>Ga0272442_10003653_pt1 | contig 21491 bp, 19 predicted proteins | sample SSMForm2O_FD_200262 | JGI IMG/M metagenome (GOLD analysis project Ga0272442, IMG submission 200262) | Marine sediment archaeal communities from Little Sippewissett salt marsh, Falmouth, MA, United States - SSM-Form-2O | ecosystem: Environmental > Aquatic > Marine > Wetlands > Sediment ... | reverse complement strand
CATGAACCGCTGTCTGCACTGCACCCGCTGCATACGTTTCATGAGGGATATTGCAGGAAGCGAGGAGCTGACCCTTCACGAGAGAGGCAACGATACAGTCGTAGGCCCCTACCTGGAAACCAGCATCGAAAACGAGTTCTGCCTGAACCTGGTGGACATCTGCCCGGTTGGTGCGCTTACGAGCAAACCGTTCAGGTTCCAGGCGCGTTCATGGTTGATGGAAAAAACGCGAACGCTGTGCGCCGGATGTTCCAGGGGATGCAACGTGATCGCATGGACTTACAAGGGCAGGCTGCTGCGCCTTACACCGGCCGAAAATCCGCATGTAAACCAGTGCTGGCTGTGCAATCCCGGACGCATGAGTTTTGAGAGTCTGTACGCAAAGAACAGGCTTACCACGGCCATGGAATCGAAAACCGGAACGGACATCGTATCTGCGCTGGACACTGCCGCAGGCAAACTGAAATCCGTGCCGGGCGAAAAAATTGCCGTCATCGCTTCCAGGTTTTTAACCAACGAGGACAACTACCTGATATGCAGGTTTGCACGCGATGTACTGAAGACGGAAAAGGTCGCCTTTGTGAAAGGCCCTGAAGACGAAAACGAATTCAAGCCCAATGAGGCTCCTCTTCCCGAATGGTTCATGCGCGAGGATCTCTCGCCTAACTCAACCGGGGCGACATATGTTCTGAATGCTTTTGGATATGACCTCAAGCCCGCAAAACTGATAGAAGAAATCGAAAACGGCGAAACCAAAGCGCTCGTCGTGTTCGGGGATAATCTCGCCGCATCCATGGGCGAAGTTTCGCGCGTGAAGTCCGCCGCAAACAGGCTGTCATTCGTTATGGTCACGGATTCACATTCCTCAACGACCACGGACATGGCATCCGTCTTTATACCGGAAAGCACTTTTGCGGAAAAAGACGGTACATATACGAACGAAGGCGGACGGGTGCAGAAGCTCAAAGCCGCTCTCAGGCCGGAAAACGACTGCCGGAGCGCATGGCAGACGGTTCAGGAACTGGCCGCAAGAGTAGGCGTCAAATGGAATTACGCGTCCGCTTCGCAGATTTTCGACGAAATGACCTCTATTGTACCTGAATACGAAGGAATGAGCTATGCAGGCATTCCTGATGAAGGCATTGAAACCATAAGGGTACGGGAGCCGGAAGACGCCGCGGACACGGCCACGGACTTAGACGCGGCCACAGCCGGGGACAACGGAGAAAATGCAAAAACCGCGGATGGTGACGCGGAGGAAGCGGACTGATGCCTGAGTGGGTGAAAATCGTTCTTACGAGCGAATATACATGGGCCGTTGCAGCTCTTGTGGTGGCTTACGTTTTCACGCTGGTGGGCATCCCCGTCTACACATGGCTCGAACGCAGGGGCGCGGGCTTCATACAGAGAAGGCCCGGCCCGAACCGCCGGGGCCCCTACGGAATCATACAGGCCATCGCTGACGCGGTGAAACTCGCCGTCAAGGAAGACGTTGTTCCGGCCGCGGCAAACAAGTGGCTGCATGCCATTGCGCCCATGATAGTGATGACGGTTGCGCTTACGACCTTTGCCGTTATCCCATGGTCCGGCGACTTTGTGCTCTTCGGCGATACCTTCCGCCTGCAGATTGCCGATCTCAACTTCGGAATAATATTCATACTCGCGATATCATCCATGGGCGTTTATGGAACAGCCCTTGCCGGGTGGAGTTCGAACAACAAGTACTCCCTTCTCGGCGGTCTGAGGTCCGGCGCGCAGATGGTCTCATACGAGATTTCCATGGGCCTCGCCATCGTCGGGCTGCTGCTCGTGTTCGGAACGGTCCGTCTGAGCGAGATGGTTTTTCAGCAATCGGGAGCGATATGGTACTGGGGCGTATTCCAGGCACCGCTCGCTTTCGTCATTTACATGGTCGCCTCCTACGCAGAGTCCAACCGCGTTCCCTTCGACCTTGTCGAAGCCGACAGCGAGATCGTGGCCGGTTACCACACCGAGTACTCCTCGCTTCGATTCGGCCTGTTCTACATGGGTGAGTATGTGCACATGGCCGTCATATCGGTGCTCACGGTGGTCCTCTTCTTCGGCGGATGGCATATACCATGGGCACAGGAACTCTTCGGCCCCCAGCCCTACGCAGTGCTTTTCCCGTGGCTCATGTTCGTCCTGGCCATAGTGTTCTTCCTCATAGGATGGGATGCAAGCCTCCCGAAAAGAAGGGTTCATACAAAGGGCAATCTCATTATGTCGGCACTGATGATCCTGGCAGCGCTGGGGTCCGTGCTCGCGGGCGGGCTATACTGGACTTACGACGCTACGAACAGCATTCCGTGGATTGCGTCGCTGGCCGGCGTGGTAACGCAGCTGGCCGTGCTGGGCGCGAAATTCGCTTTCTTTTTCTGGCTTTTCATATGGATACGCTGGACTATGCCCAGGTTCCGTTATGATCAGCTGATGAAACTGGGCTGGAAGGTGCTTCTGCCTCTGGCCCTTTTAAATATCTGTATCACAAGCGTTCTGGTTCTTGCGGGGTGGCTCTGATGGGCGTGAAGAAAATAAATCGTCCGAAACAGGACTGGTGGGAAAGGCTGTACGTTTTCGAGATGGCCCGCGGCATGTCCATCACGCTGCGCCACGCCGTACTGTCCTGGGTAAAACCAGAGCACAGGCCGTGCTACGAATACCCGGAAGTAAGAAGGCCGGTGGCCGAAAGGTTCAGGGGAAGGCACAGGATAAGGCAGAGAGAAGACGGTTCGCCCTCATGCGTTGCCTGCTACTGCTGCCAGACCGCGTGCCCGTCCAATGCGATAGACATCGTGGCCGAAGAATCTGACGACCCCAAAATCGAAAAAAGGCCGAAGACATTCACCATCAACATGCTGCGGTGCATTTTCTGCGGCATGTGCGTGGAGGCATGTCCGAAGGATGCAATATACATGACGCATGACTACGAACTGGCCGATCGGAGCAGGGAACAGCTCAGGTACGGTCTCGAAGTCCTGATGAAACCGGAAGAAGGGAAAGACTGACATGTGGGAATCCGTATTCTTCTGGATATTCTCGGTTGCCGCCGTTGCGCTCGGTGTGCTGGTGATAACGTTCAGAAATCCCGTGCACAGCGCCATGGCCCTGATCGGAAACCTGTTCTGCGTGGCCGCGCTGTTCGCCCTTCTGGACGCGCACTTCCTTGCGGCCATACAGGTGCTGGTCTACGCAGGAGCCATAATGGTTCTGTTCATGTTCGTAATCATGCTGCTGAACCTGAAACCCGATGAACTGGGGCCGGCAAGGCAGAACGCGGCAAAAATAACGGGCGGCGTTCTTCTGGGGTGGATAGCCATAAGACTCATTATGGGATTTTCGGGATCCGGAATGGAAGGAGCACCCGAAATTGATCAGAACTTCGGCACTATCGAGTCAACGGGACGGCTGATTTTCAACCAGTATCTGCTGCCCTTCGAAGTGGCGTCCGTACTCCTTCTTGCGGCCATACTGGGGTCCGTGAGCATTGCAAAAAAGAAACTGTGGTGAGGTGAACTGAATGATTACAATAGAGCATTACCTGATTCTGTCATTCATCATGTTCGCCCTTGGCGTGGCCGGGGTACTTACCCGGCGCAACGCCCTGATTCTTCTCATGTCGGTTGAACTCATGCTGAACGCCGCGAACCTTGCGCTTCTGGCATTTGCCAGGTTCACGGGCGATCAGACAGGCCATATTCTGGCCCTTTTCGTAATGACGGTGGCCGCTGCGGAAGCGGCCGTGGGACTCGCTCTCGTACTCGCACTGTTCAGGAAGCGGGGAACAGTGAACGTGGACGAGATTAACTCGCTCAAAGGATAGGTATTTAAATGAGCGATCAGACAACGAACATTCTCCTGTGGATACCGCTCGTTCCCCTTATCGGGGCGTTCATCAACGGGCTGTGGGGCCGTCATTTCCCCAAACCCCTGGTATCCCTGATCGGATGCGCAACAGTAGGCGTCTCCTTTGTTCTGAGCCTAATTGCGTCAGCTTCCGTTCTTGCAGGTCACGGCGAAATCCGCATGGTGCAGGACGTATATTCCTGGATTGCGATCGCGGGCCTGTCCATATCGGTGAGTTTCGTCATGGACGCGCTGTCCGTAATCATGTCCCTTGTTGTGTCGGGCGTGAGTTTCGTCATTCATATTTATTCCATCGGCTACATGCACGATGATGACTCGTATGCGCGCTATTTCTCTTACCTCAATCTCTTCGTGTTCAGCATGCTCATCCTGGTGATGGCCGACAGCATTCCCCTTCTATTCGTGGGATGGGAAGGCGTGGGGCTGTGCTCCTACCTCCTGATCGGATTCTGGTTCGAAGACCCGGAAAAAGCATCGGCAGGAAAGAAGGCCTTCATAGTCAACAGGATAGGCGATTTCGGATTCCTTCTGGGAATGTTCATACTCTTCGGAGCCGCGGAAACGCTCTCGTTCGACGGCCTTGCCGAAGCTGTAACGGCTGGAACGATTACGCCTTACATCGCAACTGCCGCCTGCCTGCTGCTCTTTGTGGGAGCAACCGGTAAAAGTGCGCAGATTCCACTCTACGTGTGGCTGCCCGACGCAATGGCCGGCCCGACGCCGGTTTCGGCACTCATACACGCAGCCACCATGGTTACGGCCGGTGTGTACATGATAGCGAGGCTGGGCTTTCTTTATTCGATTGCACCTACGGCCTCGGCGGTGGTGGCCCTTGTCGGAGGCGCAACAGCCCTGTTTGCAGCCACCATCGGCATCACACAGAGGGACATCAAGAAGGTCCTGGCCTATTCAACAGTGAGTCAGCTGGGCTACATGATGATAGGCGTTGGCGTAGGAGCTTATTTCGCCGGCGTCTTTCACCTTATGACGCACGCGTTCTTCAAGGCATGCCTGTTCCTGGGTTCCGGGGCAGTCATACACGCACTGTCAGGCGAGCAGGACATAATGCGCATGGGCGGCCTCAGAAAGAAGCTGCCCTGGACATACTGGACATTCCTCGTTTCGACCATAGCCATAGCTGGATTCCCCCCGTTCTCGGGATTTTTCTCAAAGGACGAGATCCTCTGGAAGGCCATGTCCACGGCATCAAACGCCGGATGGGCCACCGGATGGGTGCACATGGCCGCATATCTCATGGGGCTGATCGGAGCGGCCATAACGTCTTTCTACATGTTCAGACTCGTTTTCCTGACATTCCATGGCAAGTCTCGACTTGACCCGCATGTGCACGTGCACCACGAGATGCCCGTCATGAGCTGGCCGCTGGCGGTGCTCGCATTCCTGGCCTTTATCGGAGGCTGGGTAAACGCATCGCTCGCCGGCATTCACGGTTTCAAGCACTTCCTCGATCCAGTGACCGGACATGCACAGGAGGCGGCCGTTACCCTGAAACATTTCGCCCATTCCCACAGCGCGGAATGGGCGGCCGCTGCCGCATCGGTAATTGCAGGCCTGATAGGACTTTTCCTTGCGTGGCAGATGTACATCAAGAATCCGGATATGCCCGGTAACGTGGCAAAATCACTCAGAGGCGTCTACAGGATGCTGTTCAACAAGTACTGGGTTGACGAAATTTATGAAACACTCGTTATTAATCCAATTCATCGCTTTTCGATTTTCATGTGGAAGATCATTGACGTCATCATTATTGACGGCATAGGCGTAAACGGCCCGGCAAGGTTCATGAAGCGCCTCGGCGGCATAGGCAGGGCGCTGCAGAGCGGCAATGTACAGACGTATGCGTTCTGGCTGTTTACGGGTGCAGCAGGCATTCTCATTTACCTCATATACGTGGCGGAAATTTTATAGGAAGCAGGAGGAGATAGAAATTGGCAAGCGTTGATCAGTCAGGATTCCCGATTCTCTCACTGCTTCTGTGGCTCCCCATGCTGGGCGCCCTCATGGTGCTCCTGATCCCGCGCGCCAACGAAGCCCTTGTCAGGAATTTCGCATTTGCCATTTCGATCATCGACCTCGCACTCGCTGCACTCCTTTTCGGAATGTTCATTCCCGAGGAAGCCGGGTTCCAGATGGTCGAAGAATTCGAATGGCTTCCCGGACTGGGTGCCTCGTATCACCTGGGCGTTGACGGAATCAGCCTGCTACTGGTTCTACTCACAGCCTTCCTGGCACCGTTGGTAATCCTGTCTACGTACAGCGCTGTAAAGGACAGGGTAAAGGGCTTCATGTTCTCCATACTGCTGTTGCAGGTGGGAATGCTGGGGGCTTTTCTTGCCCTGGACATGTTCCTTTTTTACGTATTCTGGGAGCTCATGCTCATCCCCATGTACTTCATCATAGGCATATGGGGAGGAGAAAGGCGCATATATGCCGCGGTGAAGTTCTTCCTGTACACACTCTTCGGGTCGGTGCTGATGCTGGCCGCAATAATCTACGTTTACTACATCCACATGCAGCAGACGGGGACTGCTACAACCAGCCTGCTCGGTCTTTACAACACCGCATTCTCATGGGACGAGCAGGTATGGCTGTTCGGGGCCTTTGCACTCGCATTTGCAATCAAGGTACCCATGTTCCCGTTCCATACATGGCTCCCTGACGCACACGTGGAAGCTCCGACAGCGGGCAGTGTAATCCTTGCCGCCGTCCTGCTGAAGATGGGAACTTACGGTTTTGTCCGCTTTGCTTTCCCCCTGTTCCCGCTCGGGGCAATGGAATACGTCCCCATAATAGCGGTCCTCGCCGTTATCGGAATAATCTACGGTGCACTGGTTGCAATGGTGCAGCCGGACATCAAGAAGCTCATCGCCTATTCCAGTGTCTCGCATCTGGGCTTTGTAATGCTGGGGACGGCCGCGCTTACGCCAATGGCCGTAAGCGGCGGTCTTATTCAGATGGTTAATCACGGAATATCCACGGGCCTCCTGTTCCTCCTGGTGGGCGTAATTTACGAGCGCAGGCACACGCGCCTTATCAGTGAATTCGGAGGACTTGCAAAAGCGCAGCCATGGTATGCAGTTTGCTTCCTTGTTGCAACACTTGCATCCGTCGGCCTGCCCGGAACCAACGGTTTTGTGGGCGAGTTCCTGGTGCTGGTCGGAACGTTCAACTCCGACGCCCTGCCCAGAATCTTCGGATGCAACTACGCCGGTATGGTACTGGCCGGAGTTGCCGGCATCGGCGTAATACTGGGAGCCGTTTACATGCTGTGGATGGTACAGCGCGTATTCTTCGGACCGTTGTCAAACAAAAAGAACCAGGGTCTCAAAGACCTTTCGCTCAGGGAGGCGTTCGTAATGCTTCCCATGATAATCGTCATTTTCGTGATCGGGCTTTTCCCGAACATCTTCCTCAGTCGTGTCGAGCCTTCCATCAATGCTTTTGTGGAAGACGTACGCGAGCGCGGCGAGCTTGCACAGGCTCTTTCCGATACGGACCGGGAGACACAGGTGGATACCGGGAAAAAGGAGGACGGCAATGGAAATTAGAGAAATAGCCGGAATCCTTCCTTTCCTGTGTGCGGTCACGGGCGGTCTTTTCGTGATCCTGCTGGACTCGTTCGCGCATCCTGAAACACCCAGAAAATTCCTGGGCGCATTCAGCCTCGTGTTCCTCGGTGCCATGTTCATGTCGTGTTTCTGGAACATGGGCACCGGACCATACCCGGCATTCAGCGAACTTATAACGGTGGACGATTTTTCCAGGTTCCTGAGTGCAATCTTTGCCGTCTCGGCGGCGCTCGCAGCCCTTATCGCAATGGGAAGGCTTCCGGACGAAGGAGCCGCAAAAGGCGAATTCTACTCGCTTCTCCTGTTCGCGGCAGGCGGCGCATCGCTTCTGACACAGGCCACGGACATGGTCAGTCTCTTCATAGGCATAGAGTGCATGTCCATACCCGCTTACATAATGGCGGCCGCCATGCGCAGAAACCCGTCATCCGCAGAGGCAGGATTCAAGTATTTCGTGCTTGGAGCTTTTTCTTCCGGTTTCCTCGTTTACGGCATTGCGCTTCTTTATGGAGCAGCCGGCGGCACGGGATTTGCTGACATTGCTTCCGTTGTCGCGTCAGGACAGTGGTCGGGGCAGTGGTCGGGAATGCTCCTCATCGTGGGCACCGTGTTCGTGATTACGGGGTTGAGTTTCAAGATAGCGGCCGTGCCGTTTCATATGTGGGCGCCCGATGTATATCAGGGCTCCCCTACCCCGGCCACGAGCTTTTTCGCCACAGCGGTCAAAGCAGCGGCCTTTGCAGCGATGCTGCGGCTTCTGTACATGGCTGTCCCGGGATTGAAGTCGAACCTGGGAGTTCTGGAAAATCTGGGCTGGCACGATCTCGTATGGGTACTGGCCGTGCTTACCATGACGATAGCCAACATAGTGGCCCTCGTTCAGACCGATGCAAAACGAATACTGGCCTATTCCAGCATCGCGCATGCCGGATACCTTCTCATCGGGCTGATATCGGGCACGGACGGCGCCGCGGCAATCATGTTCTACCTCGTGATTTACACCTTCATGACAGCAGGAGCATTCGCACTGATCGCATTCTTCGAGCACTCAGGAGGCGGAACATCACTCAAAGAATACGCGGGCCTCGGACGGCGTTATCCCTTGGCCGCCGTGGCACTTTCAATCTTCCTGTTCTCGCTCGCCGGAATTCCGCCGACAGCTGGCTTCATGGGCAAGTTCTATATTTTCAAGGCGGCCATAGGCAGCGATCTTATTGTTCTCACCGTCATCGCGGTGCTCAACAGCATGGTGTCGGCCTTCTACTATCTGAAGATAATAGTCGCCATGTACATGAGCGAAGACAGCGCTAAAAGCGCCCCCGAATTGTCGAAGAGCATGGCGATCGGAGTCGCCGTTGCCATCTGTCTTCTGTTCGTTTTCGTGCTTGGTGTATATCCCGGACTTCTCCTTGACGCTGCAAAGGCGTCCGTGCTGCCGCTCTTCTGACGGCACATGAACGACATATCTCCAAATCTCATCAGCATCATTATTCCCTGCAGGAACAGCGAAAAGAATGTCGGATCCCTCATCGACCACCTCAGGTCCCTGCATGTGCCTGAAGGGTGGGACTGTGAAATCGTGGCCGGTTACCAGGAATCCAGGGACAGAACGCTGTCTGTTCTGAAGCAGAAGGAAGTGAAAATCGCTTTCAGCAGTGAATTCGGACCCGGTCCGGGCCGGAATGCGGCGGTAAAATCCAGCCGGGGATCTCTGCTCTTCTTCATCGACAGCGACGCACGTCCTGTTGATAAAGACATCCTGCTGAATATCATCAGGGCTGTTGGCAAGCTGGAGGACTTCGGGGGACTGGGTGGGCCCATTCTGCTTGATCCATGCCAGAAAATGAACCCGGTTGCGCTCGCGGATCACTTTGCATGCTGGTTCAACTGGTCAGGCATAAGAAAATCCGGAAAAAGCCGCGTCTTCCAGCCAACCACGAACTTTGTCGCACCAAGAAAAGTGTTTGAGACAGCGGGCGGATTCGACCCTGATTTCCGCATACTGCAGGATTTCGAGCTGCAGGAACGCATCATGGATCTCGGTCTGAACGTGTATTTTGACAGTTCGCTGCCGGTGTTCCACCACGCCAGGGAAACTATTGCCGCATCCCTGAAGCACAGCTGGCAGTGGGGCGCCCCTTTTCGCGAAGCGTACATAAGGAAAAAGCAGTCGCGCATGTGGCTTTTCGTGGAAAAAGACGGTATGTTTTTCCTCAACCTCCCAGCCATCTTCCTTCGAAGATCATCTCTTGTTCTTTTGAGATCTCTGCGTGTATCTCCTGTAAAAACCTTCTACTGCCTGCCGTTTCTGATGATGACGATCATGGCATGGTCGCTCGGCGTCGCCTTCGGCACGGGTCAGCCCGCACCCGAGACGGAAAACGCATGAATGAAACGCACCATATGCAGTATGACGTTTTTTCCGATTTTCACCTGAACAGGTACTGCAACTTAAACTGCTCATACTGCTACGACCAGAGTATAAAAAAGAAAGACCCTGCATACCGCGGGAATGACAGCAGTACGATAATAAAGGGCTTCAACAGCACCGGTTTGAAGTGGTTTATTCACATCACCGGGGGAGAGCCTTTTCTTCATCCCGATTTTGCATGTCTGTGCGAAGGCCTTTCAGAAAAGCACATTATCAGCGTGAACACGAATCTGAGCACACAGAACATCCGCGACTTTGCACAAAGGGTTGATCCAGTGAAAGTGGCATTTGTTCACTGCTCGTATCATCTTGAAAGCAGGAAAAGCGAAAAACAGAAAAAGCTTTTCATCAACAGGGTAAGTTACCTCAGGTCCATGGGCTTCAAGGTGCATGCAAGCCAGCTGATATACCCGGCGATAGTCAATCACTTTCCCGAGCTGTTTGAAGAGCTCAAAAGTGAAGGCATCATACTGTACCCGAAAGCAATGAAGGGCCTTTACAGGCACAGGTCCTATCCCTCGGCGTATACGTGCGAAGAAAAAAGCCTGCTGTTTTCATACGCGGCAAAAAGCCTTGAGCATGAAGACGCCGACGATTTCTTTACATCGTTCTTCTACAGGGACACCGAGTTCAGCGCATCGGACCTTAGTTTCACCGGGCAGCCGTGCCTTGCCGGATCAGGTTTTGTGATAGTAGAAAGCAACGGCGACGTGACGAGGTGCATGGACATCAGAGAGAATCTCGGAAATCTGTTCAAGGGAAGCCTCACTCTACGCAACGGTCCTTCACCCTGCACTGCGAAAAAATGCACAAGCGCGCGCTTCGGCCTCAACTTCTGCCAGGGCAGACCGGATCATGTAATTGCAAATCCCCTGAGAAGCATAATCGGACAGGTTGCAAGGAATACGTATCTGGGAATTGAGAAAAAATTTGAACGGATATTACACGGCAGGATCAAACAGCAATCTGTCTAGCGTGAGGGATTTCCCTGGGTGTTGCACGGCGGACCTGCGCGGCAGCGAGTGAAATTACGGCCATGGTCTCCCCGTCCAGCGCAATGAATTCTACCTCGAAGCCCTCGCCATCGCTGTGAACCATGACAACCGTGCCGATGTCACCCTTCTTGAGCCCGTGTTCCGGAAGGTCACGGGTCAGAATGACTGAATCGAGTTCTTTCATCACGGTTTCTCCTCCTGGTACGGATACGCCGTCACAAGGTGAGGCGCAGTCTCGTTGTGCCGCACAAACCAGACAGCACGTACGCTAGGGTTACGCCCGTCCGGTGAATTAATCGCTCCTTCTACAGTATAGCGCATTCCAAAGCGTGTTTCCTCAACTTTATCAACTTCATGCAATGCTGCGTGCTCCAGCAGCGCTTTCGCAAGAATCTTCCATTCATCAGCTTTGAATCCGAAGCTACAGAAAAAACGGGCCTTGCCCTGTCCTGCCGGATGCGACCATGAAAGCAGATATCCTGCTACTTTCTCGCGCGTTACTACGGCACCTTGCATCTTTAGCTTTTTCATTGTTCTTAATATATTATCGGCTTTTCCGCGACAACGGTTGCGTCTGATATGAAAAAACCATGCAACTCTCTGTAATTACTAATTTTAAAATTTGCATTACAGGAAGATGCACCCTGTCCGGAAAGTGGCCGTAAGGCTTCGATCTTCTCGCCACGTGTTTGACCGTTTCTGATCCCGGAAGCATACTCTGTTGAAAGGGGAGGAAGAATATGACCCAAAGCAGGTTGATAATGCTTGCCGTGATTTTCTGTTTTTCTGCGGGATGCCGTAAAACACAGGAAACGACAGGTGCTGAATCCGAAAAAAAAACAGCTGCTGCGGACAGGACAGCGCAGCAGGCGCCTCAGCCTCAGAAGTCCGTCGACGTATCTTCGAACCGGTTCAGGTACCAGGGTGAGATCATTGATTCACACACCCTTATAACTCCCCTGGATCAGTCCATCGACAAGGCACTCGGGGTTTTCGAACAGCTCGGCATCGTTAAATTCTGCAACAAGAACGGAGGTTTTTTAGGCCATCCAAGGTTCGCTGCCACCGTGAACATAAAGAAGCGCCTCGGCGACAGGTTCGAGTTCTTTGCAAACCTCGCATGGATGGGCGTCAACTCGCCTGACTGGGGCATGCGCGAGGCCGAACGCCTGAAAAGGGAGGTAAAAATGGGGGCAAAGGGCCTTAAAATATTCAAGGCTCTCGGGCTCACTGTAAGGGACGCGGAAGGAAAGCTCCTTCATGTCAATGATCCCAGGCTCGACCCTGTTTTCAAGGCAGCGGCCGGGCTAAACGCGATAGTGGCCATGCACACGGGCGATCCAAAGGCCTTTTTCGAGCCCGTAACCCCCGCAAATGAGAGATACGACGAACTCAGCGCCGCGCCCGACTGGAGCTTTTACGGCAGGGACTACCCGTCCAGAGAGCAGTTGTTAACCGAAAGAAACGAAGTTCTCGCGCGCCACCCGGACACCATGTTTTTATTGATACATCTCGGGAACAATCCCGAGGACCTGGATTACGCGGCACAAGTTCTTGAAAAATATCCGAATGTTTACATGGACACCTCAGCGCGCGTGCCCGAGATAGGCCGCCATCCTCCGGAAAAGGTGCGGGAGTTTTTTATACGTTTCCAGGACAGGATACTGTTCGGAACAGATTTCGGGGTTTCGCCTCACGGAATGCACCTGGGGTCGCTGTCGAAAAAGCCTCCCACCTTCCAGGATGCGGTGAATTTTTACAAGGCCCATTTCCGCTACTTCGAGACTGGCGAAAAGCAGATCGATCACCCGACGCCTATTCAGGGAAACTGGAAAATAGACGCCGCAAACCTCCCTGACGAGGTATTGAAAAAGCTCTACTACGACAACGCCCGGAAGCTCATCTTCGAGCGGACGATGAATATATGAAAAAATAAATGTGTATTATTAATTAACAGCTTTCATGGAGGGGAAAGATGAACAGTCTGAAAAATACATATGCCTTTTATCTTATTGCATTGCTTCTTCTCTGTTCCGTGTCATGTGACACCAGCGAGGAAACTGGTGACGATCAGGACGACTCTGATGAAAGGTACTGCCAAGCCGGTGAAACGAGAAGCTGTCCCTGCCTGGGAAGTTCTCCGGGCACTCAGAAATGCCTGGAAGACGGGAAAGGATGGGGGGAATGTGAATGTCCTTCAGGCAGCGGAGACACTGACACCGACACTGATTCAGACACTGATTCAGATACGGACAGCGACTCGGACACCGACTCCGATACAGACAGTGATTCAGACGCAGACGGCGATCCTGAAAACATGCCCGAATGGATTGAAATTGAAGGTGGAACATACATGATGGGTGGATCATATATGTCCACATTCGGTGATTCACTGCCGGAGCACAGCGTAAGTGTCGATGATTTCTCAATTGCGAAGACAGAAACAACGGTCGTGCAGTTCATGGAATGCGTGCACGAAGGTCCCTGTTCAGAGCCTCCTGACGAAGTCGACTGCCCATGGGAAACCGGGCAGGAGAAAACACCCGTTTGCGTAAGCTGGGATCAGGCGGATGCTTACTGCAGATGGATTGGAGCAAGGCTTCCAACAGAGGCTGAATGGGAATATGCCGCCCGTTCCAGGGGTGAGGACATCATGAATCCCTGGGGTGACGAAGAGGCAACGTGTGATTATGCGGTACTTGCAAACGTCGACGGCTGGGGATGCGGAAGCACAATCATGTCTGAGCCCTGTTCAATAACCAGGGGTAATACTGATCAGGGGGTATGTGATCTTATTGGAAATGCATGGGAATGGGTCGATGATGACTGGCACTATGATTATGTCGGAGCCCCGGACGACGGATCCGCATGGAATGACGAGCCTCGCAACCCGGAGCGCGTGCTCAGGGGAGGCGCCTACAGCGTTATGGAAAAAACCCTGTGCAACAGGTCAAGGACCAGGACGTCCGGCGGTACGGGTACCAACGGCTTCCGCTGCGCGCGGTGACTCCAGGCGATTGAGATCTGACATAATCCACCATCATCAAGAATGGGCGAACACGTAAGATGGGATTGCCTGAAAAAGGGTTTTAAAGCATGAAATGGAAGTACCTCGTTTCCTGGATCCCGGGTATCCCGATAGCCATTATCAACGGGCTTATCCGCAATTCTTTCTATATGCAGTTAATGAGCGAGCTGCGAGCCCATCAGCTCTCCGTCGTCAGCTTTATTTTTCTCTTCAGTATTTACGTCTGGTTCATCCTGAAATGGGTCAGGATTTCCTCATCGCGGGAAGCCATCCGGCTTGGTTTAACCTGGCTTGTACTTACGATCATCTTTGAATTCCTGTTCGGCCACTTCGTAATGGGTCATCCATGGTCAAGGCTGTTTCATGACTACAACCTTTCCGCCGGTCGTGCATGGGTTCTTGTGCTTGTATGGATCGCCGCATCTCCCGGTCTCATATACCGGATTCAGCGAAAGTGAAAGTTGCCGGATTATTCCTCTTCCATTTCCTCGGGCGGGACATAGTCCGGAGCTGATTCGAGCCCCTCCTTCTCCGGATCCGGAACCGCGACCAGGAAGCTTCCCATCACACTGTCCACACTCACGTTGATGGTTGCAAGGCCCTTTGCCTTGGCCGTAACCATTCCGGTATCGTCCACTGTTGCGAACTCGGGATTCTCACTCATGAACTTGAACTTGTAACCCCTGAGCTCCCCGCCCTTCTCCGACTTGAGCCTGTAACCGATCCTGCGCTGCTGGCCTATCTCCAGCCTGATGCGCGGGTGGCTAATTTCAATCGATCCCAGAACCTCTACATCCACCCTGGCCTCGCCCGTGATCCGGCCCGAGCTGGCCGTGATCGTAGTAGAGCCCGAACTGACAGACGTGACCTTGCCTGTCTGATCAACTGTCGCCACTTCCTGGTTCTCGCTGAACCAGACGAGCGCCGGCCCCTCGGCGGGCTTGCCGTCTTCGTCCAGAAGCCCGGCTGTGAGCTGCAGTGTGTTGTTCGCGCCCTTGATTTTGCTTTTCTCAGGCGTAATTCTGACCTCGGCCACCTTTGAACCGCAGCCGCAGATAAAAAGAATGCAGACAAGAAAACCGAGCGAAAGCGTCTTCTTCATGGCTCTCCCCTTTTCTGATGTTGTACAAAACGGAATTATTTCTTCTTTTTCTTTTTACGTTTAGGTCTTCTCGCAGGCACCGGCTGCTTTTCATCCGCCAGTTCTTCAGCCCCGGGGCCGAGTGCCATTGCCGCCTGCGGATCCGTTCGCGCCTTTTTATGAAGAATAATATAAAAGATAAGCGCCAGGATAAAAGTCGATATTCCAACAAACTGTGAAGTGGACAGAAAACCTATGCTGCCGCGCTCCGCATCACCCCTTATTATCTCGAAAAGCGAGCGGGTGACGCCGTACATCATGGTGAATATGAGGAAAATCTGGCCCCTGAAGTAACGCCTTTTCCATATCAGCATCAGGATGCCGAACATGATCCATCCGTCCAGGGATTCGTAGAGCTGCGTGGGATGAACCGGAAGAGATGCCTCGGCGCTTGAGTCTATCAGGCCCTGGCTCACGTGTTCCGCCCAGGCCGGAGCGCCGTGCAGGGATCCCTTCATGCATCCCCCTGCATCCGGGTTGTTCATCATCTCGTACAGCTCGGGAAACCTGATCTTCCAGTTCGGGAAACTGACCGCCCAGGGAAGGTCAGTGGGTTTGCCGAAATCGCAACCGTACATGAAGCATCCCCACCTTGTTATGCCCAGACCTGTGGCCAGGGTGGGAACGGCCACGTCCGCCCATGCCAGAAGCCTTATCTTCTTGCGGCTCATGTAAAACCAGGACCCGAAAAATCCGCCCAGGAATCCACCGTATGCGACCAGGCCGCCCTGCCGTATGTTCAGGTAGTCAAAAAACTTCCCGCCTGAAAAAGTGTCCGGGTTCGTGATTATGTACAGCAGCCTCGCTCCGATCATGGCGGATACTGCCGTGAATATGAAGCAGTTGCCCATTACCTCGCGGTTCAGCCCGTCCTTTGAACCGAAGCGCATGATGAATACCCATGCCACGATAAGGGACGTGCCCAGCATTACGCCGTACGAGTATATGGGTATGTTTATGAATGGAATTGTAAACAGTATCGGGTACATGCATCAAACATTTAGACCATGAGGGGTTCATGGTCAAGATCGCAAAAAGTAGTACTCAGGACGTGGCTTCGGGATAATGAGGATCGAGATTGTCGATCACGGCGTTTCGCGTTCTTTCCATGAGTTTGTCTATTCCGTCTTCCGTGTACCCGGTCGTATCGATGGGTTCTCCGATTACGACCTGTATCGGAACCGAGTTGAAAGACATGGAATTCCTGTCCGGCATTACCTTCCAGCTTCCGTTGATGGTCACCGGCAGCACGGGAATTTTCTTCTGAACCGCTATGTGAAACCCGCCCTTCTTGAACTCGCGCACCACGCCGTCCTCGGATCTGGTCCCTTCCGCGAAAAACATGACGCTGACTCCGGGAGGCAGCCTGTCCACTGCGTCGTTTATACTCCTTATGGAGCTCTCCCTGTCACGCCGATCAATGAACACGTGCCTCGACCTGTAAAGCGCATAGCCGAAAAGGGGCACTTCCCTCAGTTCCATCTTGATGATCCACCTGAACTGCACGCCCATGCCGTACATGAGCGCGGGTATGTCGAAATGTGACTGGTGGTTCGAGATTATTATATACGACTGCCCCTTCTTTATGTTTTCCCTGCCCTTTACCTCCAGCGGGACGCGTGTAATCAACAGCCCGAACCATGACCAGACAGCTTCCAGGTTGAAGGCTGTATTCCCCGTATCGCCCAGAGAGGATGCAATTACGACAAGCGACCCGATAATGGACGTGGCTATTATCGCCCAGAACATGAGCCAGATTCTCTTTATAAATTTCCATGCACGCTTAATCATGGCAGCAGTAAAAACCTTTTATTAACTTTGCACAAGCCACACTAAAAAACGTATCCCAGTTTCCTCAGCTTCTCGATTACTTCTCTCTTAAGAGATATTCGCTCACCCGGCGGTTCCATTGATTTCATGTCCTTTATCCATTTCGAAAGCTCGCGGCTGAGTTCCCCTGACATTTTCCATCCAGGCTTGTAAACATTGTTCTTTTCTCCAGGGTCCTTCAGCATGTCGAACTGCATGTACTCATTGCGCTCACTATAATAAATCAGCTTTTCCCGCCCGTTGTTCAGCATGTACATGGTCTGGAACATGGCCGGGCTGAGGCCGGGAAGCCGCCTTGAATACTCCGGAAAGTGGCTCTTCATCGCGGTGTGCGCGAATGCGCTTCTGTTTTCATCTGCGTCGCCCTTTATCACCTCCAGCAGGCTCCTTCCGCGCATCTGACCGTCATAACTTATACCGGCGATGTCGAGCATGGTGGGCAGTATGTCCAGGTTCTGCTGCTGGCTCTTCATTCTCCTGCCACCCTTAATACCGGCCGGGTAATGAATAATCAGTGGAACGCGCAGGAGTTCGTCGTACAGTGAGACCAGGTGAAGCGTGAGTCCGTGCTCGTAAAAGCCTTCACCGTGATCCGAACCAATGATAAAAGCGGTATCAGTGTACCTGCCCATCTTCTTCAGGAGTTCAACCACCCGTCCAAGCATGGAATCCACCCATGCGACCTCCTGATCGTATGCAAGCCGTACTGCGCGAAGATCCTCTTTTGTAAATTTCTGTTTTCCGATCATGGCCATTGCGAGCTGTTCGACCGTGGCCTGCGGCGGATTGCCGGGCGCATCCCCGAAATGCCTGTCAAATGGCTCTGGCGGATCATAATCCGCGTGAACGTCGAAATAATGAATCCACAGGAAAAAGGGTTCAGGATGAGGCTTTATCAGCCATTTCCCAGCCGCGGCGTTGACCTTGTCCGCACGCGCTTTATTTAAAAACCTCTCAAAAGTACCGAATCCCCTGTCAAACGCCCTCCTCTGATCCGTAAAAGGTCCTGCAACAAAGGCCGCGGTCTTGTAACCGGCCTTTGAAAATATCTGGGCCGCAGTCGTAACCGGGGCCGGGAACCTGGAAAAGATATGCTTCATCGCTATCTCTGTCGGATACCGGGAAGTAAGAAATGAAGCCACGGACGGCAGTGTCCATGAAGACTGAGCAACCACGTTCTCGAAAACGATGCCATTTTTTGCGAGAGCGTCGATGTTCGGGGTCGTGTTCCTCCGGCTGCCGTAACAGCCCACAGCGTCCGCGCGCAACGTGTCTATGGTAATGAGAACTATATCGGGACGGGAATCCTTTTTGACATTCAAACCGGCGGCATTCTTCGCAGGTGACGGCTTTTCCTTCCTGTCCTTTCCTTCATGCTGTGGCCTGTCGCGTCTGCCGCATCCTGAGGCGGAGAAACTGAGGCAAATCATCGCAGTTGCTGCAAATATCGCGAACAATGCGTGTGTCTGTGAAAGCCGCTTCATCACCGGATGATAACGGTTTTATAGCCCTCGTTCCAGAGAAAGCTTGAGGTTGGTTAATTTTTTCCGTCACTGTTTCGATAATCTTTTGGTAAATTGTACGAATTGAACTTACAATGATAATTGGAAGCATACGGGATAAGAAAAGATGAATGAAAAGCTCCAGGCCCTTTTAAGTACGAGAACCGTGCTCGTTATCGAAAACGACAACTACTGGCGCGTTCTTGTGCAGTCGTTTTTCGAAAAAAACGGCTGCGTGTCCATTCATGTAACCAGCGGCCTGGAGGAAAACGTACCGGATGATCAGGATAAACCCGATCTCGTGGCCGTGGACCCCTGCAATGCCGAGTTCCGGTACGTAGATATCATGAAAAAATTCGGCCTTGACCGGATGCAGGGTAAAATACCCTTTATTTTCATGCCGACGGCCACCGGTGAACAGGCTTGCAGGAAGCAGTTCGGAGCAGGGTCAGAGGGATCATGCCTGCTGGTGAAGCCGTTTTCCCACAACGACATTGAAAACGCCGTGCTTGAGCTTTTCAGGGGATGTGAGGATGAGATCGAGGTTGAACCCGAACCTCCGCCTTCCATGCAGGGAAAGCTCTCCGAGCTGCCTTTTCCGGAGCTAATGATTTTTCTGACCATGGAAAAAAAGACGGGCAGGCTCAACATCTTCATGGGGGACTACCACAAAAGCCTTTACTGGTCACAGGGAACAGTGGTGTGGTCCGAGTCAGACATGGAAACCGAATCCCTGGGCAGGCAGATGATGGCCGGCGGAGTCGTCGGTTCGGATGTCCTGGAAAAAGCGCAGGAAACAAGGCACAGCACCGGGAAAAAACTCGGTGAGGTCCTTCTCGAAATGGGGGCGATAAGCCCGCATGAACTTTCGGAAGCACTTACACAGAATATCAGGCAGCAGATTCTCAACTGCTTTGAGTACAGGGAGGCCTCCTTCAATTTTGTGGATCTCGAAAAAATCCCTGCCGACAGGATGCTGGTCCGGCTCGAAACTGTCGATCTCGTCATCGACGGAATAGCCGGGCACTTTGAAAACTTCAGGCCCCTTATCGAAAACAGTATTACGGGCATGACGAGGACCATACCGCTCGAGGTAAGCAAGACCGAAGCGCGACGCTACAGGCTCGCGGGCGATGAGCAGCGTATTTTCAACCAGGCCATGTCGGGCACATTTGTATCTGAAATCATCTACCAGTACCGGGAACCGGAAAAAGTATTCAGAATCCTCTACACAATGCAGTGCCTGGGACTGGTGGCGATCTCGGGAAGCACCAGTATCCCCGTAGGCGGCGCGTCAGCTGACAGCATAGAGCACGTTGTGCGCAAGGCGACCGATCAGCAGAAACTCTCCGGGTTGAAGGATTCTTTCCATGAGGAATACCGCAGACTGATGAAATCGGATTATTTCGATCTGCTCGGAGTCAGCGAAGAGGAATCGCCGCGCAGCACAAACGATGCGTACAGGAAAGTGCTTGGAAAATACTCACCAGACGGAGAGTACAGCGATCTGTTCGACAGATCGAAACGGATGAGAATGATGGGGCAGAAGCTCAGGTCGAGAATAGAAAGGGCTTACGAAACGATCATCGATCCAGACAGAAGGAAAAAATACGTAAAGAGGATTTCCTTGGCCCAGTATCATGAGGGCAAATCCAGGATGCCCACCAGCCCCGCTCCTTCGGGTCAGTCTCTGTCAGAGATGGTTCCCATCGAATCCCCCGGGGCAGACGCAGCTTCACAGGAACAGGGAGGGCGCGAATCTTTCAGTCAGGGAATGGGCTTTCTTAACGAACTGGACTACGTTCTCGCATCCAAGGCATTTGCCAGGGCCGTGGAGGACAACCCGCAGAACGGCCGGTATTATCTGTATCTGGGCTTAAGCCTTTTTCTCACGGACAGCGATGCATACGGAAAAAGAGCGCTTGCATGCCTGGACAGGGCGCTGCAGATCGATCGCGACATGGTAGAGGCCCATCTTTTCAGGACCGTATTCAACAAGCTCAGGGGCTCCAGAAAGGACCGGATCGAAGGATACAGGATGCTTCTCAAGAACGACCCGGAAAACCGCTTTGCAGCCAGGGAGATCAACAGGATCAAAGAAGGCGGATGAAGCAGTTGCACTATTTCAGAATATTCCCGGTACTGTTCTTACTCGTTCTCATTATCGCCGTGCCCTTAACGGCACAGGCCGGTGAGCCTCCACCCGGACACGCCGCGTACACTCTTGCGCTCAATAACTGCGACGACTTCCGCAGCTACGCCGAGATCGAGAATACGCTGCATCGAATCGCAGACGAGTACGCGGAAATCGCGCGGGTAGAACTGCTGGGCACGAGCGTTCAGGGAAAAAACATCACTGGTATCGTGATATCGGACAACGTGGACACAGAGGAGGACGAGCCCGAGGTCAGGATACTGGGAACCATACACGGAAACGAATGCCTGGCTTCGGAAATCAGCATGCGTTTTTTAGAGCTATTAGTGGAAGGATACGGCTCGAACGAGTGGGCCGGCTGGTACGTGGACACAGCCGAGACATGGATCATACCGCTGGCAAACCCGGACGGGTATTCGTCGAAGCCCGCAAGCCGCAGAAACGCCAACAACGTGGACCTGAACCGCAACTTCGGCTTCCAGTGGACGAAATCCGTATTCGACGGCAGCGGGGGCGCGCCGTTCTCGCAGCCCGAAACCCAGGTCCTGTGGGCCAACGGTCTGGACAACACTTTCACCATGGGCTTCAGCTATCATACGGTTGCAAACTACGTAAACGCGGTGTGGAACTTTACGCCCGTATATCCAAGGGATGCACCTGAAATCGAAAGCATCGGCATGGATTATAAAGGTACCAGTTCTTACAATTTCGCTTTCGGCTGGCACTGGTACCCGATCTACGGGGACATAACCGACTGGGCTTACGGCACTTTCGGAACCCTCGACTATACTATCGAAGCTCAGTCCGACACGGACGTGGAAGGTCAGTGGGAAACACACCGCGACGGTCTTGTAGCGGCACTGTCCTGGATTGACAGGGGCATCCGCGGGATCGTGCAGGACGCGGAAACAGGGGACCCCGTAAGCGCCAGGAT
>Ga0272442_10003652_pt1 | contig 21497 bp, 14 predicted proteins | sample SSMForm2O_FD_200262 | JGI IMG/M metagenome (GOLD analysis project Ga0272442, IMG submission 200262) | Marine sediment archaeal communities from Little Sippewissett salt marsh, Falmouth, MA, United States - SSM-Form-2O | ecosystem: Environmental > Aquatic > Marine > Wetlands > Sediment ... | reverse complement strand
CATCCGGCGTGTAAATACCCTCCGTGGTATTGGGATCGATATATTCATCGAAGTGCCAGAGCGCCTTCGTGTTCGGCACCCTATCGTCATGGGGTGCGAAGAGACCCGTATCCGGGACGGTGTACGAAATGCGTATCTCATCGAGGTCCCCGCTGAATTTACTCTTGCCGTTATAGCGCATTCCCAGATACGTATGCCCCTTGCTTGTGGTCGCGTTGAGGCCGCCTCCGGGAAGCGTCTTCTCATAGGACAGATCGCCATTTAGAAAGACCTTCATGTGGTCACTTAGAAACTCAACGGTGAAGTGGTTCCAACCTGTGGGATTCCAACCGGCGTTTGCATGATTCCAATGAACCTCGTTGTCTTCATCCCAGACCAGCACCTGCAATTCAGAATCCTTTGCATAGAGCACGACCTGCCCCCACCGATCGAAGAATATCTGGTCACCCTCGCCGTCCCTTCGCACCCAACCATCAAGGCGCAGATTTTTGGAATCGATAAATCCCAGGCTGGGGTTGGCAATAATCGCAAAATCATCGACACCATCAAAGTAGAGCGTGTTGTGAAACGCGGGATTATTGTCTGGATAATCCAGGCCGGGTATGAGAGCCGGATCTGAGAGTGTCGGCCCGCCTTCGGTATCAACCGGATTGGGGCTGAGGACCAGATTCGCATTCCGATCCGTCACGACACTATCGTCGTCATCCATATACTTCGAACTGCGTACGGCATCCATGTGCCATAGCGCGATCGTCTGTTCGTTGTCCGTATAGGGTTGCTGAAAGCCGAACACCGATGTAGCCATGAAGGCAAAAACACAGAGAAAAGAAACAATGAAAATACAATACCGAGACATAATCAACCTCCTTCAAATGAAGTTCATACGAGTCAGCCAATCATACTTCTAACAAGAGTTTTGCAAAATTGAAGTTAGGCATATATTATTTCAGAAAATCGATTTCATGATTTTCTGACAATAATCGGCTTCTCACATCATAACATGTTGCCCCGTACGACATTACACAGCGGTTTTTTAGAAAGAAAAAATCAAGAAACAAGATTTTTTCTTTCCAAAAGTATGCCTAACTTCAATTTTGCAAAAGTTCAGTTCTAACATATATCAGACTCTCACTGTTATAATAACACAAATGGTTGTGATGATTCAAGGAAAATGGGAACCTCTATGGGGTAAGAGCGTGATTAGTGATTATTGCTCCTGCGAGATTCGCTCAGCTTCCCTTCGATTGTGTTGACCGTTGTTCATTGCCGCGAGAGATGACATGGTACAAAGCAGGGGGATATTCGATACGCAGAGGCCTTGCCATACAATGATGATAACCGATGGAAAGTCAAAAAGCAAATCATCTCTAATCACTAATCAAGCTGACCCCATAATGGACATTGGAGGGAGTTGGCCTGAGAGGGCGGAATCGTTGACTTTCGTGGATTCTGGAGATACTCTGTGAATGCAAAATTTACACGTCCTTATTGACGGAGATGAAAATGAGGTTTTTGAGAATCATCGCTGAATTCTCTTGGATATCGGCCAGGCAGCTATCTTTGTTACTGAGAATCACGATTTTGTTTTCAGTCTGCTTTGCTTTGGCTATGGTTCTATTGGGCGCCAATGTGAACCCGGTTTACTATTGGGGCCTTTTGCTTCTGCTCCCCTTGATGGTCCTCTGTATCAGAATCCACCAAAAAAGTACGCTTCAGAAGCTGCTGACTCAATTGAGAGAGGATTGGGGTCATGAGACGGAAAAGAAGCGAAATTTCACGGAGATTGAACGCTTTTATAGATATTCGACCGCCAGGCAAGATGATCCTGACATTTCGATTGACGACCAAACCTGGTTCGACCTGAATATGAACGACCTCTATTCCAAACTGGAACGGACCTTGACCAATCCCGGGGAGTGCGTTCTGTATCATATGCTTAGGACGCCGTTGTTATCCGACGAGATATTGAAGAAAAGAAATGAAATCATCCGGCTGTTCCAAACAAATCAGGAAATTCGGGAAACGATACAAATCGGGCTTTTGCGTATCGGAAGACAAAAGGGCAACGGAATCACCTCGCTGGTCTGTGACGCATTACCCCCGTCAACGTCTCGTAAATATTTATTTTCATTTCTGGCGTTATTAGCGCTCGTTTCAATCGTTGCCGTCCCGGTACTGTGGAAATCCGCCGGGATGATTGCCGTCGTGCTTCCGATTTACCTTGTTAACATGCTGGCGACGAGCAGAATAAGGGCGCAACTGCTTTTCCAGTTAGGCGCGATTCGCTATTTAGGTGCGATGATTCATTTGGGAGAAAAAATCGCAGACATCGAATGTCCGGAATTAGCCGAACATCGAGCCGCATTGAAAGAGGCGGTCATGGTGTTAAAAAAGATCGCGAGGAAGACATTCCTCTTGTTTCCGGAAGCCTCGATGAGTTCTGATATTTCGACGTTACTGTATGCTCACGTTGATATTTATTTTCTCAGAGAGGTCAGAATTTTCTATTCCGTTTTGGATGAGATTCATGCACATCATACGGATATTCAACGGATCTATCGTTTGATCGGAGAATTGGACGCTTTGCAGTCGGTCGCTTCGTACCGCGAAGGATTGCCGGATTACATCGAGCCTGATTTTTCGGATGAGGTACATTTGCTTGAGATAAAGGAGGCCAGACATCCTCTGCTGGCGAATCCCGTGACGAATTCTATTTCCATCCGCGGCAAAGGCATTACGATCACCGGTTCGAATATGGCGGGTAAAACGACGTTTCTCAGAACGTTAGGCGTCAACGCCATCCTGGCCCAAACGATCTATACCTGCCTTGCGAGTTCTTATACGGCAAATTATTTCAGGATCATTTCGTTAATCAGCGAAACGGACAGCCTGATGGAAGGGAAAAGTTATTACCTTGTTCAGGCGGAACACTTGTTGCGGATGATAAGGTCCTCCGAAAAAGAGGTATTGACCTTGTGTCTTATCGATGAGCCGTTGGGCGGGACGAATTCCTCGGAGCGCATTATCGCATCATTTGAGATTCTTCGCTACCTGTTCGATCACAATGCATTGGTAGTCGTGGCGACGCACGATTTGGACCTCGCTCAAATGCTTGAGTTTGGTTTTAAATGTTACCATTTTACAGATAAGGTGGATTGGGAAGGATTAAGCTTTGATTTCAAACTCCGTGAGGGAATCACCTCGACCAGCAATGCCATTCGATTGTTGGAATATCTAAATTATCCTGAAGGCATCATCAAACGGGCGATGAAATTGGAATCGTAAGCAGGATTCGGTATTGCCTGGCTGATGTGCGTAAAAGGCTGGGTGGTGATGGAGAAATATGAGAAATCCCTGCTGCAATTCTGGAAGGAATGGTCAAAAAACGGGAACGATGAAAAAAAATTATAAAAGTGTGTTATGTTTGGTATCAGGGTGGCACTTTACTATGGTTTTAGATGATAAACCGGTGGAATAATGAAGAAAAAAGTGAATAAAAAAGCATGGGCATACGAATCTTAGGCATATTGACAACTATTCATACCCTCCTCCGCGAAGCTAAGTTTGCCGGTTGCAAGATTTTGTGGCCGGCAAACTTGGCACTGCCTCGAAGGGTTGCTATACGAATAACAAATACGCCACGTAGACGAAATACGTCGCCAGAAACACGATACCACACGTTCGTCCCACAACGCGCTTGCCGATGATCACGGCGCCGGCAAAAGCCGCACTGACGCCAATCATGATCCAATAGTTGGTTCCCGCCGCCAATCGCTGAGATTCGATGTGAAACGGTCGAACGACACCCGCCGCACCGGTAACAAGCAGAGTGTTAAAAATATTGGAGCCGACGAGGTTACCGACGGAAATATCGTGATGCCCTTTGATCGCGGCCACCACGCAGGTCATCAACTCCGGCAGTGAGGTTCCGAAGGCGATGATCGTCAACGCAATGACGGCCTCGCTGAGGCCAAGGCGCGCCCCGATGACGACGGCTCCATCCACGGTTATTTTTGCCCCGAGAGCCAATCCCGCCAAGCCGATGAGTACACACAGGATGTTTTTCAACGTATTGGGATTCTTCGGTTTCATGCCAAGGTTAGTCTTTTTAGCTTTGTTTAAGGTCTGTTTCGCTTCTCGCTTTGCCGTATGTATCGTGATAAGAATCAAGAGGGTGAAAACAGTCAGTAAGATCAGCCCTTCCAGCCGGGCCAAATATGAATTGCGAAGGAAGGGCCATAATAGCAACGCAACGATGAGCATGACCGGGATTTCGCGGAAAACGGTCTTTCTTTTGACTTCGAGCGGACGAATAAGGGCCACTAAGCCGCCGACAAGCGCCAAATTCGCGATATTGGAGCCAAACACATTGCCCAAAGCCAGGTCTCCCCCGCCAACCTCTCGCAACACACCGGCGATACTCGCGGCGACTTCCGGCGCCGAGGTGCCCATCGCCACGACGGTCAGGCCGACGACCAGCGAACTGACGCCAAGCTGCTCGGCCAATCCCACCGCACCGGCCACCAACAGGTCGGCGCCCTTCCAGAGGACAAGCAACCCGGCCACCAATAATACCACCGCTACGCCTATGCTCATCTTGCCGCTTTCAATGTATCTGCGAATGGACCGTTCGTACGTGCGAAACAATAATACAAGATGCAAGTAATTTCAAGCACTTTCGTCTGCCGGACGCGCCGTCCGAACCGAGATGGCGGGAGGATTCAATTCGTGGTGTGTCTTCCGGGCCGGAAGCGAAGCGCGTTATACCTTCCCCACAACCAGGCAGGCGTTATGGCCCCCAAAGCCGAACGAATTGCTCAGGGCGACGTTAATGTCGGCTTCGCGGGCTTCCAAGGGGACATAATCCATCTTAAGATCGCATCGTTCGTCCGGGTTTTCCAGGTTAATCGTGGGAGGTATGACGGATTCATTGATCGCCTTGGCACAGATAATCAGCTCGACCGCGCCGGTGGCGCCGAGCATATGCCCGAGGCAGCTTTTCGTCGAGCTGACGGGTATTTTGTAGGCGTGCTCGCCGAACACATGCTTGATGGCTGAACTTTCGGCGATGTCGTTGAGTTCCGTTCCCGTTCCGTGTGCGTTGATATAGTCGATCTTCTCCGGCTCGATGCCGGCGTCGGCCAGCGCCAGCTTCATGGCCATAGCCGCACCGTTCCCGTCCGGCAGGGGGGCGGTGATATGATACCCGTCATCGGTCGCACTGTATCCGAGAAGCTCGGCGTAGATCGTTGCACCGCGTTTTCTGGCGTGCGTTTCTTCCTCCAGCATCAGGATGCCGGAGCCTTCGGAAAGAATAAATCCGTCCCGGTCCCCGTCGAACGGCCGTGACGCCGCCGGAGGGTTATCGTTACGGGTACTCAGTGATCGCGCGGCGCAAAACGACGCCAGGCCGACCGGCGTTAGGGCCGCTTCGGCGCCCCCGGTAATCATGATATCACTTCGTCCGCTGACGATGTTGGAAAAGGCTTCTCCAATCGCGTGATTGCCTGAGGCGCACGCGCTCGAGACACAAAAATTCGGACCGCGTAAACCATACTGGATCGCAATCGTGCCGCTCGCCGCATTGGCCATCAGTCTCGGAACACAGAACGGGGAAACCTTCCCCGGCCCTTTATTCAGAAGCCTGATGTGCTGCTGTTCGATCTCACTGATGCCGCCGATACCTGTCCCGACGACGACACCGATGCGCGAAAGATCCGCCTTCGAAAGATCCAGCCGACTGTCGTTTACGGCCTGTTGGGCCGCGGCTATGGCGAATCGCGTGAAGCGGTCCATGCGCTTGCTTTCACGTCGATCCACGTATTGGGTGATATCGAACTGCTTTATCTCGCCCCCAAAATGCACGGGGTATGCACTCGTATCGAAAGATTCGATCATGGAAACGCCGCTTTTGCCTTCACATAACGCCGTGAAAAGCTCGTTCGCGGACTCGGCCAGAGCGGTGACACAACCCAGGCCCGTAATAACGACTCGCCGTTTACTCATACAACTGGTCCGTTATTCCTGGCTTTTGGATTGTGCAATATTGACGATGTAATCGATCGCGGCGCCGACGGTCTGGATCTTCTCGGCTTCCTCATCGGGAATGCTCATATCGAACTCGTCCTCGAATTCCATCACCAGTTCGACCGTATCCAGGGAGTCGGCATTCAGGTCATTTATGAACGATGTGTCACGCGAGATTTCTGATTTGTCCGCGCCCATCTGTTCGCTGATAATCTCGATTACTCTTTTTTCAATTGCCGGAACATCTACGCCGTCAGCACTCACTTGTTAATCCTCCCTAATTCACATAGGAAATCATTTTGCATTCTTTTATATAAAAACATCCAGTTCTTAAACCGGTCTTCAAAGCCCTTTTCATCTAATTCGGCGGGTTATCTTACCGACAAAAGCGCCTATGGACAAACTTTTTTTTATTTTTTTTCTACATGGCCATTCCGCCGTCCACGCAGAGGACCTGGCCGGTGATATACCCGGCCTCGTCGCCGGCCAGAAAGGCCACCGCTTTGGCGATGTCCTCGACGCTGCCCAGCCGTCGCATTGGGATAAGCTGTTTGGCCGCGTCGATGACGGGTTGCGGGAGCTTTCGACTCATTTCCGTGTCAATAAAGCCGGGGGCGATACAATTGGCCGTTACGTTCTTTTTGGCCAATTCACGGGCGACGGTCTTGGTCATGCCGATCAGGCCGGCTTTACTCGCCGAGTAATTGGTCTGGCCCGCGTTGCCCATGACACCGGACACGGAGCTGATATTGACGATTCGACCGAATTTGTTTCGCATCATCGAGCGGGCAACGACCCGCATGCCGACGAACGCCGCGCGAAGATTCACGTTCAGCACGGCGTCGAATTCCTCGTCGCTCATACGAATGAGGAGGTTATCCCGCGTGATACCGGCGTTATTGACCAGAATATCAACCCCGCCGTGCTCGCAAGCCAATGATTCAAGCGTCTCGGTGTATGCCTTCGTATCCGTTATGTCCACGCATTGTGTATCGACGGTGAATCCGGCGTCTTTCACTGCGTTTTCGAGCTCGCCAAGCGGGTCGGCGTTCATATCCAGTCCGACGACGTGACGCCCTTGTTTAAGCAATTCGAAAACGATGGCCCGACCGATCCCTCTGGCGGCCCCCGTTACAACAGCCAGCCTTTCTTCCGACATCCTTGTTATCTCCTAACAAAAAGTTCCCCATTTTAACCGAGCTTCTGCTACAGCAATTCCTTTACGGCCTGAAGGCTGCTTAGATTATTGACTCTCGTCTTTCTATGGATTCGCCGCATCAGCCCCGTCAGGACCCTGCCCGGGCCAATCTCATAGAACGCTTCCACACCATCGGCCAAAAGCCGCTCCATGCATTTCTGCCAGAGGATGGGAGACGTCAATTGTTTGGCGAGCCCCTCCCTGATTTTCTCGCTCGACGGATAATATTCGGCGTTGATATTCGCAATTACCTGCGTTTGGGCCGGCTCGGCAATCTCGCAACCGGCCAATGCCTCACCCAGCGCGTCGGCCGCACTGGACATCATCTCTGTATGAAACGCCCCGGCCACCTCCAGGCGGACGGCCTTGATCGCGCCACATTTAATAGCGAGTTCCTTGGCGATTCGGCAGGCTTTCCTATCACCGCTGACAACGATTTGACCGGGACAATTAAAATTGACGGGCTCCAGAATATCCCCCTCGCCGGCTTCCTCGCATAACCGGCGGACCCTCTCCTCATCCAGCCCGATAATGCTCACCATCGCCCCCTCCGTCGCATCCGCGGCCGCCTGCATGGCTTGCCCTCGTTTCTGAACGAGCGCCAATCCATCTTCGAGACTCAATAAGCCCGCCGCATAGAGCGCCGTGTATTCACCCAGACTTAATCCTGCTGTCACGTCCGGAATGATTTGATCTTTCGTGGATTCCGTCCTCAGAACCTCCAGAAGGGCGGCTGACGTTGCGAAAATCGCCGGTTGCGAAACCGTCGTGCTGTTGAGCTGCTCTGCCGGTCCCTCGATGCAAATATCCTGCAAATCATAACCGACAATGTCATTGGCCCTTTCAAACACCTGCGCCGCTGCTGGAAATTCCCGTACGATCTCAGCGCCCATTCCTACCGCCTGGGCCCCTTGTCCGGGAAACAAAAAAGCCGTTTTCATACTTGGCACCTCGCATTACGCATATCGTATTGCATCCTGATCCGTTGTTACTGGCAATACGCGATACATACGCCGTATCATTAAAACTCAATGATGTTGGCTCCCCACGTTAAACCGGCCCCGAAAGCCACGAGAATAATGACATCCCCTCGTTGGATTTTCCCCGCTCTGGCGCACTCGTTAAAGGCAATCGGTACGGAAGCCGCCGACGTATTGCCGTATCGATTAATATTGATAAAGACCTTTTCATCGGGCAGCTTCAGTCGTTTGGATGCGGACTCAATGATTCTCGCATTCATCTGGTGGGAAATCATCATTCGAATATCGTCAACGCTCAGGTCGCAGACTTTCAAGCAATCCTTGACCGTTTGGACGATTCGACGAATCGCTTGCTGATAGACTTCCCGGCCTTTGATTTGCATATAGATCTTATCCGGATCCTCCAACGTCTTACTCGACGGGTAGCGGGAGCCATAGGCCTGGCAGTTCAAGGCCTCCCATCGGTCTCCATCCGAATGCATGGCGCTATATAAAATTCCCTTGCGCCCGTCCTCGGCCCGCTGGAGGATCACCGCACCCGCTCCATCGCCGAAGAGAATGCAGCTTGTCCGGTCGGACCAGTTCGTAATTTTTGAGAGCGTCTCAGCCCCGATGACAAGGGCGTTTTTGATTCGGCCGCTTTCAATGAATTGCTGCGCGATCGAAAGCCCGTACACAAAGCCGCTGCACGCGGCGGCCAGATCAAACACCCAGGCTTTCTTTGCCTGGAGCGCCCGTTGGACGAACGATGCCGTGGAGGGAAAAACCATCTCCGGGGTGATCGTCGCTACAATGATTAACTCGAGATCGGCCGGATCGAGATCGGCCTCGGCCAGAGCCCTTTGAGCCGCTTCCGTTGCCAGCATAGCCGTGGTTTCGTTCTCGTTCGTGATATGACGGACCTTTATCCCCGTCCGCGTCGTAATCCACTCATCGGACGTGTTCACCATCTTGGCCAGATCATCGTTGGTCAGTGTTTGCTCCGGTGTGAACGCTCCGTAGCCGGAGATGACTGCACGGTAAGCGGGGGCCCCGCCGTGGGTTATGTTATTCATCGGTGGTCCTTACACAGGCCCCGGAAAGATACTCGACGATCTTATCGTTAATTTTTTCCGTATATAACTTTTTAGAGGCCAAAATCGCATTTTTGATCGTACGACTCTGACTTGAGCCGTGACAGATAATCGCCGTGCCGTTAACGCCCAGCAACAGCGCGCCACCATACTCATTATAGTCGTATTTGCTGTAAATCCTCGTCATCACCGGCTTGAATTTCATCACGAGCGGAAGCTGCTCCTCCATGAGTTCGACCTTGATGGCTTTGAATAAGCCGTCCACAAGACCCTCGGCCAGTTTGAGAATCACGTTTCCCGTGAAACCGTCCGAAACGACCACGTCGCAAGCCCCCTTGAAAATATCCCGCCCCTCGATATTACCCACGAGGTTCATTCTGGAATCCGATTTCATGAGCGTCCGGGCTTTCTTGACGATCTCGTTGCCTTTGGCGTCCTCGGCCCCGATACTCATCACCCCGACTCTCGGATTGTCAATCCCGAGCAGGTGTTTGGCATACACCCCGGCCATCACGCCGTATTGATAGAGGTGAATCGGCTTGCAGGCGATATTCGCGCCGACGTCGCATATGACGACCGGCCCTTCAGGCGTCGGAAACACGACGCCGATCCCCGGGCGATTGACACCGGGCAAATTTCTCATCCTCATCTGGAAAGCGGCCACACAGGCGCCCGTATTGCCCGCCGAGATCACGGCGTCCGCCCGGCCTCGTTTGGCCAGCTTGGCGACCACGGCGATCGAACTCTTGGGTTTCCGCCGGAGCGTTTCAATGGGCACCGCGTCCATCGCAATGATATCCGGGGCATCAACGATGGTAATATTCCCCTTTCGTGACGCGAGCGGGGGCAGTCCGGCTTCGATCTCGTTCTCCGGGCCGACCAGAATCAACTCGTCCTCCTCGTCGAGCAGGTCTATCGCCTCCAATGCACCGGCGAGAATCTCGGTCGGTGCGTTGTCGCCTCCCATGGCATCAATGGCTATTCGCATTGTTTTGCGGTCCTCGTCACGATTCTTTTCCGAGTTTCAGCGTGATCTTGGGATTCACATAACCACAGTTCTCACACGCCGCGTGCGGCAGCTTGGCCTGGTCGCATTTTTGACAGACCGAATAGTTCGTCGCCTTCAAACGATGATGGCTCCGACGCGTTCGGGTTTTGCTCTTACTGGTCTTTTTCACAGGTAGCATATTCATTTACTCCATGATTCAAACGTTATCCGATCGCCTCAATCACAACCGGATCTTCATCCACTTAATTCCAGCTATCTTACTGAAAACCGCCTTAATAGTCCACGACAACTCCTTTGTCAAGTCAAAATTGACTTTTGTATGGGTTTTCACATTGGCCTTTCGAGGCGGTATTTTTAATTTCCTTTTGAAAAAGGACCGATATATGATATGATAGTGAATGGAAATATTTAAGATGTTAGGGGAACACCCTGCTGGTTTTCTGCATCTGAAAAATATGACATAAACGCATTTCTATTCGAACAGGAGGCAGACGTATGCTCAGAGTAAACCGAACCTCTCCAGCAAGGAATAGGTATTCTAAGAAGAATCGAGTCTCCCGTCCCAAAGGTTTTACCCTCATTGAATTGCTGGTCGTTATCGCCATTATCGCGCTATTATTGGGGATATTGATGCCGGCATTGCAACGGGTGAGAAAGCAGGCGCGATCGTCGGCGTGCAAGGCGAATATGCACTCGTGGGCGCAAATCTGGAACATGTATTGCCAGGACAACGACGGTTATTTTTGCCGGGAGTCCAACTACGTGGGCTGGCCGCGCGGCAACTGGATCGAGGCGTTACGCCCCCTGTACCGAACAAAAATGGGAATTCTCATTTGCCCGACGGCAAAAAAACGGCTGGACAGCATGGACAATTACGGCAGTTTCGACCGGACCTATATCATGGGCACAGGCGGCATGCAGGACCGGAGGGAAGAGGCCAGTTATGGAGCGAATTGCTGGATTTTTAACTCACGTCCGGGTCAAACGGAGATTCAGAGCCGACCGGTCGAATGGAATTGGAAGACCAGTGACGTTAAAGGAGCCAACCAGATACCGCTCTTTGGCGATAGTATGTGGAGAGGGGGCGGGCCGTTTTATCAGAGCGGCAATCCCCAATCCAACCGAATCGCTCCGCCTGCCTTCAATGGCGAATGGCAGGGCGCCGCTCACGAAATGAAACATTTCTGCATCGACCGGCACAATTCGGTCACCAATCACGCTTTTTTGGATTGGTCCGTCCGATCGGTGGGACTCAAGGAATTGTGGACCCTCAAATGGCATCGCCAGTACAACATAGCGGGCTACTGGACGAAGGCCGGCGGGGCCCAGCCCACCTCCTGGCCGGAATGGATGAGAAAGTTTAAGGATTATTAATCCATTGGATCGGCCTAATAGCTGGTGTGTTTCCTTTGAAATATCAAAAGGACCGACAGCGCTTCAAACTGCCGGCCCATCAACGATATCGGGTAGTTGGTCGATTTACTTTTTGTTCTATGCATCCCATTCGGCTACTTTGACTTATTGGACGGGTGGGAATTCTTCGAATAAATGCTTAGCAAGAACGATCAGGTCCTGTGTATCAACGATTCCGTCCCCCCAGGGCATCGGGGCGATGTCACACAACTTGTTGTCCGTACCCCAATAATCAACCATAATGCACATATCTTCTGCATCGACGATTCCATCGCTGTTCAAATCTACAATGGGGATGATGGACGATTGCCATAGGTTAGGAGTGTCGAGACTGCCGAGTCCACCGGGTCGTTTGCCGCTGAAGTAGAGCGTCAAGCCATCTGCCGAGATGCTTTGGTTACCCTCTACGTAACCAGTATTCACGGTTGGCCCAAGATTCACGGGAGATTCCCAATCATCCAAAACAGTCGGTCTTTTTGACATCCATATATCCGATTGACCATACCCGCCGGATCGCTGGGAATCAAAGAAAAGGATTAAGCCATCTGACGAGAGGCACCCAATACGATCACCAGAAGGACTATTGATCGTCGGACCAAGATTTACAGGTTCGCCCCATGGATCTTCTATCGTTAATCGCTTCATCACCCACAGATCCCCATCACCCAATCCACCAGGCCGATCCGAGGTGAAGAAGAACTCGAGGCCGTCATGGGTGATGTAGGGTTGAGCATCAAGATACGCACTGTTTACAGTGGGTCCGAGATTCGTTGGTGTACCCCAGTAACCCTCCGGCATTCGTTCTGTTGTTTCTCGCCTCACAACCCAGAGGTCCATCCATCCGTGTCCACCAGGGCGATCTGAATGGAAGTAAAGTTCTGAACCGTCAGGCGCAATATATGGAGCCCATTCGTAATCCGGCGTGTTGACGGGTGCCCCGAGATTCTCCGGTTCGGTCCAGGGATCGTCTCTTGTGGGCCGTGTGGTCACCCAGATGTCCGAAGCGCCCAAACTGCCGGGCCGGCTGGACGAAAAGAAGAGCGTTAACTCATCACTGGAGATATGCGGTAGAAGATTCCAATCCGGAGTATTGACCGGAGCCTCCAGACGCACAGGCTCACCAAAGATGAAATCCGCTTTTGTACGGCCACAGCCCAGCATAATTACAATCCCGATGAGCGACAATTTGATTTTGCAAATACTTTTCTGTTTCATGGGTCTTTCCTTTCAAATGGATTTTTGTAGTGTTCACAAAGGTTTCTTCAAGTAGCCTTTACTTATAAACACTGGAAAATTTCCAGATATTGCGCCCTCCGTTGTATTTTTTTGTGAGCATGAGTGATAATGGGCACTAAAGTGTTGATACAGAAGGGTTTAATGTTTAGAATAGGTTTCCAAATATTCAAAATAAATTATGGGATTGTACTGATCCTCTATACGGCAGAAAGCAGATAGACCAATCATGCGGCACGATCAGATAACAGACATGGGCGGAACGGGAGAAGCTTTTCTTACAACCCATTGGTCCATCATCGAGAATGTCGGTTCCAGTAACGAAGATAGAAATCAAGCCCTGATTGGTTTATTGCTGAGTAAGTACTGGAAGCCGGTTTATTGCTATCTCCGGCGTAAAGGTCATAACAACGAGCAGGCCAAAGACTTGACCCAGGGCTTTTTTCATGAAGTTGTTCTGGGGCGAAATCTCATCCAGAAAGCGGACCAATCCAAAGGACGCTTTCGGTCCTTTTTGCTCATCGCACTCAACCGGTATCTACTAACGGCCCGAACGGGTCAGGCCGCACAGAAGCGAATCCCGGAGAGCAAGCTTGTATCACTGAGCGTAATGGATTTACCCGAACTACGTCAGACCAGCTCAGAATTGACTCCCGAGGATTCCTTCAACTACGCATGGGTTTCATCGATGCTCGAGCAGGTTCTAAGTGAAGTGGAAGCCAAGTGTCATGAGGACGGCAAAACAGTCCATTGGCATATCTTCCATGACCGAGTCCTGGAGCCGATTATGGAGAAGGTCCCTCCTCCTTCAATGACAGAAATCTACCGACGATATGGCCTTGAGAGCGAGACCAAGGCGTCTAATATGATGGTCACCGTCAAACGGCGTTTTCAAACCATCCTGAGAAATCATCTGCGTCATCTGGTCGTTTCTGATGATCAGGTCGAAGACGAATTGGCAGAGATTATGCGATTTCTTCCAAAGCCGGCGCAAGATCACACATAATTCCAGTATTTATATACAGAATCAACCGGTGACGATGATAATTGAACGATGCTCGCCTAACAGTGGAGCCGAACAATGAGCAAGAAATCCATATTTGATCTGGATCCCGAACAATTAAATCAGCTTCTATCAATCGGCAAGGGTCCCATGGAACCGGCTCCTCCAGAGCCATCGAGTTCCTCCGATCCGGATCGAGCTGCTCAGACAACCTCTTTAAACGTGTGCATTGAGAAGCTCGGTGATAAAATTGGCCGATACAAATTGCTCAGCATCTTGGGTGAAGGCGGCATGGGGATCGTCTATTTAGCCGAGCAGGAAGAGCAAATCAGGCGCAAAGTCGCTTTGAAAATCATTAAACCGGGCATGGATTCCAAACGAATTATCGCCCGTTTCGAAGCGGAGCGCCAGGCGGTAGCCCTGTTGGATCATCCCGGCATCGCTCAGGTCTATGATGTCGGGACGACGCGGACCGGCCGACCTTACTTCGTCATGGAGCATGTTAAGGGATTACCCATTACGGACTATTGTGACCGCCACAAGCTCACCATCGAGAAACGGCTACGATTGTTCCAGCAGGTCTGCCTCGCCGTTCATCACGCCCATCAAAAGGGTATTATCCATCGCGACATCAAACCCTCAAATATTATCGTCTCGGCAGAGAATGACCAACCGATTCCGAAGATTATCGACTTCGGCGTGGCTAAGGCCATCAGTCAACCTCTGACGGAACGTACCCTGTTTACTGAAGAAAACTACCTGCTCGGGACGCCGGAATACATGAGCCCGGAGCAGGCGGATATGAGTAACGATGACATCGACACCCGCTCGGATATCTACTCGTTGGGCGTTTTGTTGTATGTTTTATTGACCGGTGTCCTTCCTTTCGATTCTGATACGCTTCGTACCGGAGGCATCGAGCACATACGTCGGATCATCTGTGAAACCGATCCAAGAACGCCGAGCACGCGATTGGCCAAACTCGGCGACGAGGCCGGAAAGCTCGCCGAGAACCGCCGGACAGTCATACATGCTTTAGCCAGAAACCTAAAAAAAGAACTCGAATGGATTCCTCTCAAGGCCATGCGCAAAGAGCGAGCCGAACGTTATCGTTCAGCCTCCGAACTTGCCGATGATATCGAGAACTACCTGAAGGGCGAGCCGTTAATAGCTGGGCCGCCTGGAACTGGCTACAAATTAAAAAAGTTTGTACGACGAAATCGCGTTTTGGTGAGCGGCATCGCCGCAGTGTTGATTGTGCTTATAGTGGGTGTTGTGGTTTCCACGATCTTCGCCATCAGGGCCGAACGCGCCCTCACTGAAGCGCAACTCGTCACCAATTTCCTAAACAACAATGTGCTGGGTTCGGCAAGCACTATCAAGGGTCGTGAGGCTACGGTGATTGACGTTCTCAATGCTGCCGTAAATAAGCTTGACCAAGGGCTGTTTCAGGACCGTCCCCTTACAGAGGCATCGATTCGTTTTAAGCTTGCCTATATTTATTATGATCTGGGTCGCTACGCAATGGCAGCACAACATCAGAAACCTGCGCACCGCATTTGGGTTGAGCAAGTCGGTGAAGATCACTGGTGGACGAACGTCCTGTTGAATTGGCTCGGTGTATTTTACTACCATGCCGGCAGATACCGGGAAGCAGAACCCCTTTACAAGCAGGTCATCGAGAAGGTCTCTCAGGACAAATCGGGAAATTTGGCCAAAAATGAGCTTGTATGGAATGCCAACCTGGGTTGCGCCCTTGCCGGACTCGGCCGATATGAAGAAGCCGAACAATTAGTACGTCCAAAGGTCGAAGCAACTCCCGACGCAGGGTATGGGCTCCATTTGGGTGAGATCTATCGAGAGCAAGGTAAATATGATCAGGCGGAGTGCGTGTTGCTTGAGTCGTTGGATGCAGGGCACAAAGTGAAGGGAGAGGCAAAGGACGTCCAGTTCTATAACGGCATGGGGCGCTGCATGCATGAGCTTGCTCTATTACATCTGGCTCGCGGTGATGACAAAAAAGCCGAAGAACTATTTGAACAGGGCATTGAATTCAGTGCTGACAATCTTCCGGGCAAAGACCATCCGGTTACCCTGCGCCATGTTAATGGATTAGCTATCATACGAATCTTACAAAAACAGTACCAGGAAGCAGAGTCTCTCCTCGAACGAGCATTGGCGGGCCAGAAGCTCAAGTTAGGCGAAAACCACCCAGATACTCTGAAAACGATCAACGATTTTGGCATACTGTACAGAGAGCAGGGCCAATACGATAAAGCGGAAAATCTCTTAATCGAAGCCCACAAAAAAAGACAAACGACGTTGGGTACAGACCATCCACACACGCTGATATCCATGCACGAACTCGCGGTGCTGTATCAAGAACAAGGTGAATACGAGAAGGGCGAGCCACTCTTAATTGAAGTCCTTGAAGGCCGCCGTCTCAAACTCGGTGACACTCACCCACACACGTTAGAGTCTTGGAACAATTTGATCGACCTCTATCAAGTGTGGGGAAAGACGGAACAAGCCGAACAATTGAAAGTTAAGCTGTCGGAATCCCGATCACGTCCTTGAAGTACTTCTGGAAGCGACGCCATCTCTAACAAGGGCGAGACGCCCTCGCCACGCTGGAGCAAGCCGGAACAGGCCAACCAGTGGCGAGCCAAATTACCACAAACTGCCCCGGAAGCTTCTCCGTAACCGGTTTCAATGACAGTGTCCATCAGCGTTCATCCGTGTCTGAAGAAACAACGCATTGAAGATTGCCGCGGCCCTGGCGGGCCTCGCAATGACGAAGAAAGCTTTAGAGGGCATCCATAATGAAATCCCACATGAGGTCTTTATAGAATCGATGGCCTTCGTTGCCCCATCTGTGTTCGAACCGGTCCGGACAGCCCGCCGCGGTATAAATAGCCTGCGTACGTTCGGCTGACCGGTTGATATCCACAATGGAGTGCAACGCATCTTTCTTTCCATTGACGGCAAGCAGATAGCGTGGGGCAATCAATCCCGCAACGTCGTACATGTCGCCCAATTCAAGGATGCCGGGTATGAGGTTACAGTCGCAATGGTAGATATATCCGTTCGGACTCGTATAGGTTGAGAACGAGCAACTCGGTACGGCGACGGTAATCCGCTCGTCACACGCCGCCGTATAGAGCGTCGTGACGCCGCCGCCGGAGTTGCCCATCATCAGCACGTTTGCGGCATCCACGTCCGGCTGCTTAGTGGCCCAGTCGATGATCCGCTGCATATCCCAGACGCGTTCGCCGATGGCGGTCCGGCCGGCCAGGAGACAGTGCATTAACTGGGCGCGGCATCCGCGGTCGCCGTGGCGTCCCCTCGGGTCCGGCAGCCCGCCGTCGGCCAAACCCCGTGTAGCCGGGGCGATGGAAATAATGCCGCGCTTCACGGCCTGGACCGCGACGTCGCGATCCTCGCGGAGAATTTTGTCGCGATGGGCCTGGTCGTGATAGACGCCGGCCGAGGTGTCATAGCCGCGGGAATCGTGTCCGTGGGGGAAGATTGCCAGCGGGAAGGGGCCGTGCTTTTTCGGTTTAAGCAGCCAGAAGGGAATTAGCACGTGCGGCTCCGTTTCGATCCATCCTTTTTGGCGTGTGTAGTCGCCTAAGTCCTTGATCTGCTGAAGCTGAACTTCGGGCGTATGACTGCGGACCTGTTCGGCGATCTTGTCCAGTCCGACCAGTTTACGAAGTAGGGGGCGTGTTTGCTTTTGCCATGCGTCGAAGCCTCCCGGATAATCGGCTCGGAAGGCATATTGGTGTTGCCCCTTGGTTAGAAGGCATTGGAGGTACTGACGGACTTCTTGTGGATAGTCTCCATAGTCTTTTTGAGCCTCGGCACTTGAATAATGCGGGGACAGGCAGATTAAGATTGCGATGAAAATGAGTTTGAGAAGAAGATAGAATCGTGTTTTAGGGGCTAACATACGACACCTCATTTGATCCGGGAATTTCCATTTACACTGTTTGAAGCATTCCTGCTAAGAGATACAGAATCATTTGTCGGATAGCCAGTTCGGGCCGATGCTGATATCGACCTTCAGCGGGACGTCGAGCTGGATGGCGTTTGTCATTTCTTGGGCGATCCACTCGGTGTGAGCGTCAGCTTCATCCGTCGGCACCTCGAAAACGAGCTCGTCGTGGACTTGCAATATCATAGCCATTTGTGGATAGTGCGTTTCGATCTCATTTTGAATGGCGAGCATGGCCAGCTTGATAAGGCCGGCTGCGGAGCCTTGAATGACGGTATTGACGGCGAGTCGTTCGGCCTGTGCGCGTTTATTGTGGTTCTTGCTGTTGATATTCGCGATGCGTCGCCGGCGATGGAGGATCGTCTCGGCATATCCGGTCTGCTTCGCTTTTTCGATACATTCGTCCATAAATGCTCGGATGGCGTTATAACGGGCGTAGTAATCCTCAATGAATTTTTTCGCTTCGGCTTGCGAAATCCCGACTGAGCGCGACAGCCCGAACGCACCCTGGCCATAAATAACGCCGAAATTGACCGCCTTCGAGCGGGACCGCATTTCGGATGTCACTTCCTCGATCGGCACGCCAAAAATCTGCGAAGCAACGAAGCGGTGGATATCCTGGTCGGCGGCGAAGGCGGCCGAGAGAGCGTCGTCTTTCGAGAAATGTGCAAGCAACCGAAGTTCGATCTGCGAGTAGTCGGCGGCCAGGATACTATCACTCTCCTTCTCCGGCACGAAGGCCGATCTTACTCTGCTACCCAGTTCCGTGCGGATCGGGATATTTTGCAGATTCGGCCCGCTGGAGCTCAGCCGCCCGGTCGCCGTAACCGTCTGATTAAAGGAGGCATGGACACGTCCCGTGCGCGGATTTATGAGCGATCCGAGCTTATCGACATACGTGTTGACCAGCTTATTCAACATTCGGTATTGCAGCACGAGTTTGATCACGGGATGCTGCCCGGCCAATTGCTCGAGCACGGCCGCGTCGGTGCTCCGGCCCGTCTTGCCCATGCGAATCGGCGTCAAGCCAATCTTATCGAAGAGAATCTCTCCGAGTTGCTTGGGAGAGTCGATATTGAAAATTGCCCCGGCCTGCTCATAAATCTCATCGGTGACGGTCTTCAGTGTCTCGGCAATCTCGCCGGACATTTTTCGCAGTACGCGCGTATCGAGCGAGACACCGTTATACTCCATGGCCGCCAACACCGCCACCAGCGGCATCTCCACCTGCTCGAATAATTCCTCGAGCGTCGGCTCGCGTTCGAGACGTTCCTTGAGATAGAGATACAGCCGGAACGTGACATCGGCATCCTCCGCCGCGTACTCACACGCCGCCGCCGTATCGACCATGTCGAACGTCAACTGATTCTTGCCCTTGCCGATGAGCGACGAAATCGGAATGCACTCGTGGCCCAGGTAATCGGCCGCCATACGGTCCATCGAATGGCTCCGCTCCGGATCGAGGCAATACGACGCCACCATCGTATCGAAATAAATCCCTCGTATCGGGATCTTCGCGTTTCGCAAAACGAGCATGTCGTACTTGATATTCTGACCGATTTTCTTGACGCTCTCATCACCTAAAATGGGCGCCAGCTTCTCGCGAACCGCCGCGATCTCAAGATGCTTCGCGCCCAATGGCGCCTTCACCGGCAGATAAAACGCCCGGCCCGGTTCCCAGCAGAAACTCATCCCCACCAGGTCCGCCCGCATCGCCTCGACCGATGTCGTCTCCGTGTCCACCGCAAAAAGTTTTTGCTTTCGTAGTTCGGCGAAGAATGTCTCGAACTTCGCGGGCGTGTCAATAAGCTGATAGTTTTTCGTATCGCTTTTTGGCTCGACTTTCGGCCCATCGGTCGAATCGGATGATGATTCCTCCGCCTTCAATCCCAATTGTGCGAGCATCCGGCTAAAACCAAGCTCGGTGAAAAGTTGAGCCAGCTTCGATCCGTCCGGCTTCTTCAACGCCAAATCATCGTAATCGATCTCAATCGGGACATCACAATTGATCGTCACCAATTCCCGGCTCATCTCGGCCTGGTCTTTAAACGTGCGGAGATTGTCACCCCGTTTGCCTTTGATCTCCTCAACGTGCTCGTAGAGATTCGCCATCGAGCCGTATTTCTGTATCCAGCTCAGCGCCGTTTTCGGCCCGACGTCCGGCACGCCCGGCACATTGTCCGACGTGTCCCCCTGCAATGCCAAACAATCGATAAACTGCTCCGGCCGCACCCCCATCTTCTCGACCATCGCCGCAACGTCCGTCAGCGTATCGGTCTTGATATCGTACATACTCACGTGCTCGTCGATCAACTGGAGCAGATCCTTGTCCTTCGAGCAAAGCAGGCAATTGTAACCGTCGCCGCCCGCACGCCTGGCTAACGTCCCGATGATATCATCCGCCTCGAAGCCATCCACTCGAAGCATCGGAATATTCATCGCCTCCAAAACCTGCTCGATCCGCCCGATCTGGCCCGGAAGATCGTCGGGCATGGGCGGCCGGTTCGCCTTGTATTCGGGATAAATGTCACTGCGAAACGTCTTCGCCTTGCTGTCCAGCGCCACGACCAGCATGTCCGGCTTACGGCGCTGGATCAAGCCCAGCAACGCCGCCGTGAAGATATACACCGCCTTGGTCGGCTCGCCCGTCGGGCCGGTCAACTGCCCGCGCATCGGCGCATAATACGCCGCGTAAATATGCGCGTGCCCGTCGATGATATAGAGTTGTTTTGCCATAGCCGCCACTCTACGCCCTGGCCGGGACGATGTCAAGCGCGGTCTTATCGGCCGCTGCTTTGCACGATGGACGAGAGGATGACGGACGATAGTCTCTCCCGTGTCGAGGGCGTCTCGCCCTCGAATCGCGGGCGGGATGCCCGCGACACGTTTAGTCTTCGCATGTGCGTTGTGTTTCTTATCCCCGACTTGATCGTCATTTCGACCGGAGTGATGCGCCGCATCACGTAGCGGAGAAATCTGTTTAAAAAGTGAACGCGTTTCCTGCACGACATTAACCAGGCTGAGAAACGCTCCGCAGGCAAGGGGCTCATTCCCATCGAATTTGAAAGCAAGGTACGTCATGATCATACCGGCCAGAAGCGAAACGAAACGACGAATCCGACGCTTGCGCAGTGGAAAATTCGGCGCAGCGAATTCACCGAAATAGTGCCTCGCCGCTCGGTCGTAGGCCCTGGCCGCCTCGATCTCACGATGAAAGCTTCCGAGATAAATGTTCTTTCCGTTCGTACGTAGATGAGTTTCCCAAAGATTCTTACTACGGTTCCAGCAAACGCCCTTATACCTGGAAGTGAAGTTGGTGTATTGGCGTTTCGACCGATTTCGACAGTTCTGAGCTTTTGTCGCGGGACGCAGGTTTGCCTTGCGATTGTCCAGACCGTTACGATTGATATGATCTACGAGCAGATGATCGGGGGTTGGAAGCACCTCGCGATGCATGTGAATCGGACGTCTTTTGGAATTTATGGTCTCTCCGGAACGAATAGCGTAACAATTACCACGTTGCTTTGAGGCGTACCATTTGTATTTCGATAAGCGTTGGAAATC
>Ga0272442_10003651_pt1 | contig 21502 bp, 17 predicted proteins | sample SSMForm2O_FD_200262 | JGI IMG/M metagenome (GOLD analysis project Ga0272442, IMG submission 200262) | Marine sediment archaeal communities from Little Sippewissett salt marsh, Falmouth, MA, United States - SSM-Form-2O | ecosystem: Environmental > Aquatic > Marine > Wetlands > Sediment ... | reverse complement strand
TTCCACTACTTTCAAATCGGTCATCTGTTTTTGAAACCCATTTAAATGGTTCCATGAAAATAAGTTGATTTGTATCTGGGTCTAATTTTATTACCTCAGTGACACTAGTCATTCTTCTAACAGATTTCCCACTCATATTTATTGCATTTTGAAATACGATTATATCAAGCGAGGTTAACAATGCACGAGGTAAGGCTATTGGTGGGTTTTCAAGTCTTTGTATTAATGTATGAATAGTGCTTGCGTGAACAGTTGAATATGCTGTATGTCCTGTTGACATAGCTTGAAACAAGCTGTATGCTTCTTTTCCTCGAACCTCTCCTACCATTACAACTTTAGGTCTTTGTCTTAAAGCTGCACGTATTAGATCAAACATGTCAATGTCTTTACCTGTTTTATCATCTGATGATGAAAAACCTGCTCGTGTTGTTCCTGCTATCCAGTTTTTATGTGGGAGGTTTACTTCTCTTGTGTCTTCTATTGAGATTATTTTATGTTGAGATGGTATAAAAAGTGATAGAGCATTGAGCGCTGTTGTTTTTCCTGATGCTGTTCCTCCGCAGAAAAGTATTGATGCTCCACGTTCGATTGCCATCCAGAAGTAGGCTGCCATGTCAAGTGAAAATGATTTAAAACCAATCAAATCAATTGGTGTTAGAGGGTTGTCTTTAAACCTTCTTATTGTAAAAGTTGAACCATTTGTAACTGTTTTTGCAAGAGTTGTTTGAAGTCTGCTCCCATCTGGTAGTTTACCATCTACTATTGGTGAAAAAATAGATATTTGTTTTCCACAAATTTGAGCTAGTCTTACTACAAAACTGTTTAGTTCTTTATCGTTTTTAAATTTAATATTTGTTGTTACTTCATCATATTTTTTATGATATATAAAAATTGGAACGTGAGATCCATCGCATGATATATCTTCTATTTCGTCATCTTCCATTAGTAAGTCGATTCTGTTATATCCAATGAATTCTCTGAAGATATGATAAAAGATTTTTTCTTTTGATTTTTTTTCTTCTTCTGTTAGTTCTTTGCTTATATTTATCAATGATTTTTTGTCTTCATTTTTTGTATTTTCATGTTTTTTGTTTTTAGTTATTGATAATCCTTTTTCTTTGTTTTTTTCTTCTTTATTTTTTGGTTTAAAACTAATGTTGTTATCAATTATTATTTGGTCAAGTGTTTGTTTTAGATATTTCTTTTTTTCTTCTTTGTTAACATTTGTTATGTTTATGTCAGCTAGCATTTTGAATAGATGTGATAGTTCGTTTTTTACTATTATTTCGTCTTCATTTAAAATAGGTTCTATTACTTCGTATAGGTGTTCATTTATTTTGTGATTAAAAACTATTCTTCTTGATGCTAATCCTTTGTATCCATATCCTTTTTTTTCTTCTATTAACTCGATTTTTTCATCTGATAGGTCACTTATTTTTGGTTTTTCAACTTCAATTATTTCATCTGTTTTTTCTTTTTTTGGTTTTTTTTCTTTATTTAAAATTTTACTAAATAATCCTTTTTTTTCTTCTTTTTTTTCTTCTTCCGATGTTTCTTGTTGAATCTGTTTTTTTTCAATTTGTTTTGCTTTTTCTAATAAACCTTTTTTTTGGTCTTCTGTTTTTTCTTCTTTTATTTCATCGATTTTAACTATTTCTTTTTCTTCTGTTTTTTTATCTATTTCTTTTGCTTTATGAAGTAATCCTTTTTTTTCTTCCTTTTTTTTTATTTCATGCTTAATTTCTTTGTTTTCTATTTGTTTTGCTTTATGTAGTAAACCTTTTTTTTCATCTATCTCTTTTTCTTCTGTTTTTTCTTTTTCTGGTTTTTTAGTTACTTTTGCTTTTTCTAATAATCCCATTTCCTACCTCACTTTTTTGTATATTTATTTACTACTTTTTCGTATAAAGCAAAATCATCTGATTGTGAGAATTCTTCTATTACTTTTTCTGGTAGTTTTTCTAAGAGTTGGTCTATTACTGGTATTATTTTTTCTACATCTGTATCTAAAATTATTTCTTCATCTTTTGTTTTTTTGTCTTTTTTTATTATTTTATCAAATTCTTCTTTGTTATCCTCTTTTGTTGTTTTAGTTTTGGTTTCTATTTCTTTTTTCTTTTTTTGTTTTTTTTCTAGTTCTCTTTGTTTTTTTTCTTTTAATGCTTGTTCTATTAGTTTCTGTTTTTCTTCTTCTTTTTTTCTTTTCTCTTCTTCTTTTAATCTCTTTTTTTCTTCTAATTCCTTTAGTTTTTGTAATCTTTTTCTCTCTTTTTCTTCTTCTTTTAGTTTTTGTTGTCTTTTTCTTTCTCTTTCTTCTTCTTTTTTTCTTTTCTCTTCTTCTTTTATTTTTTGTATTCTTATTCTTTCTTTTTCTTTTTGTTCTATTTGTTTTTCTAGTTTTTTTATTTCTTCTTTTTCTTTTTGTATTCGTTCGAGTTGTTTTTTTAGTTCTTCTTCTTTTTTCTCGGTAAGTTTTTCTTTTTCTGAAAGTCCATTTTTTTGTTTTATTATTTCTTTGTATTCTTTATCTGTTAAGATTTTCTTGTCTTTATCTGGTTTTTCTGATGTTTTTTCTTTTTTAATTTTTATATGTGGTACTTTTTTGTCTTTGTTTGATATCCATCCTAAAAAACTTGTATCTGTAACTTTATTTATTTCAAAATCATTTATTTCAAAATTATTTTTTTCTAAAAAACGTGGTGAATTATTTGTATTATTTGATTTTATAAACAAGTTATCTATTTTGTTTGCTATTTGATTATGCGGGTCTGTTTGTTTTTTTGGTTCATAGTTATTTGTTACTTGATTTTTTTCTTTTGGTTTAATTTTTATTTTAAATCTTTTCTTGTTTTTACCTGAACTTAACAAACCTGTTTTGTATGTTAGAAATATTCCTAAGTTTTTTATAGAGATATTATCCTCTTTTTTCCCATCCTGTTTTAGCATTCTAACCAAATCTCCTTATGGATTTAGTAGATGCTCTACAATAAACAAATTTTGCGGCATCCCATTTACCCAATGTTTCATTATATGTAACGCATTATTAATTTAATAAAGATTTCGTTTAATTTCTTTTTATTTTATTTAATAAGGAATTTTTTTTGCAAAATTTTTTGATAATTTATATTTTGTTATAAGTTTTTTATAAGAGTATATTATTTTTTTGTTGGTATTTTTCCTTTTTGTTTTTTTCTCTGAGAAGTTTTATATAACAGGATAACCTACTTTTTAATTGGGTGTATTTTAACATACATGGTAAAGAGATATTTGATGGTAATATTTATGTGGGTAAAAGAATAAATTTTTTTATCTGCATAATTACCTGATTAAGAAAAGTATTTATACCACGTATGTTATTGTAACACTGTAAAAAAAGTCTTTAAGTATATTTAGGCTAGGAGAGAATGGGAATATGAAAGCAAATAAGAAATTTATAGAAGAAAGAGAAGCAGTATCAGCTGTTATCGGTGTTATTCTCATGGTAGCAATTACAGTGGCAATAGCTGCAACTGTTTATGTATATGTTAGCTCCATGACTGGAGAACAAACAGATAAAACACCAAGTATAACATTTGAAAAAGACAATCAAAACAGTTTATTAAGAGTTACCGGTGCAGATCCACTTAATCTACAATGGGATGATGTAACAGTTTTAGGTACTGCTGATAGACCATCTGGAACTATAGATGCTGGTGATGAACTTTCTAATTGTGCTGGAACAGTTAAATTAAGATGGGATCCTACAAATACTCTATTAGGAACTTGGGAATTTACATAAAACTGTAATAATAAAATTTATGAAGGAATTTTTTTAAATTCCTATTTTTTATTTTTTTGTTTTTTTTAAGATTTTTATATATATCAAATATAGAAGAATTGAGTTAATTATAATTAATCCTATAATAACTTCTATTTGTGGTTTATTTTTATCAATTTTTTCTTTTATTAATATAATTTTTTGATTAACATTTGAAAAAAAGTTATTATCTATCTGATTATTTTTTGAATCATAAGAAATGTTTATCCCTATACTAGAATTCTCAATAATATTATTTTGTATAATTGTATCACTATTATTTTTATACAAAAAGATTCCAATATTGTTTATATTTTTTATAGTATTTTGGTTAATATTATTACTTTTACTATTAATAATAATGTAACCATTATAACTGGTAATAATTTTATTTTTACTAAACTCATTTTTATCGCTTTTATATATATTAAAACCATCATTTAAGTTATTTTTAATAGAATTTTCTATAATAATGTTATTATCACTAAAAGATAAAGCGATTCCAAATTTATTATTAAATATAAGATTTTTACAAATATTATTGTTAATAGTGTAACTTAGATAAATTCCTGATAAGTTATTATTATGAATTATGTTATTTGAAATATTATTACTACTTTTACAGTTCTCAACCCCAATACCATAAATATTACTTGAAATATTATTTTTCTTGATAACATTTTTAGAGCAATCATATAACAAGATTCCAATGCTATTGTTTTTTATTTTATTATTATCTAAGATATTTAAATTTGATAAAATTTTTATACCTGAGTCTTTTGAGTCATTACCACTGTTTTTAATAAATAAATTTTTTAACTTAACATTATTTGCAGTTATTTTTATTGTGTCTAATTTATAACATCCATCTATTATCGTTAAATTATTTTTTTCACCTATTAAAGATACTGACTTATAAATTACTAAGTTCTCTTTATAGATGCCATTTTTTATATATATGATGTCATTATTTTTTGATTTATTGACTGCATCCTGAATATTATTAAAATGGTCTTCTAACCATCCATTTGTTGAATTATTATAATTATCATCAACATAAATGATATTTGTCTCTAAAGATTTTATATTATCAATTGGTTTAATCGAAAAAAATAAGCAAAACATAATAGAAATAATAATTATTTTTTTCATTTTTTTCATAATATATTTTTTTGAAATAAGATGAGTATTATATAATAATATTTTTTTTTATGACAAATATTATCTTTTTTTTAGTTATTTGTTTTAAATAAAATTTTATTAACTTTTACATATTGACCATACATAATAATTATTGTAATAAGGTGAGGGATATAATAGTTAAGAAATCTAAAATATTTTCCAAAATTAAATTTATTATATTTCTTTTCATGATTTTATCATTAATTTATGTTAATAATATAACAGGCAAATCTGATATAGAATGGCAAAAAACATATGGTGGACAAGGATATGATGTTGCAACTAAGATACTTCAAACCTTTGATAAAAACTATGCAATAATTGGAGTTACTAGTTCTTTAGAAAATAATAATGATTATTGGTTATTACAGTTAAATTCTAATGGTTCAATTAATTGGACTAAGATATATGGTGGTCCATCAGATGATTCAGCATATGATTTTTTACAAACAACAGATGAAGGATTTTTAATCATTGGGTCTTCAAATTCTTCTTTAACTGGTGGAACTGATCATGATTTTCTTTTAATTAAAACAAATCAAACAGGAGATGTTGATTGGTATAAAACATATGGTGGTATAGAGGATGATTTTGGAATATCTCTTATTAATACAAGTGATGATGAATATGTAATAACAGGTATTACTTATTCATTTAACAATAAATCTGCAGATTCAAATATTATTATCTTAAAAATAAATTCTAATGGTGAACTTATTTGGAAAAAAATAATTGGTGGAAAAGGCCATGATATACCTAAATCGATAATACAGACTAAAGATGATGGTTTGGCTATATGTGGTTATACCAACTCATATGGTGCAGGTGATAGTGATGTTTGGCTATTAAAGGTTGATGAGAATGGTTCTATGTTGTGGAATCACACTTATGGTGGTAAACAGGATGATGGTGCTAACTCATTGATTCAGACTAGTGATGGATGTTTTGCTATTGCAGGTTACTCTCAAATTTTATTATTCTATGATTTCTATTTATTAAAAACAGATATTCAAGGAAATATTGAATGGGAATTAAATATATCACAAGGAGCAGATGAAAAAGCATTATCATTAATATCACTAAATAAAACTGAATATATTCTAGCAGGTTTTACCCAAAAATGGAATGGATATGATTCTCTAATAGTAAAAATAAATTACACAACCAATAACTCAAATCTAAAACCAATTGCGAATGCAGGAAAAAATATTGTTTCAAAAAATGGGAAAAAAATTGAATTTAACGGAAAAGGATACGACAAAGATGGTAAAATAAAAAAATATGAATGGGATTTCAATGGTGATGGCATATATGACTGGGCATCAAATAATTCTGGAAACACAACACATGAATATAAAACAAAAGGCGTTTACAATGCCTATCTAAAGGTTACTGATAATAACGGTTCAACTAATATAGATATGAAATATATAGAAATTAAATCAATAAATGAAATAATATCTAAGACTAATTTTAAGAATCTTTGCATTTTTATTTTATCATTACTTTTATTTTCTCTGATATCTATCTATTTTTATTTTAGGAAAAATAAAAAGATTAGAAAAAAAGCTGAAAAATATATTAAAAAACATCTAAGTTTTTTAAAAATAGATAGATGGATAATAAACCTATTTTTTGTTTTCCTAATTTTAACTATAATAAAAACAATTTTCAGTCTTTTTTTATCGACCCCATGGATATATAATGATGAATTAATCTATAGCGTACTTGCAAAATATGTATCTGCTGGAAAACTTGTTTTAATAGGAAATGTTCCCTTTTCAGCAGCACATCCGCCAGCAGGATATTCATATTTTCTATCACCAGCGTATCTATTTGGTAATAATATGGATTTAATTTACCATTCTATGCTTTTTATAAACTCTATTTTAACATCATTAATAATTTTCCCAGTATATCTTATTATGAAACGTTTTTTAAAAAAGAAAACAGCATTTTTATCATCATTAATTATTGCAATAATACCATCAGTTATACTTCATAATTTTAATATATTAAGCGGAAACGCATTTATTTTAGTATTTTTAATTTCATGTTATTTATTGATTAAAACATTTTCTTACAAAAAATTTGACAATAAATTCCTTTTTTACTCAATATCTTTAGGTTTATCAGTTGGCATGTTAATATTTATTAGATCAATGGGAATTGCAATGCTAATATCATTACTTGCTATAATAATCATTAAATTTTTAAAAACAAGAAAAAAAGAGTCTCTTAAACTTTTTATTCCAATTTTAACTTTTTTACCATTTATAATCTATATATTTTACAAAACAAGATCCATAACTATGGGATATCCTGCTTCAAAATATATAGATAGCGTATTACTAATTTTTTCAAATACAGAAAATTTTCTTAAATTTTTAATTTTAATATTAAATGAACTAAACTATTTCGTATTAATGAGCTATTTTATTTTTATGTCTTTTACAATTTTTTTATTTATTAATTTTAGAAAAATTGAAGATAAAAGAAAAGAAGATTTATTTTATTTTTCAATTTATGCCCTGTTTTCAATGTTTTTTTTGATAGTAATTACAGTTATTCATATTTATAAGGGGGATAATGTTATTTATACAAGATATGTTTATCCTGCATTACCTATTATTTTCATGTTAGGTTTTATTGGTTTAAATCTCTATAATAAAATTAAAAATAATAGTAAAAAATTCTTTTTTCAAATTAATTATATTTTTATTCTTCTTGGATTTTTTTCAATTATTTTTTTCCCATTACCGCCTTATAAAATTGTTAACAATTTAGATCTTGAATGGATAACTTTTTTAACAAATCTGAATTTTTTTAATTATAATGGTTTTCAGATTTTAAAAATTATTATATCTATAATATTACTAACATTATTATTGTTAATTTTTAAAAATTCAAAGATATATCTAAATTTGTTTAAGAAAAAAAAATATATGAATTTTTTTAACATTTTAATAATTTCAACCATAATACTATCATTTTTTTTATATATTCCAAGTCTTGACGAAGCACTAGATCAAAATAAAAATACCAATTTTAAAGGATATAATAAACCAGCTAGATGGTTTATGCAAAATGATCCCAAAGCAAGTATAATAGTTGAAGATACATTCGGAGCTTTTTCAGGCGGAGGTATGAGTAGTGATGATTGGGATTTTATGAGAGCCGATATGTATTTCTGGTTACCAGATGCAGATATAAAAATTATGTATAGAAGTTATATAAAAAATATGATATTATCAGATGAATTAAATGCAGATTATATTCTTACAACACATGATTTAACAGATTATTATCCAAAAGTTGCTGATTTTTATATGAATATACCTGTATCACCTATGAAAAATCAAGAAAAGGTTGATTGGCATATCTATAAAGTCAAATAAAAAAATTTATTATTAGTAATCTGTTTATCTAAATTGTATTATTATGCTGGAGGAATGGGATAATAATTACTTTATAAAATAAAAAAGTGATAAATTGAAATTAGTTGTTATAATACCAGCTTATAATGAAGAAGATTCTATAGAAAATGTAATACAAGATATAAAAAAAACAAGTAATAATTTATTAAAAAAAGATTTTGATGATATAAAAATACTTGTTGTAGATGATGGTTCAACAGATAAAACTGTTCAAATAGCAAAAAAAGCAAAAGCTGATAAAATAATATCTCATAAAAAAAACGAAGGACTAGGAATCACTTTTAAAACAGGTATTGAAAACGCGTTATCAATGAAGGCAGATATTATAGTAAATATTGACGCTGATGGACAATTCAACACTGATGATATACCAAAATTAGTTGAACCAATCATAGAAAATAAAGCAGATATGGTAACTTGTACACGTTTTGCAAATAAACCCCCTAAGATGCCATGGATGAAAAAATTTGGAAATAAAAGATTCACAAAAATAGTAAACAGAATTACAAACAAAAATTTTACAGATACACAATGTGGTTTCAGAGCATACTCAAGAGAAGCAGCAATGCGATTAACATTATTTGGCCGATATACATATACCCAAGAAGTCTTTTTAGATCTAGCTTTTAAAGGAATGAAAATAGAAGAAATACCTTGTAAAGTAAAAGGAGAAAGAAAAGGAAAATCTAGACTCGTGAAAAGCATTCCAAATTATAGTTACAACTCTTTAATGATAATACTTAGAGCCTATAGAGATACTCAACCATTAAGATTTTTTGGTGGAATAGGTATTAGTTTATTATTACCAGGCTCGATAATTGCAATTTTATTAGCAATAAGATTAGTTTTATACCACATAATAACTCCATTTATGTCTCTTGTTTGGGTATCATTAGCCCTTATTATAGTTGGTGCTTTATTAGTAGTATTAGCTTTAGTAGCTGACATGTATGTTAGACAAAGAAGATTACAAGAGGAAATATTATACAAATTAAAATCAATGGAATATAATGAGGAAAATATTTAATGAAAATTAATTTTTTAATAGGTACAAAAGGTCAACTAATAAAGATGGCACCTCTAATAAGTATTCTAGAAAAAAACAATGTTGATTTTAATTTTATAAATGCTGCTCAGCATGGAGAAATATTTAATGATATAATCAAAGCTTTTAATCTTCCAGCTCCTTCTTTAAATCTGATGGAAAGGAAAAAGGATGTATTAAATCCTTTAGAAGAATTTAAGTGGTTATCTAAAACTCTTATAAACTCTCTTTTTAAAAACAAAGAATATTTCAGAAATAGTGTTATATTTGTACATGGAGATGCTTCACCAGCTTTTTTAGGATTAATTATTTCAAAATTATCTAAATCAAAATTGGCGCATGTTGAAGCGGGTCTGAGATCTTTTAATTTTTTTAACCCATTTCCTGAAGAAATCATAAGATATCTTGTTGATAAAAATGCTGATTATCTATATACACCTTCAAAAATTGCTGAAAATAATCTTAAAAAGATGAAATCTAAAGCAGAGATAATAAATACCAGTGAAAACACTGTTTTAGACTCTGTTAGATACTCGATAAAAGAATATAATTACTGTTCCTAAAGAGTTAAGAAATAATGTAATTTTTACAGTGCACCGATTTGAAACATTAAAATCAAAAATAAAAGTTAAGATGATATTGGAAATAATGAATGAAATTTCATCAAAATATGATTTAACTTTTGTTATGCATAATACAACAAAATATTATCTAACAAAATATGACATAATACATGAAATTCCAAAGAATGCAAATGTTATATCTCTTCAGATATATCCTAAATTCATGAAAATAATCAGCGAATCAAGATTTGTTGTAACTGATGGAGGCGGATTACAAGAAGAAACAAGCTATTTAGGAAAACCATGTTTGGTATTAAGGAATTTGACAGAGCGAAAACAAGGGCTCTCGGGAAATGTAAAAATTTCTAAATTTGATGAAAATATAATAAAAGATTTCATTCAAAACTATAAAACATATCAGAGAAAAAGCATAATAGATAAAGATGTATCACCGTCTAAAAAAATATATGAAAATATAAAAGATATTTGTCAATTGTGATTTTTATAATATATTTAGCGAGGGAGAAAAAATATCAAAAAACAAATTATTTTATGAGAAATATCATAAAAAATTAAGAGAAGATAAAATTGAACAACTAAAACAAGAATCAAGAATTAATAAGTTGTCAAGTTTAATTCCAGAACAAAAAAATAGATGCATTTTCATAGGATGTGGACAAGGAAAAGAAATGGATGCAATAAATCCAAAAAGATATGCTGAAATCTATGGGTTAGATCTCTCTGAAAATGCATTAAAAATTGCAAAAAAAACTTTTCCAAATTTTAATTTTGTACAAGGAGATACATTTAATTTACCGTTTAAAAATAATTATTTTAACTTAGTTGTTTCAAGCGAGTTAATAGAACATTTGCCAAATGATAAAAAATTTATTGGAGAGATAAGCCGAACCCTAGATGAGAATGGAATATTAATTCTTACAACTTCTAATTGGTATAGTTTATTTGGATTATTTAGAATAATTGGGGAAAAAATATCAAAAAAGGATTTGCATGCTGGAAATCAACCTATAGATAATTGGTATACTTCTAAAAAACTAAAAAATCTATTTAAAAACAATTTTGAAATTTTAGATATAAAAGGCTCTTGGTATTTACCACCATTTGGTAAAGGTAAAAAAAAAATTCCAACCTCTTTTATTTTTCCAATAGTTAAATTTTTTACAAAAATTGATAATAAATTCTCTTATATTTTTCCGGAATTTGGCCATATTATTCTTATTAAAGCTAAAAAAAAGAGTAGGAATAAAAAATGATAAAAAAACCAACAATAATTATTACCTCTGGTGCAAGAACTGGAACAACTTTTTTCTACAAATTGTTTAGAGAAATTTTAATTGATGGTGCTTCCTTTCATGAACCTGATAGATTTGGTATAAAAACAGTTCCTGAGGAAATAGAAAACCTAAATAGGTATCAATATGATTTATGGAAGATCAAAAAATTTGGATTTTTTAATATCACTTTACTAAAATTTTTAGGTAAATGGGGATTATTAAGTATATCAAACAATAGAATGTCTAATAATTTATCAATAGATCTTGCTTCAAAAAAAATTATTAAACAAAGGAAAAAATTCATCGAATCTTTTAAAGAAAAAATATACGTAGAATCAAGTTACAACTATTATGGTTTAATTGATGTTTTACCTAATGCTTTTGAAAATCACAAGCTTTTGTACATTGTGAGAGATGGAAGAGATTGGGTTCGTTCTCATATAAATGTAGGGATGTTTTATAATAAAAATGATTTCAATACAATTTTTAACAAAAGAATAACACCACACATGCTCAAAGATGAAGAATATATAGATAAATGGGAAAAAATGGATCAATTTGAGAAACTATGTTGGTCGTGGATGAGAATAAATGAATATGCTATAAATACTATTAAAAAAAATCCATATGCAAAAATGTTTTCTTTTGAAAAGCTTTTTCTGGGCAAAGACAAATACAAAAACCTAAATGAAATGCTAGATTTTTGTTCAAGCTTAAAAAACTATGATGCCAACTTAGATAAATTAAATGGAATTCTTGAAAAAAAAGCCTATAAAAACCCATCGAACAAATTTCCACACTGGAAAAAATGGCCTGAATCCTATAAGAAAAAATTCAATGATATATGTGAGCCTTTAATGACAGAACTTGCCTATGGTACAGAAAAAGAATGGATTAAATGATTATCCCTATTTTTTTACAAAAAACTGTTTTAAATTTACTATTTCTTTGATGCTTAACTCTTTAACCATAATCAATATTAAAAGGTACAAACCAAATATAAGAAAGCAAAATGGAATCAAAGATATCTTTGTAACCAAATTTAAATAATCTAACACAAAACTTACTAAACTAATAACAAAACCAGAAAAAACAACTCTTAACAAAGTGTTAATCTTTATCAACTCTTTAAATCTCTTATAAACAGCTGACGAAAATAATATTAGGCCAAGAAAACCAACAATTAAAACAGAATAAGCTCCACCAATTATTCCATATCTGCTTATCAAAACATAGTATAAAACCCCGCTTAATGTGAGGAGTATTAAGCCAAATATAAATGATATTATAGGAGTTCCTGAACCATTTATTATGCTACCGAGAATCACAAAATATGTTACAAAAATAACCCCCATCGTCAAAACACTCAGAGAAGAAGCTGCAATAAAATATTCATCAGGGAATAGAAAAGTAAGTATATTTCCTGAAAAGAAGATCAATATAACTAAAATTGGAGTAATAACAATTGTCATACTTCTCAAAGATTCACTTATGTAGCTTTTTATTCTAACAAGATTTTTATCTGCAAATGCTTTTGAGACAGATGGCAGAAGAGTTACAGTTAGCGCAATGGCAACACCAAAGATGATGCTCGAAATTGTTTTTGCTGAAGTATAATAACCTATCATAGCTTCATTTACAACAAGAGCTTTTACAAATAAGATATCAAAATTCATAATTGCTGTATAACAAGCTGCAAATCCAATCATGGGATATGAAAAATTTACAATTTCTTTTGCTGATATTTTTTTTCCTTTTTTATTTTTCATAGAAAAAATTATTGAAAAAAACATTGCAATGCCTGCCCCAACTATAAAACCCCCAAGAGCACCATAAATACCAAAACCTAATAATATAAACAAAAGTGCAAAAACAAGTCTTGTTACTGCATTTATTAAATTTGTAGTAGCTGTTTTTGTAAACTTTCTAAAACCATTAAGAACGCCTCTAAAAACTGAAAAAATTGCTCTAACAGGTATAATAAAGGCCGCAAATCTAATATAATTTGTCAACTCAGAATCGCGAAGAAGAGATGCAAGATACGGGGCTGATATAAATACAATCATAAAAAAAAATATTGAAAAAATAATTTGTATTTTTAAAGATTTTATTTTCACAGATTTTGAGTCTCTGCCTTCTGAGATAAATTTTGATACCGCTTCAGGAATGCCCATATTTAAAAAAATTTGAGCAAGTAATAATAACCCAAGAATCACTCCAAATTGGCCATATTCTGCAGGCTTTACGGCTCTTGCCAATGCGAAATGAATAAAATATCCGCTTCCTAAAAAAATAAACTGAGCAATCATCAGATAAAATGTTCCTTTTGCCATTTTATTTTCAGTCATTTCTTCTCCAAAAATATAATTATTTTCTGCCTATTCCTTTGTAGATAATCCCTGATTTTAAAACATCATTCTTATTCAAACAATTCCTGCCATCAATTACGACTTTTATGTTTTTATAATCTTTAATTTTAATCTTTTTAAACTCTGAATGATCGGTGGCAACAATTATACATTCAGATTTTTCTAAAGCTTCTTTAAGTGATTTAACAGTTGATTTTTCAAGATTAAAAGGATCATAAACCTCAAGTTTCCCGCCCATCTTTCTAAGACTATTAATAATCTCAACGGCAGGGCTGTTTCTCATATCATCAATATCTTTTTTATAAGAAAGACCAAGAACAGTAATTTTAGTACCTTTAACACTCTTATTTATCTCATTTAAACCCTCAACTAATCTCTGTAGAGTATACTGTGGCATACTCTTGTTGATTTTTCTCGCAAGAGATAAAAAATTATAATCAAAACCTTCTTTTTTACCACGTTCTATCAAATAATAAGGATCAACAGGTATACAATGACCACCAACCCCGCAACCAGGATAATGAGGCATAAAACCATAAGGCTTAGTTGAAGCAGAGTCTATCACCTCAACAATATCAATACCCATTATATCAAAAGATTTAGCAAGCTCATTTACCATAGCAATGTTAACATCACGAAAAGTGTTTTCAACTACTTTTACCGCTTCTGCTGCTTTAATCGAACTGTTCTGTTTTATCTCAGCATTTAAAATAGATTCATAAAAATCCCTTGTTTTAGATGCACATTTATCACTAATACCTGCAAAAACCCGAGGTATGTTTTCAATATTAAAATTTTTATTACCTGGATCAATCCTCTCAGGGCAATAAGCAAGATAAAAATCTCTACCAGCTTTCAAACCAGTTTTTTCAAGAATCGGTTTTATTATCTCATCAGTTACACCTGGATAAACAGTAGATTCAACAATCACGAGCTGCTCTTTTTTAATATGCTCTGAGATCGTCTTTGATGCTTTTTTAAGAGCAGTAAGATCAGGATAAAATTTTTTATCAACAGGGGTAGGAACACAAATCATGACAATATCAGCTTTACTAATCACATCCTGATTTGTTGTTACTATTAAATCAGTTTTATAACTAATAAAATCCTTTTTAAAAAAAGAGTCATAAAAATTTATTTTACCATTTTTAATATCATTAATCTTTTTTTTATCAATATCATAACCAAATACGTTAAAACCTCTTTTAAGACAGAGAATAGCAAGTGGTAAACCTACATAACCTAAACCTACAATACACACATTTTTTTTCATTATTTACTCCATTTTTTGAAACCTTTAGTTAAAAATAATAAGATAAATATTGATAGTAAAATAATTATAGCTGAGAAACCTGGTGATTTATTTTCTTTTTCTTCAAAAACAATATCTTTATTGTTTTCTAAAAAAATGTTACCATTGTCTTTGTAATTATTTGTTTTTGAATTCTTATAAATATAAATACCAATAGAATTTTCAACAAAATTATTACCAATTATATTATTATCGGTGCTCTTACTACTAAGAGTTAAACCTTCATTGTTATAATTTATATAATTGTTATTTACATCGTTGTTTTTTGAGTTTTTAAAAAAGATCCCGCTATTTATGTTAGAAGATATTATATTATTCTCAATTAAAACATTATTTGCAAACATGTAGATGCCGTTATCTTTGTTTTTTAAAATATCATTATTTATTATCAAAATATTTTTACATATATTCAAACCAATTCCATCATCTTTATTGTTTTCAATAATATTTTTTGATATTTCACTGTTTTCTGATTTTGAAAGATAGATACCATCCCAACTATTATTTTTTATATTATTATTTTTTATATCAAGAATTGTAGTTTTTTTATCTAGAAAAATTCCGTAACCATTTTTTGTTATTTTATTATCAATTATCTTGCATTTATCAAAGTTTTTACTGTTTTGTATACCTGCCCAGCCGTTTAGGGTGATAATATTTTTATGTATTGTCACATTGATTGCTTGAATATTTATACCAGTTGCACCTGTTTGATTGTTTTTAATTAAAAGATTAGAAATATTTGTATTATTTGACACGATATCAACTGCTATATCTTTTCCATTTCCGTCTATTATCGTATTATTTTTGTCTTCACCTTTTAATTTTATATTTTTATTAACAACTATATTTTCAAGATAGGTCCCATTCATAACAAGTATTTTTTCACTATTGTTTGCAGCGTTTATTGCATCTTGTATATTATTAAAAAGTGTTTTATTCCATCCATCTAATGTATTATTAAAACTGTGGCTTACAATTTTATCATATTCTTCTAATTTTTTAGTGATTTCAAAAGATTCTGAATTTGCATTTACCTGGTTTGTAAATGTAAACAAAAAAACTATTATTATAAAAGTGTAAATGATATTTCTCCTCATGTTTTGTCACATCCCTAACAAATATTATATAACAACAAACTTGACTAATAGTTTTTTATATTTTTTATTGAAAACACGGTATCATACCAATTTTTTTGTAAAACTCGTCTGCTAGCTGACGACTTTGTCACGAAAAATTCGTCAGCTTCCCTAAAGCCTGAACCGGAGAAAAAGCTTTATTTGCAACTGTCCATGTCACAGCCTGACACTTTTTTCTTTTTTTTCGTATTTTCTTGTGTAAAAATCGTCTGCTATAATGGTTTTTTGTGTAAAACTCGTCAGTTTTCAGCCTGTTTTCTTGTTTAATCTTCGTCTGCTAAATAATTTTTTCAGTGAATATTTAGTAAGCTTTTTAACCAAATATTTTGTATCAAAAAAAATAACAATTGTTTTTTTAATATAACAAAAAATTTAAATGTATCAATTAATATAACAATTGTTATGATATTTAATAAATCCTCAATGAAGATAATAAAATATTTTTTTAAAAAACCATATAATTCCATTCATTTAAGGGAACTCTCTAGACAGACAAATACAAGCATATACTCTACAAAAATAATTGTTGATAACTTAGTAAAAAAAGAATTTTTATCTGAAGAAAAAAGAGGAAATCAAAGATTATTAAAAGCAAATATTGAAAATATATTCTTTAAACATTTGAAAATTGCATTTTCAATAAAAAATATACAAGAGTCTGGTATAATCGGTTTTTTAAAAAATAAAATTCCTGCTATATCAAGTATAGTATTATACGGTTCAACATCAAAAGGTGTTGATGCTGAAGAAAGTGATATTGACCTTCTAGTAATCGGACAGAAAAGCAAAATAGATTTATTAGATTACGAGAAAAAATCAGGTAAAGAAATAAATTTAATCATAATGAAATGGTCAGAATGGAGAGAACATGAAAAAACAGATAGAGCATTTTATAGAGAAATTCTAAAAGATGGAATCGCATTATATGGCGATATACCTGTGATAGAATGAATACAAAAGACTGTTTTAAAAAAAGAATGCTTAAAAGAATACCTGAAGATATTAAAAAATCTAAAAGATCTTTAGAAATTGCAGAAAATAAATTAAAAACCGCTGAAGAGTCGTATAATAAAGAGTTACTAGGGCCATCATTGATTTATAGTTATATGTCTATGTTTCACTCATCAAGAGCTTTATTATACAAAGATGGAATACAAGAGAAAAGCCATTTATGTTTGGTTTTATACATAAGAGAGTTTTATTCAAAAAAGATACCACCTTACCTTATAAATTCTCTTGATACGTTTAGAAAAGAAAGACATGAGACATTATATGGTTTAGATTTTATTGAAACAAAAGAGGATGCCAAGTTAGCTATCAATGATGCAAAAAAGCTACTTGAAACAATTAAGAATTTATTGGAGTAAATTTTTATTTTTTTTTAGATTATCTTTATCTAACAAAACTAAAATTCTTATTATCATTAATTTAATATGCTATCTTTTGTTACTCTTTTTGTATGGTTGAGGTGGGAATAACACTTAATATTGCAAGGCTTGTCATTGGTGTAGTTATCCTTGGTTATGCGTCTTATACCGATATTAAAACACGTCGTGCTTCTAATATGCTATGGGTTATTATGGGTGTTGCTGGTGCTGTTTTACTTGCGTTACAATTTTTTCTTACTGACTCGTTTGAGGGTAACAGGTTTTATTTCCTGATTTTTATACCTGTTATGATAATTGTTGTTTATGTTTTGTTTCAGATGCGTCTTATATTTGGTGGTGCTGATGCAAAAGCTCTTATGGCTCTTGCAATACTACTGCCGCTTCCTGAGATAACTTGGATTCCTGAGTCTGCTGGAATAACTGTTTTACCAATTGGTGAGTCAACGCTTCCATATGTTTGGGGTGTTTTTATGAATGCATTGCTTTTGTTTTTGTTTATACCACTTGGTTTACTTTTTTATAATATTGTAAAAAGAGATATTCGTTTTCCTCATTGTGTTCTTGGTTATAAGATATCAGTTGCTAAAGCAAAGGATAGTTTTGTTTGGCCTCTTGAAAAAATTGTGGATGGGGAGACAAAATTTGTGTACATGCCTAAAGAGTTTGATATTGATGAGGAGTTAAAAAAATTTGAAAAAAACAATATTAAAGAGATATGGGCTACTCCTAAGATTCCTTTTATGATTCCTCTTCTTGCAGGTTTTATAGCAGCGTTTATACTTGGTGATTTCTTGACTCATTTCATGAATTTTATTGGTTCTTTAATGTAATAAAAGTTTTTTTTGGGTAAAAATCATATACTAGTTTTTTTCTTACCAGTTTTTAATTACTATGCCGAAAAAAGATTACTATGAAGTACTTGGTGTTGACAAAAATGCTGAGAAATCTGCAATTAAGAAAGCATATAGGAAACTAGCGCTTAAGTATCATCCTGATAAAAACCCTAGTAAAGAGGCGGAGGATAAATTCAAGGAAATATCTGAAGCTTATGCTGTTCTCTCTGATGAGGAAAAAAGAAATATGTATGATCAGTATGGTCATGCAGGGATAGATCAGCAGTATAGTTCTGAGGATATTTTCCGTGGGGCTGATTTTGGTGATATCTTCAGTGGTTTTGGTATAAATGATATCTTTGAGCGTTTTTTCGGTCGTGAAATGGGTTTTGGTGGTCCACGTGGTCGTAGAAGACCTAGTCGTGGTGCAGATCTTCGTTATGATGTGGAGATTAGTCTTGAGAACGCGTATAAGGGTTTAGAGACCACTATTAGGGTTCCTAGGTCTGAGATATGTGAAGAGTGTAATGGTACAGGTGCAAAACCTGGTACAAATCCTAAGACTTGTCCGAGTTGTAATGGTACTGGTCAGATTCAGAGGTCTAGGCGTACTGCTTTTGGGATGTTTACACAGGTAAGTGCTTGTAATAAATGTAATGGAGAAGGAAAAATTATTACTGATAAATGCCCAGTTTGTAATGGTAGGAAGATGGTTCAAAAAACTCGTGAGATAGAGATTAATATTCCAAAAGGAATTGATAATGGTTCACAGTTGCGGCTTGCAGGAGAGGGAGAAGCAGGGGAAGGCGGAGCAGGTGATCTTTACATAGTTGTGCATCTTAAGAAACACCAGGTTTTTAAAAGGAAAGGTTTAGATCTTCATATGTTTAAAAATATTAGTTTTCCACAGGCGGCTCTTGGAGCGAAAATAGATGTTAAAACTCTTGATGGTGGATTAGAAAAGTTGAAAATTCCTGAGGGGACTCAGACAGGTGAAATGTTTAAGATACGTGGTAAGGGTATGCCAAGTCTTCGTGGTAGAGGCTATGGGGATTTATATGTTGAGGTAATTGTTAAAACACCTAAGAAGTTGAGTCGTAAAGCTAAAAAACTATTGAATCAGTTAGATGATGAGTTTAAAAATAATTAATAGAAAAGTTTAAATACTAGAAATCATACATTTTAGAGGCGTTAAGATAAGGGAGGAACAAAGAAATTTATGAATCCATTTGATGATGAAGAAAGAGACAGAAAAAGACGTAGAAACCCATTTGATAATTTCAGAATTGATGATGATTTCATTGATGACATATTAAATGATGATCGCATCATGGATGATGTTAGAAGAATGGCAGAAGAAATGATGAGAATGTTTTCAAATGCTCAACCAGGAAAACCATATGTTCATGGTTTCAAAGTACAATTTGGACCAGATGGAAAACCAAAAGTCGAGGATTTCGGAAACAAATCAATTAAATCACCAGAAGGACAATCAATGATCTCTGATGAACGTGAGCCACTCACAGATATAATAGAAGGAGACGATGATGTAGCAGTAACAGTGGAACTACCCGGCGTTGAAAAACAGGATATAGATCTTAATGTTACAAAGGAATCACTTGAAATAAAAGTAGATAAGCCCCAAAGAAAATATCATAAAACCCTTGACCTGCCTTGTGGTGTAAAACCAAAGACTACAAAGGCTACATATAAAAACGGCATCCTTGATGTTGTAATCAAGAGAAAAGATAAGAGAAAACCTGGTGATAGTTACAGAGTAAACATAGAATAAAAGAAAAAAAAGTATTTTTTTTTATTTTCTTTTATATTTTTTAAAAGCTATGAAAGCAATTCCTAGTAGTATTACTATTGCAATAATTACTAGGTATATCTGCATAGTGTTTTCTGATTTTTTATCTGCAGCTGGTGTGTAATCAGCTGATATCTCCTCTGGTAAACTATTCAGGTAATATGTATCTCCTTTTTTATTAAATGGTAGATCTGTATTAAACTCTGCTCCTTCTTCTACTTTGACTGATAATTGTGTGTTATTAAGTGATACTCCTGCCACTGGTTTAAATTTAATTTTTAACTGTTTTTTGCCATCTTTTTCCTGTATATAGTTTCCAGTTTTTTGTATGCTGGTGCTGAGTCCATCATCGTTTATCACTAAGTTGTTATTTATTGATTTGTCATCATCAGTTGATCTTAGAATTCCTGACCCGTTTATGATTATTTTATCTCCTTGAAGTGTTGCACTTGTGCTTTCAAGTTTTTCAAAATGGTTTTTAAGCATGTTTTCTTGAGCGACTGTGTTTCTAAAAGCAATGAATGCGTCTAGTGCATAAGCAGGCTTTGGTATAAGTATTATCTGAACGGATCCTTTCATCTGGTTGTTTTGTTTTTGTCCATCTATTGATACTTTTATTTCTTTTATTTTATCCATGTTTATTGGTAAATCTTCTCGATTTATGGTGTAATCTGAGTTTATCTGAACATTTTTTTCTCCTGATAAGCTTAGTTGTACTTCGCCTGTTCCTTCTGTGTTTTCTGAATTATAAAGTCCTCCGAAATAATTGGTTTTTTCTATTTCATATTCTGTAGTGAACTCACCTGGTGGGTCTATTATATTTATTGTTATTTCCTCAATTCCTCCTGCTACAGCATTGTTATATGCCCATTCTCCTAAGTCCATGAAGATTTTTGCAGCATCTACAACATCACCTATTGCTTCTGATTGGGCTTTTGTAAGTGTTTCAGCGTCTACAAGATATTCTAGGAGTTTTTCTACTAGGTCATCAAATGCTTGTTCTTGTGTGTCTTCATCCATCATATGATCATAAAGCTCTCTGAGGCCTAGATTATTTGCTATTACTTTTAGGATTTCTCTTCCTACTACTTCTTTTAATTCATCGTTTTCCCATAATGCATCAACAAGTGTTGTTATCATACTTGCCTCTATGTCACCATTAGTTATATCTGTGAAATACTGCCTGTTTAATCCTTGATCTGCTAATTCTTGTAAATCAACTGTGATACCATTTATTCTTATCGTTGGAGGTACTCCTTGTTGATAGCTTTCATATACGTTTCTTATTTGTAGTAGAGTATTTGTAACACCCATTAGTGTATCTGCAAATTCA
>Ga0272442_10003650_pt1 | contig 21504 bp, 18 predicted proteins | sample SSMForm2O_FD_200262 | JGI IMG/M metagenome (GOLD analysis project Ga0272442, IMG submission 200262) | Marine sediment archaeal communities from Little Sippewissett salt marsh, Falmouth, MA, United States - SSM-Form-2O | ecosystem: Environmental > Aquatic > Marine > Wetlands > Sediment ... | reverse complement strand
AGATTTTAATAGTTGAAGATACTCCATATCGGCATTTACGCTATGTAGGCCATGCAATTCCTTCACTTTTTCAACTGGATAACGGTGAAGGCTATGTTATTTCGATTCATACATTTTCAAAAATTTTATTTCCAGGTCTTCGTTTGGGCTGGATTGCAGCCAGTTCTCAGATTTTGGAAAAGTTCATCATTGCCAAGCAATCCATGGATTTATGCACATCGCCCTTATCTCAGGCGATTGCCTATGAGTACTGTCAGCGTGATTGGTTGAAACCGCATATTCAGGAAAATATCCAGTTGTATAAAAAGAAAAGAAAAATTATGCTCGAATCTCTTGAAAAATATATGCCCAAACATCCTGATATAAGCTGGACACGGCCGGAAGGCGGATTATTTCTCTGGTTGACTGTTCCTGAAAGCATCGATGCAGATGCTATGTTTTTTCAGGCATTGAACGAAAAGGTCGCCTATGTTGTCGGCTCCGGATTCTATATGGACGGGGGCGGCAAACACTGTATGCGGATCAATTTTTCATATCCCTCAGAAATAGAAATCGTTGAAGGCATAAGAAGGCTGAGCCGGGTGATCAGTAAAAATCTTGATAATTAACTTGATATATTCACTTAATTTTGCTATGTTTTCTAAGTTTTATTAAAAGGTAAATTATTTATGGATCTTAAGGTCAAAGTGTCTCATTTAACCAAAGGATTGCTGGTATTTCTCCTGCTCTCTATTGGAGTCATGATTGGCATTCTGATATGGACCACTGAAAGAGATACATGGATTCAGCTTACCCGTTTTCAATGGACATATATCCCTGTTATTCTGGGACTGGGCATTCTGCGATGGTATGTGGATGGTATGGCCTTTGTGACAATGGCAAAACATGGTTCCCGGTCTTCGGTATCACCCTGCAGGGCTGCGATTATACGGCTCGAAGGAAGTCTGGTCGGCAGTCTGGTTCCGATCCTCGTGGGTAATTTTTCAATGCATGCTTATCTGCTTCATAAGGAAAAATTAAAGCTGCATGAAAGTATGGCCCTGACAGTTTTAAGGGCGATTTTGCCTGTTTTCTTATTTCTGATCAATATTCCGATCCTTATGTTTATAAAAGGGGAACCCAACAGCAGTCAATTTTTTGACGCTTTGATTAAAGCCATTTCTCTACCGATTGTCGGCATTGTCATTTTTATGGTGATTACGCTTTTTTATCCTTCGCGGATCAAACATTTCGGCATGGCCGTTATTCGATTGCTCAGTCATATTAAGATCATACACAAAGACCGGTTGTTTGCTGTTCAGAAAAGACTGTTTCGTGAAATCAACCAATTCAGCGGCATATTCTGGTCTTATTTACGGGGACGGAAATTGATGCTTTTAGCGGCCATAGGCTGGCTGGTTATTACCTTTTTTATTGATTACCTGATTGCTATGGCCATATTGTGGGGATTTGGATATTATCCGCCTTTTTGGAAAGCGATTGCATTTCAGAATTTGATTCGACCCATCATTTTTTTCGCATTGACGCCTGGTGGGGCCGGTGTCTGGGAGTTTACTTATCTCGGTTTCTTTTCCTTATATATGCCGCAGCATTTAATTGGTGTTTCTGTGCTCATCTGGCGAATGGTTCTTACATACATTCCTTCGGCTGTCGCTGCTTTTTTTCTTGTCAGGGAATTTAAAGAGGACACGCGTCTAAAAACCATGCTTTTGGAGGAGGGGCACCTGCCGGAGGAAAAGTATAATCAAGTTGAGAATTCCGGAAATGCAGATAAAATAGATGCTCCATAATCGGTTTGAGATTTTATCATTGAGGAAAGCTGATAATGAAAGAAATTATTGAGGGCATTCTTCAGGAAGAAAAAACAGCCAGAGAACGCGTGGAAAAAGCACGAGAAAAGGCCAAGGATATTCGTCTGGAAAGTGAAAAGAAGGCCAAAGAAATTCTGTCAAATGCACGCGATAAGGCACAGGCAGAAAATAAAGCATTGATTGATAAGGCTCGAAAGGAAGCGGAAAAAGAGAAAGTAAAAGCCATCGAAGAGGCTGAAAGAGCCGGTGAAACCCTGTGGGAAGAAAAAAAAGAAAAAATAGACAAAACAGTTCAAAAGATTTTCAAAAGGATCATTTTGCGAGATAATAAGTGAGAGAATACCAGGTGAATTTTATTTTTTTCCGGTTATAAAGATGTGAATCGTGGATGACAAAACAGATATAAAACTATATTATTAATATGAGCACAATTGGTACATATGGATTGATTAATGCCAAGGTACGAACCATGCGGTCCTATTTCTTGACTGATGCCCAGTACCGTCAGCTAATAGAAGCCAAATCGCTTCGGGAATTTTGGTCACAGCTTAATCAAACGCATTATGCGCCTTTGGTTAAGACTGTCAATTATCAGGAACCGGTTCAGGTTGAGCAGTCCTTTCTTTTGGCTGAAATTCAGCAATTCATTCGCATCAAAAAATACAGCCGGAAAAAAACTGCTGATGTGTTAAACCGTCTGATAGAGCGATATGAAGGAGAAAAACTGAAGATTATTCTTCGTTCATGGTTCCGGCAGGGAAAGGGAGCGGATGCAATATTACCGGATCGGATTCTTTATAATTTTCCGATTCAGGAAATGGCAAAGGCAAAAGATATTCATGAGATCATTCTTTTACTGGAAGGCACACCCTTTCAAAAAGTATTGATGCAGGCAAAACAGGATTTTATTGAAACAAGAAGCCTTTTCCCGCTGGAGCTGGCCATTGACCGACGCGTCTTTCAGCGCATGCTCGAAATGAAATCGTTTCTTAACCGCCGGGACCGACGTATTGCAGAAAGATTGATTGGTGTGGAAATCGATCTGAAAAACCTGGAATGGATCGGCCGGTTTAAAAAATACTATCAGATTTCATCTGCAAAAATCGCAGATTATTTATTGCCCCATGGATACCGGCTGGGCGCTGAACAGATTCGTCAGTCTCTCGGCGGTGATTCAATCACAAAAATTCTTTTACAAATCATGCGGGGGATGAAGGTGGATTTGCCCTTGGAAATGGAAGGCGAGTTTGCCCTGAAATCATTGGATCTGTTTTTAAAAGAGATCTTGATGAGGGAGGCACGCCGCTCGTTTGGTGAGTTTCCCTTTTCAATAGGTTCCATTTTGGGATATTATTATCTGATGCGTCTGGAAATGCAGAATCTTCGAACATTGGTACAGGCAAAGCAATACAATCTGCCCCCCGAGGATATAGATGAGATGTTATTTTATTGATATGAGGCCGTGATGTTTACACCGGAAATCATGGAACAGCTGCATGTGCTTTTTTACGAACAAGATGTCGAGGCTGTTGCAGATACATTGGTTCGCCATGGAGCCATGCAGCTTGTGGATGCAGCGGATATGGAATCCTGGGCTGAAAATTTGCAGAAAGCAGGCACCGGAGAAGCCTCTGCTCAACTTCGTGAGAGGCAGGAGCAGATTGAAAGTTTGTTTCATGCGGTGGGAGAAAAAGCGAATTTATCAAACGCCGTATCGCCTGAATTGTCCTGGTCGCAACTGGATGAGCAAGTCCGTCAAATAAAATTAGAATTGGAGAGCTTTATTCAGTCTCAGGAAGAAGCAGGACGCGAATTAAATCATTTACGAGAATTGAAAAAACATCTGGAAGAAACACCAAAAATCGGCTTTTCCATTGATAATAAAGAAGCGTATTCCTATTTGGCTGTTGAAGCCGGACGTGTGGCTGATGAGAACCTGAAAATACTTGAGAAGGCACTTTCTTCCATTTTGCATGTCATGTCTTCGGTGGGAAGCTTCGACGGAATGACAACCGTGGTCCTGGTGGGGCTGCGGCGAGACAGAGAAAAACTGCTGCATGCCCTGAGAGAAGCGGGTGTTCAGCCGGTTGATACGAAAAATGAGTCAGAAGCACTGGCTCCGGAAGCAATTCAGGGATTAAATGATAAAATCCGGAACGCTCAAGCCCGGTTTGATGATTTGACAAATAAAATAAATGACTGGAAGAAAGATCACCTCAATTTTTTAAACAATGCGTTTTATCGGTACAAACGGGAAACACTGAAAGAGAAAATTCAGAAATATTTCAGAAAAACCGAGCATACCTATTTAATTTCAGGATGGATCCCCGTAACAGAACGGGATGGATTTATTAAGGAAATCCGAAAAATAACACAAAACCGCTGTGTGATTGAGAAACATAGCGCAGATGAGTTAAAATCGGTTCAGCAGGGCAAAGTGCATGTGCCGGTTCAGATGAAAAATTTCAAAGTGTTTAAACCGTTTGAACTCATTACAGGCGCCTATGGAATTCCGGCCTATCGTACAATTGATCCGACACCGATACTGGGTCTTAGTTTTATGGTCATGTTTGGGATGATGTTTGGAGATGTCGGGCATGGTCTGGTGCTGATCTTGCTGGGGATCGGATTTTTAATCAAAGGAAAAACCGAATTCCAGAAACATGCAGGACTTCTTTTATGCTATGTAGGCGGATCGAGCATGCTGTTTGGATTCCTATTCGGAAGTCTATTTGGTTTCGAAGATCTCAGCTGGCTGCCGCCTCTCTGGCTGAGGCCCATGGAATCCATTCCTCAACTTTTCAAATTTTGTATATATTTCGGCATTGGCATGATTTTCACATCGATACTGATCAACATAATCAATGCGATTCTATTAAAAAAATATTGGGATATTTTTTTTAATAACGCCGGATTTTTTGCAGCTCTTTTTTACTGGAGCGGAATCGTGATTGCGAGCCGAATTGTCACGAATGCTTCCCCCAGCCGGAATATTTTTGTTGTGTATGCACCGGCATTTATGATTTTGGCAGTGATTCTGCTTTTTTTTAGAGAACCGATTGTTCATCTGGCGCAGGGAAAACGAAAACTTTATCCGGAAGGAGCGTTAACCGGTATTGTCAGCGGTGTGATTGAGCTGATGGAAATTTCATTAGGATTTTTAGCCAATACAGTCTCTTTTATTCGTATTGCCGCATTTGGTCTTGTCCATGCAGGGCTGGCAATGGCCATTTTCTCCCTCTCTGATTCTGTGGGCGGTGTGGGTTCAATATTTGTGATTATATTAGGAAATATATTTATTATTCTTTTAGAAGGACTGGTGGTTTCTATCCAATCGGTTCGTCTTGAATTTTATGAATTTTTTAATCGGTTTTTTAAGGAAGGACAGGTCAGTTATAAACCGTTGCGATCCGAGTTAATCGAGTAGATGGTTTTTATATTATCAATAGCAGATACAAAGGAATGATGACGTTTATATTTAAAATGATGTAGAAAACCACTCATGAATGAGGATGATCAAATGATAAAACATATCGTCATGTGGACCATAAAGGAGAGTGCGGAGGGAAGATCAAAACAAGAGAATATCGACCTGCTCAAGGATCGGCTTGAAGCATTACCGGATTTAATTCCGGAGATCCAGTTTTATGAAATTGGTTTGAATATCAGCGAATCCGATTCAGCTTATGATGTTGTGCTGCTTTCTCATTTTGCCAGCCAAAAAGATCTCAAGACATATCAAACCCATCCGGGTCATCTCAAAGTCGCCGAGTTTGTTTCAAACATTCGGGATCAGGGCGCAGTTGTAGATTATGAGATCTAGATTCATCAGATCCAAAATTGCTTTTAAATCAAATTTTTTTATTACAGAAAGCGGATACAAATTATCAAATATGTTTATGATAACTGTTATTAAATGAGGAGGAAATGAAACAATGAATGTGGCACAAAAGAAATTTCAGAGAAAACTGGTCGGATTCAGCATGTTGACTGTTTTCATTGTTTTTGTGGCTTTTGGTTTGGGTGCAGTGAAAGCTTTTGCGCAAGAGAAGGCATTTTCTCATGATGATTTTACTAAACAGACAGAGCAGAATACGCAAAAGCATACAGATAAAGATGTGGTTAAATTTGCTTTTCTATCGGCGGCTATTGCTGTGGGAGTGGGTGCAATCGGCGGTGGAGCGGCTGTGGGATATGTCGGCGCCGCAGCCATGGGTGCAATCGGTGAAAAACCTGAACTCGCGATTCGTGCCCTTTTATTCGTGGGATTGGCCGAAGGAATTGCTATTTACGGTTTAATTATTGCGATTATGATATTAGGAAAAGTGTAACCTTGAATCGCATGGAATCGGTTGAATAATCTTCAGGAATCAAGACAATGGGGATATGGTCACTTCGTTTGATTTTAGGATGGAATGATATTTTTTTAGGAGCATGCATTGAAATTCTATGTCATCGGTGATGCAGATACAGTTCTCGGGTTCAGTCTGGCTGGTGTGGATGGCAGGATTGTCAATACGCAGGAAGAAACCAGTACAGCGCTTAAGGAAGCTTTTGAAAAAAAAGACCTGGGTGTGATTGTGATTACAGAGCGAGCGGCTCAGCAGGTTCGTTATGAAGTGGATCAGTATATTTATAAAACCACGTTTCCTCTCATTATTGAGATTCCTGATCGAAAGGGACCCGTTCAGGGACGCGGATCTGTTCGAGATATGATACGATCGGCTGTGGGAATTCAATTATAGAGGCGGTTACCGGTTCAATGTGCTAAACAACAGAAGGGTGATTATGGAAAGCCAGAATGCTTCTTGTGACGTGTTGCGGAGAGAAATCATAGCGCAATCGAAAAATGAAGCCGAAGGTATTTTAGAACAAGCCAATAAGGAACGGGACCAGCTGATCTTGCAGAGTCAGAAAGAAGCAGATGAGATTCACAGAAATGCTTTGAAAAGAGCAGAAGACGAAGCCCATTTCATTCAAAAGAAGATACTGTCCAGTGTGCATCTTGAGGTTAAAAAACAACAGCTTAGAATTCGTGAAGGCATCATTATCCAAATGATGGATCAGATTGGGAAAAAACTGAACGATTTCAGAAAGGATCCGGATTATTCTGAGTTTCTTAAAGACAGCATTGTTGAAGCGGCGGCCGCGTTAAAAACAGATCAGGTTCAACTCAAAGTTGGAAATATAGAAAAAGAAAAACTGAAGCAGGGATTGCTGAAAGAGGCAGAACATCGTATTCAAAAAGGAATAAACAGAAATATTAAATTGACAATAATGAAAGAAACCCTGAATGACGGCGGCGTTCTTGCTGTATCCATTGACGGGCGCACACGATATGATAATTCATTTTCAGCCCAGGTCAAACGACATGAAGAGGAAATACGATTGACAATTGTGCAGGATGTTTTGTCATAAAAAAATATATTTTATTTAGAAGTGAGTACAGAAATGATTATTTCGCGTGTTAAACTGAAAAATTGGAAAAATTTTAAGTCAGTGGATGTTCAGATCGGCCGACGAGTTTTTCTGGTAGGTCCAAACGCCTCAGGTAAGTCTAATTTTTTAGATGCTTTCCGATTTTTACATGACATCGCAAAAAGTGATGGGAGTTTGCAGCGCGCAGTTAAAGAAAGAGGAGGGATTTCTAAAATTCGATGTCTTTCTGCAAGGGAGCCTCAAATAGAAATAGAGGTTTATTTAAGCGAGTCCAATGAAAAGGAACCAAAATGGAAATATGCAATTGGTTTGATTCAGGAAACCTCAGGGCACAGAAGACCTATTATTCAATATGAAAGAATATGGAAGGGGAACGAAATCCTCCATGACAGACCGTCTAAAAAAGATAAAGAAGATACTGAAAGATTAACGCAGACATATTTGGAACAAATTACTGCAAATGCTGATTTCAGAGACATTGTTAAATTTTTTGTAAATATTAATTACCTGCATCTAATTCCACAATTACTAAGGCATCCAAATGCATTTTCTGGATCAGAATTAGACGAAGATCCTTTTGGAAGAAGATTTTTAGAAAAAATTGCACAGACCAATAAGAATACAAGAGATTTTCGACTCCGTAAGATTGAAAAAGCCTTACAGTTGGCAGTCCCACAATTAAAGGAATTAAAAAATACAAAAGATGAGCTTGGTATTCCACATCTTGAAGCTATTTATGAACATTGGCGTCCAAATGCTGGCAAACAAAATGAAGAACAATTTTCTGATGGGACTCTACGATTAATTGGTTTGCTTTGGTCTATTTTAGAAAGTAATAGCGTACTTCTATTAGAAGAACCGGAACTTTCTTTACATGGTGGTATTATTAAACAGTTGCCAGGCCTTATGTGGCGCTTAAACAGGAAACAAAAAAGGCAAATTCTTATTAGTACACATAGCATGGAATTGTTATCAGATTCAGGTATTCAAGGTGAAGAAACTTTAATTTTAACTCCCTTAACAGAAGGTACACAAATAGAACGTGCTTCGAGTAGAAAAGTAATAAAAGATTTGTTGGAAAGCGGTTTTACAGTAGCCGAGGCAGTGATTCCTAAAACAGAGCCGAAAAATCTAGGACAGATGAGTATGGTTTTTTATGAGTAATCAAATTTATATTAATATAGTAGTTGAAGACATACTGAGTGAACACTGTTTGAGAAAAATTATTGAATCTACCCAAAAACATCTGAAAATTTCTTCATGTTATGGAAGAAATGGAAAAGGTTATATATAAAAAAAAATATCGGCATTTAATCATGCGGCCAAACAAATCCCTTTTTTAGTACTCGTTGATCTTGATAAGATTGAGTGCGCTCCTGAATTGATTAACGAATGGATTCAATTCAAGATGAATCCTAACCTTATATTCAGAATTGCCGTGAGGGAGATCGAATCATGGGTTTTAGCGGATCGTAAAGCATTCGCATTGTTTTTAGGAATTCAACATCGTTTAATTCCATCAAGACCGGATGAAATTGATAATCCTAAAATGAAAGTGATTGAACTAGCAAATTGTTCAAGGAAACGTTATTTACGAGAGGCAATTGTGCCTAATGAAAAAGGAACAGCAAGATTGGGTCCGGATTATAATGGTCAAATGACTTATTTTGTAAAGAATTTTTGGAATATTCATGAAGCTATGAAAAATTCAAATAGCCTCAAAAGAACATATGATGCTATTAATCATATTAAATTTTGAGCGGTGAATAGGAGTATTCATTTTGTATAATGTTATCGGACAAGTGAACCGTGTACTGGGACCGGTGGTCCATGCGAATGGCGTAAAGAATGCGCAGATGCTCGAGCTTGTGGAAGTGGGAGAAAGCCGGCTGATCGGAGAAATTGTTAAATTGCAGGGCGATGAGATTTCTGTTCAGGTCTATGAAGATACGACAGGATTGGCTCCTGGCGCCAAGGTTTACGGATCCGGAATGCCGCTTTCCGTCGAATTGGGACCGGGTCTTCTGTCTTCAATATATGACGGCGTGCAGCGGCCTTTGGAAGCAATTAAAACCCAATACGGGCAATATATTCATCGCGGTGTTCGAGTCCCTTCAATTGACCGGCAGAAAAAATGGATTTTTTCACCGGCGGTTCAGAAGGGAGATTCGATTGATGCAGGCCAGGTTTTAGGAACGGTTCAGGAAACTGAAGCGGTTGTTCATAAAATCATGGTACCCCCCGATGTGTCCGGTGAAATCAAAATGGTTATTCAAAAAGGGGAATATCCGATTGAAACAACAATCGCCGTAATCAAAATTGCTTCGGGTGAAAGAGAAATCTCCATGATACAGCGCTGGCCGGTACGTCAGGGGCGACCGATTCAAAAGCGGCTTCCATCCGATGTTCCCTTGATTACCGGTCAACGGGTGATTGACACGTTGTTCCCAGTAGCGAAAGGCGGAGCCGTGGCTGTGCCCGGAGGATTCGGCACAGGAAAGACCATGGTTGAGCATCAGGTGGCCAAATGGTCGGATGCAGATGTCGTTGTTTATATCGGATGCGGTGAGCGGGGCAATGAAATCACGGATGTGCTGCAGGAATTTCCCAAGCTGACAGATCCGCGTTCAGGACGACCGCTGATGGAACGCACGATTCTTATCGCCAATACGAGCAACATGCCTGTCGCTGCACGAGAAGCTTCGATTTACACCGGTATCACAATGGCGGAATATTATCGTGATCAGGGATACCATGTGGCGATCATGGCCGATTCTTCCTCCCGATGGGCGGAGGCGCTTCGGGAGCTTTCAGGGCGGATGGAGGAAATGCCCGCTGAAGAGGGATTTCCGGCATATCTTCCCACCCGTCTGGCGGAATTTTACGAACGGGCCGGTTTGGTGAAAACCCTGTCCGGAGAAACCGGTTCTATTACCATAGTCGGAGCCGTGTCTCCGCCGGGCGGAGATTTTTCTGAACCCGTAACCCAGCATACCAAACGGTTTGTCAGGGCTTTCTGGGCGCTGGACCGTGATCTGGCCAATGCCCGCCATTACCCGGCCATCTCATGGCTGGACTCCTATTCCGAATATGTTCCGGATATTACCCCCTGGTGGACGGAAAATGCAGATTCGGAATGGCCGGAACTTCGGCGGGAAATGCTGGATTTGCTGCAGCGGGAAGAACGGCTGCAACAGGTGGTCAAACTGGTGGGTGCCGATGTCCTGCCCGATTCACAGCGGTTGATACTGGATGTCTGTGATCTTTTTAAAAATGCTTTTTTGCAGCAATCTGCTTTTGATAAAATTGATACGTATGCCACGGTTCAGCGGCAGGTAAAAATGTTGAAAATTATTGTTACGTATTACCGGCTCGGTGCGGATGCAATTAAACAGGGGGCGACTTTGATGAAGTTGCGTCGATTGCGGGTCTTGTCGGATATTTCTAAAATGAAATTCAGTATTGCCAATGATGAAGTGGATAAGCTGGATGCAATTCAGCAGCGTCTGGAACGCGAGATGCGACGTTTGGGAGAAATCTATGCCGGATTCTAAAAAGAAATTATTGAATGCACGGGAATATCAGGGGATTCAGCAGATCATGGGGCCTTTGCTGTTTATCGAAGAGATTCATAATGTGGGATACAATGAGCTGGTAGAGATAGATGACATCCAGGGTCATAAACGTTTGGGTGTTGTATTAGAGACGAGTGAAGGTGCGGCCGTGGTTCAGGTATTCGAAGGCACGACCGGTCTGAGCCTGAATGAGACTCGTGTCCGGTTTAAAGGAGAACCGCTTCAACTGCCGGTCAACCGTGAAATGCTGGGGCGCGTTTTTGACGGTCTGGGACGGCCCATCGATGGCGGACCAGCACCTATTGCACGTGAGCGGCGGAATGTAAACGGTTCGCCGATCAATCCGACTGCCCGCACGTATCCCACAAAATTCATTCAGACCGGTATTTCAGCAATTGACGGGATGAATACGCTCGTTCGCGGTCAGAAGCTGCCTGTATTTTCCGGATCCGGTCTTCCGCATAACCGGGTAACGGCCCAGATTGTACGTCAGGCAAAAATTGTCGGAGAGGATGTCAATTTTGCCATTGTATTTGCTGCCATGGGAGTCAAACATGATGTGGCCCGCTTTTTTATTGATAATTTTGAAGAAACGGGTGTGCTTGAAAATGTGGTTCTTTTTCTTTCCCTGGCGGATTCTCCGTCTGTTGAGCGTTTAATGACCCCTCGAACGGCTCTCACAATGGCAGAATACCTTGCTTTTGAAGAAGACATGCATGTGCTTGTTATTTTAACCGACATGACCAATTATTGTGAAGCTCTCCGTGAAATTTCCACACTTCGTGGTGAAATACCCTCACGAAAAAGTTATCCGGGGTATCTTTATTCGGATCTGGCGTCTCTGTATGAGCGTGCCGGTATGGTCGAGGGGTCCGGGGGATCTATTACACAGGTTCCCATTCTGACCATGCCGAATGATGATATCTCTCATCCCATCCCTGATTTAACCGGCTATATCACCGAAGGACAGATTGTGTTAGAACGGGATCTGTTCCAGAAGGGTATTTATCCTCCGATTGCCGGACTGCCATCTCTCTCCCGGTTGATGAAGGATGGAATTGGACCGGACATGACCCGCGATGATCATGCGCACATTGCCAGCCAGCTTTTTGCAGCCTATGCCAAAGTCAAGGATGTCCGTGCTTTGGCATCTGTTATCGGGGAAGAGGAATTGACACCCCTGGACAACACCTATCTCGAATTCGGAAATTTATTTGAAAAGGAATTTTTATCACAACGGGAAGATGAAGACCGATCTATTCAGGAAACCCTGGATATCGGATGGAAAGTCATATCGCATCTTCCCAAAGAAGAACTGCATCGGATTTCAGAGGAAGAGCTGATCAAGTACTACGGGAAATAAACATCTGAAATGGTGCAGGGAACAAGTGCTGATGAATAGGCTTTTAAACAAGGAGTCACAAATATCCGGTTTGGTTGCTATATGACGAATACCAAAAATCATATTTCATATTTTATCAACCTTCTGACAGATCAAGCTCGAAATTTTATTCTAAGAAATTTTCCCTCCTGAACAGGATTTACAATGAAAATATTTCAATTGATCTTTTTTCTGCTTTATACATCTTTTTGTATCGGACGCGGGAGTCTGCCCGGTTCATCTAAAAAAAAATCTCAGGATTTGTATTATCCGATTCAAAAGAACGTTCCCATAAAATCAAGTGTGGTTATCGTTAAAAAACAGGAGCGTCTTGGCAAAGGTATTAAATCCAACTGGGAAAGAACTCTCCAACGAGTAAATGCACAATCCGTTTCTCCTGCTTTTCCGTCCCATATGGGAAAAAATACGCCATTGTCCTCCATTTATCACGTGGAAATTCCTTCCGGGACAGATGTCTGTCAGACTGCTGAACAGCTGATGGAAGATCCCGAAGTGGTGTGGGCGGAACCGGTTTATATTCGCCGGCTGAATTATGATCCCAATGATCCGCACATCGGGAGGCAATGGCACATCATGAAAATTCAGTGTCCATTGGCATGGGATATTTTTCAGGGAGATACTGCGGTTGCCATCGGGATTGTCGATACGGGCATTCAGCTGAATCATCCGGATTTAAAAGCCAATTTGTGGAAGAATCCCGGTGAAATTGAGGATAACGGCATCGACGATGACAGCAATGGTTATGTGGATGACGTGTATGGCTGGGATTTTGGGAATAATGATAATGATCCGAATCCCGGTTCGGTTTCGTCCGCTTCCGACCGGTACCACGGCACCAATGTCGCTGGAACTGCCAGTGCGGTTACGGATAACATGGTTGGTGTTGCCGCACCGGCATTTAACGCCAGGGTCATGGCTGTAAAAGTCACAGAGGATGAGGATGATGAACAGAGTGTGAAATTTGCCTACCAGGGAATTGCCTATGCAGCCGATCAGGGTGCGGATATTATCAATTGCAGTTTTGGCGGCGCGAACGCTTCCAATGCGGAACGGGCCGTGATTAAATATGCCAGCAGTCTGGGGGTTGTGGTTTTTGCGGCAGCAGGGAACGGGGGAACATACGGATCAGACTATCCCGCAGCCTATAGAGAAGTACTTTCCGTAGCAGCGACCAACAATTTCGATCTCCGGACCAATTTTACTAATTATGGTCCTGATGTGGATATTTCCGCACCCGGCCAGTCCATTTATACAACCAACAGAAAACAGGATTATTCATATACCAGCGGAACCAGTTTTGCCTGTCCAGTGGCAGCCGGTATTGGGGCGCTTGTCAAGGGGTATCATCCGGAATGGACCGGTGATCAGATAAGAGAACAGGTTCGGGTATCATCGCTTCCGATTGGTGATACGAATCTGGGTTGGGGGCGTGTAGATGCCTATCGTGCTTTGACCTATTCTTTTCCGGCCATTCGAATTATCAATGTCGAGGTCGGGGAATCCCAGGATGCCAATCAGAACGAGATTGTCGAGCCGGGTGAGAGCGCTGAAGTTATTTTTGAGATTGAGAATTTTTTAGCTCCTTCAGGAGAATTTTCGGTTTCTCTTTTAAATATAAATTCTGATGTGACACTGGAAAATTCATATTTTGAATTTTCCAGTTTGAGCACACTCGAAACTATTCGGAATATTGAAAATCCGCTCATTATTCATATCGATGAACAAGCCGAGCGAGGACAGGAAGTCTTGATTCAGGCACAGATACAGGCAGGCGCTTATTCTGATCAGGATCAATTTTCTTTTGAAATCGCTCCGAATTATAAGACGATCGAAGCAAAGGATGTTCAGCTTACATTATCATCCAGCGGAAACCTTGGATATACAGATTATCCTGATAATTCAAAAGGAGTCGGATTCGTTTATCAAAATTATGATAATTTGCTTTTCGAAGGGGCATTTCTAGCAGCTGTCAGTCCGGATTCGGTTTCGGATGTCGCGAGAGGTTTGAATGATGAAGTATCGAATCAGGATTTTCAGACAGCTTCAGGAGGAGCGCTTAATTTTGTTGAATCCGGAGATGTGACAGAGGCCTATACCATATTTCAGGATACAGAAGCGCCGAATGCGATTGGTATTCAGATCCAGCAAACCGCCTATGCATTTGATAATGAAGCTGATGGTGATTTCATTCTTCTGTCCTTCGCTTTAACATCCGATTCTCATCAGGCCATTGAAGGATTATATGCAGGATTGTTCATGGATTGGGATGTGGGCAAGAACGGATTGAATGCCAGTGATAACCAGCCGGGATTCGACGAGACATTGAATCTGGCCTATATTTATGATTCTATGACCGGCGAGAATATGCACGGCGGAATGCGTCTGTTTTCAAACGGTTACAATATCCAATATGCGTCCATTAACAATCCGGATGAAATTTACGAAGGATACTCGGACGAGGAAAAGTGGAATCATCTGTCCGGAGGGATCCAAACCATTGATAAGGATAATCCAAATGATTATTCGCATCTGCTTGGCGTAGGTCCGCTGAATCTCGCTCCAGACGACACATTGACATTCGGGTATGCACTGTTAGCTGGTGAGGGACTGGATGATTTAAAAAACAATGCGCAAGCGGCATTGCTTCGATGGGAATCCCTGGCTGTGGAAGATAGTGTGCCAGATGCCGGATCAGATACGAATTTTGTGTTGTATCCGCCCTATCCGAATCCTTTTTCCGGTAACACTGAAATGAAAATTAAATACAAAATTCCAAAAACCAACCGTGTGACAATCACGGTTTATGATTTACTGGGCCGGAGGATTGCCCGGTTGTTTAATGAAACACTCACTATGAATCAAACAGATGATGCCAGGGAAGTTGTTTTACTTTGGAATGGATATACAGAACGGGGCAGCCGCGCGGCCAATGGCATCTATTTCATTTGTCTGGAATATTTAACATACAGAAAGGTCCGTAAAGTTATTCTTCTTCGAGGTGAATAGGAGGTTGATATGGTTGGAGACATCATCATAGCCAATGCCCTTGCCAGCGCGTTTCTGATTCTGTTAATATATTTTCTTGATGTTAATGAAAAAGAGCCGCCATGGACCCTGGTACGTGTTTATGCAATTGCGATTATCCTGACCTATCTTTACGGAAAAATGATTGTACCGGTTGTCCATTATTTTAACGCGCCGACAGGTCACTGGGTTACCCATTTTTATCTGGCTGGATTTTGTGAAGAGTTCTTGAAATTAATCATTGTTTTGATTTTTGTCTGGCCGCTGAAATCCTTTAATGACGAGTCGGATGGTATTGTTTATTATCTTATTGTGGCAGCTGGCTTTGCCGTGCTTGAAAATGTCGGATATTCATTTCGGTTTGTGCTCAATCCTTATCTAACAGCAGTGAAAACAGGTGAAATGACCCCCTATCGCCAGGCGCTGACCAATATTGTGTTGCTGCGATGGTTTTCCGGTCATTTTTTTGTGAATGTCGTCAGCGGGGTGTTTTTAGGGCTGGCAAAGAAAAAGAAGAATATGTGGTTTTTATTGGCGGGATTTTTCATTTCGGTTTTATTGCATGGGTTTTGGAATCAAACGGCCATGTGGGGATTGTTATGGATATATGCGCTGATTTTTTTAGGTGTGGATGTCGGACTTTTTATTATGATGGCAAGGCGTTCTTATTATTTTCAATTTATGAAACGGTTGAAAGCCCGGCTTAAAGAATTAATTCTTGAAGCAAAGGTATCTTCCGTAAATAAAGACCTGCTTGTCCTGATGGAATCCGTACGCTCACATATCGGCGCAATTGGAAGGATGCAGCGAGATGTAATGGTGGAACAGGCCAAAGTGATTACAGAAACACTGCCACCGAATATTAAGAATGTTCCAATGGAGGGCGAAAACGGTTTGATTCTGAGATTTTTAAAAGTTTACGGCATTTTAGGGCGGGACCGGAGGGCTACAGGAGGCTGTTTCTGGCTTGAACTCTATTTCAAATTCGTACTGACCGGTTTTTTTCTTCTGACCATTATCATGCGGCTGATGCTGACAAAGTGACGGTTCATTGATGATTTGTAAAATGGGACTTGATTTTATGAGACTTGTTCATATATTAGATGTGAAATGGTGAAGGAGATTGACGAATTTCAATCATCCAAATGGATATGCGAACCTTCGTTTTTTTAAAGACAGTTCAGCCCTGTATGTTCAGGATTTGCTGATTCCGGATTAAAATTATTTTTGTGATGGATATATTATGGCTCGTTATAAGGTAGTACCAACCAAAACCAATTTGATGCGGTTAAAACGGGAACTGTCATTTGCTCAAGAGGGATATGAACTTCTTGAGCAGAAACGTCAGATTTTAGTTGTGGAATTGATGGGGTTGATAGATAAAACAGCGGATGCCCAGGAAACTGTGGAAAAGGCCCTGGCTGAAGCATACGAGGCACTTCAGAAATCTATTTTAGCCATGGGCAGGCAGCGTGTTGTACAAGTGGCGCCTGCTGTGAATATTGATACGGATTTAACCTTGTCTATGCGGAGAATCATGGGTGTCAATATTCCAAAGGTGGATGTGGAGGTCAAGGATAAGGCTCCATACTACAGTTTGGGGGATACTTCATTTTGGGTGGATGAATCGATCAGCCGGTTTAAAGGCGTACTGCGTGATTTAGGATCTCTGGCAGAATTGCGAATTTCTATGATGCGGCTGGCTCAAGAAGTCCAAAGAACCATGCGGCGGGTTAATGCACTCGATAAAATCGCGATTCCAGATTATCAGGAATCAATGAAATATATTGAGGATACGCTGGAAGAGAATGAGAGAGAAACATTTGCAACTCTGAAAATCATCAAAGAGCGTTTAAAGAAAAGGAAGGGGTAAATTCCATGGCAGGCAATGGACCTATAGAACGCATCTTGCTGTATGTGGATGGCTCAGAAGAGTGCATCACGGCAGCGCAATACAGCATTGCGCTTGCCAAAACAACACATGCAGAATTGATAGCAATTTATGTTGTAAATGTCAGTTTATTGCAGGAATTAACAAAAGCCCGGATTTTTGTAAAAATTGAAGAAATGGATTACGAACACGATCTGGAACAGGACGGCAAGCGTTATTTGCATTATATATCTGAGATGGCAGGTTCCAAAGGAGTAGAAATCGAAACTGAATTGACAAAAGGTGTGGTCAATAAAGAAATTGTTCGTCTGGTTGAGGAAATGAATGCAGATTTGTTGGTCATGGGGGAGTTGAATCCAGTACTTTCGCGGAGTGATACCTATCATGATGAGGCAGAATTGATTTTCAGAAAATCCAAATGTTCGGTTCTCATTGTGAAAAATCCGGATTCTGTTGAGCAAATATATTCCCAGTTAAGTTAATCGTTGACGTTTTTGGAGGAGGTTGTCAAGATGCGTATTTCAGATTTTTTAAATGAATCACTGATTACTGTATCATTGAACCATACAGATAAAACCGGAATTATCGAAGAACTGCTGGATCTGGCCGTGGAATCCGGAAAGATTGTCAACCGTTCTGATGCTTTAAAAGCGGTTCTGGATCGTGAAGCTTTAATGAGCACAGGCCTGGAGAAGGGAATTGCGATACCCCATGCCAAATCTTCGACGGCAAAAGAGATTTGCATGTCTTTGGGTGTTTCAAAAATGGGTATTGATTTTGATTCAGCAGACGGGAAGCCATCACATCTTATTTTCTTTTTGCTGGCTCCCGAGGCAGCAGCCGGACAAAATGTTCAGATGCTTGCCCAGATTGCCCGTTTAACCGGCGATCCGTCTTTTTGCGAGGCGCTTGAATCCGCGCAATCAGCAGCGGAAGCCTATGAAATTATTCGCAAGGCGGAGAGTTAAATTTTCTTTCTGAGTCATAAATGACCAGAATCTGCATTCTTCACGTTGATATATCTGAATTTGAATTTTATGCGATAAGCAGCTGTTCGTCGTAAAGATGAGCGGCTTTTTTTTATTTGCATTTATTCATTTGCTTTTGTATACTCCATTGCGCTCGTTCTTAAGATAATATTCGTATTTTCCGAATTTTTTTGCGAACGGACTTTAACCTATCTTCAGTTGATCACGCATGTGATAATCGACCGATTTTCGCCAGTGACTTTTAAAAATTTCAATTCTTTATTTTCTCTGTTCTTCAAGAGTGCATGAATCATCGAAATATTTATCGCTGTTGCTGCCAGAATTAAATTCGAGGAGGGATTGAGTGATGAAGGGTCAATATTTTTTCAATCAATCAATTTCCGGTTCAACGCGCTTCAATGTGGTTATATTGCTATTCATCCCTGCATTATTCGCCTTGAGCGGAACGCCATCCGATAATAACGAAAAGATGCTCATTAAATCTATGGGACTGCCAAAGGTGTGGAAGCCGTACGGCGGTCCGATGTTTTCCATGGACCATCGAACTTTTAACGGCAAACCTGCAGCAGAGTTTAATTTGGGAGTATATCGTGATTTGGCCAATCCGATATTGGGTCTAATTGGAATAACCGGCGAAGGCTATGTCCGATTCGGCGATCGTATGATGGAAGCGGGAGCCCGTTTCCTTGCATCCTGTAAAGTATTTTATATGAACGCGGGCATTGATTATGCTTTGAAGGATGCACATATTCGTTTTCTTCTCTCCATTCAATCACCTGTCTGGCGAGGCGGCCCCTTTGGTCAAGGCGGGTGTGTCCGTTTTGACTGGATTCCCGGGGCAAACAATACTTATGGTATTGGACTCAATATACCGCTGGCTCAACCTTTTATGGGAAAAACACGTCCAAGAAAAGATCGTATTAAGCTCCCCAGGAAATCATCCAAGATTCAAGCAGCGTATGTGCCTGATCCGATGCTTCAGGATGCATTGACAAAAATCCGGAAGGCGGCCTATTGGATCAATCAATTTACCATGCCTGTCCTGGATGAAAATGTGAAAGTGAATAAAAGCCACATGAATGAATTTCGAAGCAAAATAGATGAAATGAAAAATCATATTCATCAAACAGATAGCCTTTATCTTCATAGACATACTTTTCAGGAAGAAGTTCGCGTTTTCCATGAACAAATGGAAAGGGCGTTTGCATTATGCATATTTCATGGTGAACCGGAAGTCAATCAAGTGCGTCTTGATTCATTCCTCCAGAGAGTGAGAGAAATTGTATTTGATGAAGTTATTTTACCCTACAATCGCCTTATTGGTCAGTATAAGCGCCGTGATTCGGTGAAAGGACTGGGTGCGCGGGCTTCAGAGATTTTCGAAGCCTGGCTGAAAATATCATCGGATATTCCCGCAAAAAAATTTGATGGAGTGAAATATGTATTTTTTACACTCATCGATATTATTGAGGAAAATCGGGCAATATCCCGCCATCATTGGGGCGATTCACGTCTAGTATGGATACCCTGTCATTATGCCCTTCGTTCTTGTGATCACGATACCGAGTCGGAAATGGACGCAATTCTTGAAAAAGCATTAAAGCAGAAGTTTACAGACGCCAATGATGTACATTATGTGATCAATGAAATGTTTCAGCCTGAATTGGAACGTATGGTGCTTCAGACTGAGGATTATCATATTCTTTGGGTTCATGATTATCAGGGCCTGGATAAAGCGGGAAATCCTGATGCCATCTCTTTTCGCCAGTCTCTCAGCGCCTATTTGCAGGCGCTGATTCATCACGTAAGAACCTACGATGAAAAACGAAAAATCCCGATGTTTTTTATTTTTTTAGATCAGCATTATTATGAACTGAATCATGGTAAGATCTGGATGAAGTTATTACAGAATCCCCTGGAATATCATGTGAATCTGTCTAAAGAATTTCAGGCATGGGAATTTAAAATCAAGCAGGCTCAGAATGAACTTTGGGATGCTATCAATAAAAGTCAGGCTTTACAGGATGATATAAAACTCTATGGAACAAAGTGGCTTAAAAATCGGATTAAAGTACATGTGAATATTACCAATCCCAGTGATTTATCATTTCGAAGTGGTTCGTTAATTCAAAATCTTGCATTTGTTCCGGATAATGTCATGCGTGATCACAGAAAAATCACATTTTATGATATTACTGAATTTAATCCCGGCAAGGGTGAAGCCATGTTCTCAGGTCAGGGTGTTGGAGAGCATTATGTGGGACCCACCTGGGATGAACGATCGATCATCGTCCGGGGTCCTGTATTGCTTTCATTGAAAGCCGAAGCAAGAGCACTTTTACTGTCTCAGGGCTTTAAGGATACAGAAATCCCTGAGCCGTTACAGCCTTTTCCAAAACCCGGTAATTATAAAACCATGCTAAACCAATTAAGAGAAAGCGGCTGGAATGCCGTTGCTATGCAGGTGCATAATACAACAGGATTCGGAAATAAATCTGCAAATATTGTCAAGTCGATCCTCTATACATTAATGCCTCCGGGTTCTCATATTTTCGTTCCTGATCCTCTGTGGAACAGCCCGTTTTGGGGAAGTATGCTGGTTGGCGCAGCGCTTCGCGGCTGCACAGTATTGGTGGTTTCTCCGGCGTTGGAGAATGCCCCCAGTTATGGCAAACCGCAAATGTCCCGTGCAAACGATCTGTTTACACGGTTTGTGATGATTCAGAACGAAATGCAGAATGAAATTGAATCGGAAGGGGGATTATTTAAAGTGGGTATTTACAATATGGATCTCGATGTGGGCGACGTCATTGGTAAGGTCAAAGCGATTAATAACGGAATCGCTAAAGAGCAATTGTTTTATCAAATTTTTCCTTTTGATTCGACAGTGTTCATGACTATGGCCGAGATGCCGGAAATTCTTGAAGTAAAAAATTTAAAACCCCAGTATCTGGCTGAGGATGCAACGCCAAGAAAACCGAATCTTCATTTTAAAATTCAATTTTTCGCCTCTGAGCATGCGATTCAATCAATCGTGCCTGATTCGGCATGGGCTCAAATTGTCCGAAAATATATCATTATTCGTGCGAAGCAAACTGCGCATGACAGTCTGTATGCTGATGTAAAGATGTTAAGGGCTGAACTTGAGGAGGAGGCTGAAACCATGATGCGAGAATGGGGAAAGTCTGTGGATGGACCTGAACGGGATAAATCCATGATTTACCTGACTGTCGGTTCACAAAATGAAGATTACCGCAGCATGATCATGGATGGAGAAGCGTTGTTTGTCACAGGACATGCCTGGGCCATGATTGCATATCTGGATTTTGTCTCATTGATGGGCCAGACGACATGGATTCATAATGTGGATCAG
>Ga0272442_10003649_pt1 | contig 21506 bp, 19 predicted proteins | sample SSMForm2O_FD_200262 | JGI IMG/M metagenome (GOLD analysis project Ga0272442, IMG submission 200262) | Marine sediment archaeal communities from Little Sippewissett salt marsh, Falmouth, MA, United States - SSM-Form-2O | ecosystem: Environmental > Aquatic > Marine > Wetlands > Sediment ... | reverse complement strand
AAGAAGACCCGCGACACCTGCCCCGCAGGGCCCATCCCCACCGTCACCACACCCCGGCCGGCCTGGCTCAACGTGAACGCCGCCAAGCGGCGCAACTCGTCCCGGGTGCCGCAGTACGCGGCCACCTTCAGCAGGTCCACCCCCGTTCCCGCAGCGTCGGCCACAATCGCCTCAAGGGCCTCCACCGACGGCACCGCCTCGAAATGGTGGTACGAGCCCAGCACCAGCTTCCCCGCCGTATGCGCCGACTCCACCACCTCCTCTCGAATCTCCCCCGAAGATAACTCGATGTCCACGGCATCCACATGCGGCAGTACCGCCCGGAACAGCGCCGCCCGCTCCCGCTCCGAACCGTGCCAAGCCCCGCCTTCCCAGGCCGCGCGAATGGTCGCCAGCTTCGGAATACCCGCATAGCGGGCCAAGTGCCGCAAGACATCTTCCTCCGCAACCGACGAAAACTGATCGATCCGCAATTCGACAATGTCGGCCCCCGCGGCAATCGCCGCCTCCACGCTGTCCCGCGGTACCCCATCGCGTACCGCGATGACCACCCGTGGCGTACCATCCAATGCGACCGATCCTAGATGCAACATGAGCAAACACTCCCCAGCGCCACGCATTGTAACGCCCCCCCCGGCCTCGTGCAATCTCCATCCCCTAAGCCGGCGGATTCTCGTGCCGCGCCTGCCGCGCCTGCCACTCCGCATCGAGCCGCGGACGCGCCTTCCAGCGCCGGTGAAACCACAGCCATTGCTCGGGATGTGCCCGCACCACCTGCTCGAACGCTTCCTGGCACCGCTGCGTGTTGACCACCAGATCTTCCTGGAAATTGCCGGTGTGGACCATCTCCAACGCCGGGTAGAACTCGAGCGTGTAGCATCCCCCCTTGTCGCGCACCATCGAGACCGGATGCACCGGCACCTTGGCCCGGACGGCAATCATCGCCGGCGCTATCGTGGCCCAACAAAGGGCTCCAAAAAAGGACGCCGGTACGGCGTTCTGCCGCGGGCTTTGATCGATCAGCACGCCCACCATCCACCCCGCCTTCAACAGCCGCAGCATCTCGCCGCCCGCATCGTCCTTCGGGATGGTCAGGATCCCGCCTCCCCGCCGCGTCGCGTCCACTACCGCGTTCAAGCGCCGATCGTCCAACGGCCGCACCACCTCCGCCACCCGGTACCCACAACTCGCCATCGCCGGCGCCATCCACTCCCAATTCCCCAGATGCCCCCCGGCGATCAAACACCCCCGGCTCAAGTCAAGATGCTCTTGCCCCCTAATTGTCACATGCCCCGCAAAGCCCCCCGCAGCCAAGTCCGGCATCCGCGAAAATTCCGCCGCAACCCGCGCCACGTTCTGTACCGCCCCGCGCAGGATACGCCGCTTCTCCGCCGCACGCAGACTAGCCCCATACGCCCGGTCCAGATTCTCCAAACCCACCCGCCGGATGCGCGGCACCACGTAGTACGCCACGCGCCCAAGCAGGCCACTCACACCATACGCAACCGAAGTCGGCAAAAGCCGCGTGATCTTCACGAACACAATCGTCGCATACGCGGCGATCGCCCGCACGGCAGGATGGCGCCGCCGTGCCATTACCTACGCCTCGAGCGTCAGGGTCTGGCCCACCACCGGGGCGTAGCTGCGGTAGCCGTTGCCCGTGTGCTCCTGCATCCACGCGATGGCCTCACCATCCCCGTGCACATACACCACATTCTTCGGCTTCACATGCTTGATAAAACGGCCCAGCGCCGAGCGCGGCGAGTGCGCGCTGAAATGGAAGCGGTGAATGTTGCCCAGCTTCACCTCCACCCGCGGCCGCCCCAGACAGAAGCGCAACGCCTCCCCCGCTTGCGCGTGCAACAGCTTATAACCCAATGTATCGTGGTCCAGATACCCCGCGAAAAAGATCCCGTGGTGATAGTACTTCACCATCTCCTCCGCAATCATCGCCGACGGCGTGTTCTCGAGCATCATCCCCGAGGTCGCCACGATAATGCACGGCTTGCTGATCAGATCCGCCACCACATGCGGCTCCCACACGTTCCCGATCCGCCCGAACATGGACAACGGACGCAGCACCGCGTCCGGACGTAGATACTCCTGGAAGCGGTTGTACACCTCGTAAATGGCACGGCCCAAGCCCGACGCATACACCGGCACATCCGGGATCACACCCTCCTCCTGCAGCCGCGCCACGATATTCAGCATTTCCTGCGTCCGCCCCAGCGCGAAGCTCGGAACCAACACCGCGCCCCCGCCCTCCAGCGTCTGGGTAATGCCCCGGCCCAACTGCAGCGCCTCCTGCCCATACTTCCGAATCTTCTCCTCGTCGGTCGCGCCATGGGTCGACTCGATCACCAGCGTGTCCGCCTCGAGTTCGTCCCCCAGTTGGTAGCCCTCCAGCAATTCCTGGTTCGTGCCACAGATATCGCCCGTATACAGCACGCTGTGCCCCGGCATCCGAATCAGTAGGCTCGCACTGCCCAACACGTGCCCCGCGTGACGAAAACTCACCTCGACCGGCACCTCCAACCCCAAATCGAACGGCGCACCAAACTCGTGGCCCTGCACCGTCCCCATCGCATACTTCACCTCGTCATGATCGTACAAGGGATAATCGCGCACGCCCCGCTCCTGCGCAATCGTCTTCATCACCGCCACACTGTTGTGCAGCATCCGGTCCATGATGCGCACCGTCGGCACCGTGGTATGCGTCCGCACACCGGGAAATTGCCGCGTAAGATACGGCACGGACCCGCAGTGATCCACGTGTCCGTGCGATACGAGCAATGCCTCAGGCGTCCGGTTCAACAGGCGAAATTCGGGCAGGGCGTCAAGGCCCTCTTTCTTCGGATGGGTCCCACTGTCAAGCAGGATGGAATGTCCGTTAGCCCTGATTTCGAAGCAATTCGCCCCGACTTCGCCCCCGCCGCCCAGGACGCTGAAATGAATCGAATTACGTAGTGCCATCGCACCCATATTGTACGGCGAACTGCGGAACTTGTCAAAAACCACCGCTTCTTGTGCGGCGAACCCACACGAACACCCAACCCTTCCGGCGCTTCCGCGCCGCCTCATCCGTCCCATCCAACCCATCCCTCACCGCCCCCACGCCGCGGTTTGACCCCATCCCCCGCCATTCCCTACAATCGCCACCCAGCGCGCGCCATGCGGCCGAGCCGTATGACCGGCCCCGTGCCAACCAGGAAGCCCCGTGAACAACAGCCAACCCCAAGTCCCCGCCGCCGCGGCACAACGCCTCGCCGCACGCATCACCCAAGCCCTGACCGCGCCGCCCGTTGCGGCACCCGACAGCCGCCTGCTGCGCGTCGAGGTCCCCCTCGCCGACACCAAGCCCCTCGACTGGCTGCGCGCCCAACCCCGCTTCACCCAATACTACTGGTCCAGCCGCGATGACGCCTTCGAGATGGCCGGCGTGGGCGAGGCCGATGTCCTCCTCCCCGCGGGGCCACTCGACTTCCAGAAACTCTTCGCGCACATGCGGCGCGCCCTGCCTCCGCACCCGCCCAGCCTGCGCTACTACGGCGGCTTCCGCTTCCACACCGGCCACGTCAAAGGCGAGCGCTGGAAGGCCTTCAAAGAATTCCGCTTCGTCGTCCCCCGCTTCGAGGTCCTGCGCCGACGCACCGGCGTCTTCCTCGCATGCAACGCCAAACGCGCCCATCCCCGCACCAACCAAGAAACCCTCGACAACCTGCTCGCCGACCTCGCCGCCCTGCAATTCCCCGGCGCGCCGCCAGACCCGGCCGTGCCGCCCCTGCGCTCCCGCGAAGACCTCCCGGACCGCGCCGCCTGGGACGCCCTCATCGGCCGCACGCTCGACGCCTTCGGCCACGACTTCCAAAAAGTCGTGCTGGCCCGCGAGAGCTCTTTCACCTTCGAAGCGCCCCTCGACCCCGTGGCCCTGCTCGCCCGGCTCACACGCCACACCGCCCCTTCCTTCGAGTTCTGCTTCCACCCCGTCGAAGACCGCGCCTTCATCGGCGCCTCGCCCGAGCGCCTCTTCAAACGCACCAACTGCTACCTCCAAAGCGAGGCCATCGCCGGCACCCGGCCCCGGGGCACCACCGACGGCGCCGACAAGGCCCTCGGCCAAGCACTCCTCGACAGCGACAAAGACCGGCGCGAGCACCGCTTCGTCGTGCAAACCCTCGAAGAACACTTCCAACACTTCTGCCGACACCTCCTCACCCCCCCCGATCCCAGCCTCATGCGCTTGCGCAACTGCCAGCACCTGTACACCCCCCTCGAAGGCCTCCTCCGCCACACCTGCGCCGACGCCACCCTCCTCCAGGCCCTGCATCCCACTCCTGCCGTCGGCGGCTGCCCCCGCGACCCCGCCCTGCGCTGGATCGAGGCCGAAGAACCCTTCGACCGCGGCATCTACGCCGCTCCCGTCGGCTGGGTCGGCCACGACGCCGCCGAATTCTGCGTCGCCATTCGCTCCGGACTCATCCGCGGCAACCAACTCGCCCTCTACACCGGCGCCGGCATCGTCCCCGGCTCTACCCCCCAAGAGGAATGGGACGAAATCGAAAATAAGATGACCATCTTCCTCGACGCGCTTGCCCCCTGACCATCCCCGATCCTGACGCTGCGCCCGTCGTGGCAAAAACCTCTGCCCGCCTCCGTCTTCCATGCCGCCGGCTCGCACGCCCGCCCATACGCCAGACGCTCGCGACTGCCATCGAGAGGCCGCAGCCGCGATCCACAAAGAATTATTGATGCGTATCCAGGCCGTGGATCATGTGCAGGCTGTGTTCGAGCGTTTTGAGAATCTCGTCGAGGTATTCGTTGACGGCCTTGAGGCTCCCGGGCAGCGTGTAGACGAGGGTTTGACCGAGGACGGCGGCGACCGATCGGCTGAGCAGGGCATTGGCTTTGTCGGCGCCGTAGGTGATGCGGATGTGTTCCATGATGCCGGGGATGAGCTTGTCGGCCAAGGCGGTGACGACGTCGGGGGTAATGTCGCGGGGGCCGATGCCGGTGCCGCCCGTGGTGAAGACGACATCGGCGCCGGTGTCGCGGGCGTGGACGAGTTGGGCTTCGATGCGGGCGGCGTCGTCGGGCAGAATGAAGGGGTCGATGCGGATTCGCCAGAGCGTGTTCGCGAAGTGCGCCTCGAGCATTTCGGCGATGCGCGGGCCGCTGCGGTCTTCGTAGCGGCCTTGGCTGGCCCGATCGCTCACCGTGATGACAGCCATGCCTAGGGTTTTCGGCTCGTGGACAATGGTATCGCCCGGGCGGATCACGCCACCGTGCAGTACGCGGCAGAACACGCCCTCTTTGGGCATGACGCAGCGGCCCACGCGCTGGTACACGGCACAGCTATCGCCATGACACGTCTTGCCGCGTTGGGTGACTTCCAGGACCACCTCGCCGATCCTGAGGCGGTCCAAGAGGGAGGCGGCGGGCAGATCCAGCCCGTGCGTGCACAGGTTCTCGGCGAAATCGCCGGGGGCGAAGGTCTCGCCCGATTGGGCGGCGAAGCGTTCGATGGCTTCGAGGGCCAGCAGACTCACCTGCCGGTGCCACGGCCCGGCGTGCGCGTCGCCCACAATACCGTATTCGTCCAGCCGGGCCTCGGGAACCGGCTCTTTGGCCGTGCCCTTTTCGGCCGAGAGGCTGATCGACACGATTCGGGCCTGGTCTTGTGCTGATGCTGTCACGCGATGTCTTCCTTCTTCTTCTCGAGGAGCACGATATCGCCGATGCGCATCTGGTGGTCGACCGCCTTGCACATGTCATAGACGGTGAGCAGGGCTACGCTGACGGCGGTGAGGGCTTCCATTTCGACTCCGGTTTGCCCGGCACACACGGCTTCCGCGGCCACGGCAACGCCACCCTCTTCGAGTTGTGCCTGCACGGTGACCTGGCCGAGAGGCAGGGTGTGACACAAGGGGATCAGCTCGGCGCTTCGCTTGGCCGCTTGAATGCCGGCGATCTCGGCCACAGCGAGGACGTCGCCCTTTTTCAGGTTGTTCTCGCGGATAAGGGCGACGGTGGCAGGCTCAAGCGCGATACGGCCGGCCGCGCGGGCGCTGCGCCGCTGTACGCACTTGCCGCTGACGTCGACCATGGCGGCCCGGCCTGCTCCGTCTACGTGAGACAAGGTGTCCATATCACCCTCCTATGGCGTGAAAACTCTTTTGGCTGCTTCGACCCGATTCGGGTTTCGCCGCAACCGCGCGGCGCAGGGCCTCGGCGGGCCCGTATTCACGCACATCGAAAGCCAGGTCGCTGAACAGGCAGGGATGGATCTGCCCGTCACTCGAAAGCCGCAGGCGATTGCAGCGCGGGCAATCGCCACCCCTGCCCCCGATAACGGTCGAGAACTCGCCAGCGCTCAGGTTCATGCGCCGGATGAAGCGCAGTTCAAGGCCTTGCTCTCGGGCGAAACGCGCGACCGCCAGCGCGTCCGGTTCTTCCGGAGAGTGCTGCACCACGCAGTTGAGCTTGACGGGGGTCAGCCCGGCCTCGCGCGCAGCCGCAATGCCGTCCAGCACCCTGTGCACATCGCCGCCACGGGTCACTTCCGCGTAGCGCCCGGGCGCGATCGCGTCGAGGCTGATGTTGACGCGATGCAGGCCGGCGTTGGCCAAGGGCACGGCAAACTCGCGGAGCAGGATGCCGTTGCTGGTCATGGCCAGATCGCATATCCCGTCGATGGCCGCCAACATCGAGACGAGGGTGACGACGCCCCTGCGGACCAGCGGTTCCCCGCCGGTCAAACGCACCTTGCGAATACCCAAGTACACCGCCTCTTGCACTATGTCCCGGATCGCCTCGAAGGAGAGCACCTGCTCGTGCGGAATGGACGGCACCCCGCCGGGCGGCATGCAGTAGACGCAGCGCAGATTGCAGCGGTCGGTGACCGACACCCGCAGGTAGTCTATCCGCCGGTCAAATCGGTCGAACACGGACCCACGCCCCCTTCTCGAGTCTGGACACGCCCGCCGGAATCTTGAGGAGTCCGTCCGCACCGCACAGGGCGTGTGCATGCGCCGAGCCGTGATAGTCGACCGCTTCCACCTCGGAGTCTGGCGTGATACACACCGGTATCCACGCTTCGCGGCCCGTCTTCTTGCGCGCCACCTCCCGGGCCAGGCGGAAAGGCAAAAAAGGCACTCGAATATCGTGGCCCATCAGCTTGTAGAGAAAGGGCTTGACCAGCAATTCGAACTGCACGAAGGTCGACACCGGATTGCCGGGCAGGCCCACGCAGTAGCCGTGTGGCGCGACGCCAAAGGTGGTGGGTTTGCCCGGCTTCACGGCGATGCGGTCGAAGAGGATCTCCACCTGGTTCTTGCGCATGGCATCCGGCACGAAATCGAAATCGCCCATCGAGACGCCGCCCGAAATGAGGACCACGTCGTTTTCGCCGAGGCCGGCACGAAGCGCCTCGCCAATGGCCGCTTCCGTATCCAGGACAATCCCGTAGTACCGGGGAATGGCCCCCATGGACGCGGCCTGCCCGCAGAGTTGATGGCTGTTGCTGTTCCTGATCTGCGAGGGGCCCGGTTGCGCCTCCGGCGCCGTCAACTCATCCCCCGTGGCGATGACGCCCACCCGTACGCGCCGCGACACCAAGGGGCGTACACATCCCACAGAGGCCAACACGGCAATATGCTGCGGGGCAATGCGCCCGCCCTGGCGCAACACCACTTCTCCCGCCTTCATGTCCTCACCACGCAGGCAGATGTTGCCATGCGACGCCGTTGTGCGAACCCGCACCGTTCCCTCCGACGGGCATTCGCTGTGCTCGACCATGACAACGCAGTCCGCGCCATCGGGGATGGGCGCGCCGGTCATGATCTTGGCGCACTCTCCGGGACCGACGGCGTGGCGCGGCATCTGGCCCGCCTTGACGGTCTCGATGACGCTAAGGACTTGGGCGAGATCGGCACGGCGGCAGGCATAGCCGTCCATGGCGGATTTGTTGAAGGGGGGCATATCGCGGTCGGCGTGCACATCCTCCGCCAGAATACGGTACAGCGCATTACCAAGATCCACCCGTTCGGTTTCGAGGGTGCGTGCGTGCGCGATCATACAGGCGCGGGCTTCCTCAAGCGCTATCATCGACTGTCACCCCCCGGATGCATCCAGTTTCCACCGTCCTTCTACCACGGCAATGCCCTCGAGATCGAGATCGAAACGACCATCCCCGGCCGCGACGAGGCTATCCGCCAAATCCAGAACGCGCTGCGCGCTGGCTTTCACCGGCTCGGCGGCCTTGCCGCGCAAAACGAGAAAGAGTCCCGGCTCTAGCACAGTACGCAGGCTGTTCGACTCACAGATCGTCAGCGTATCCGTTCCGATGCGTTCGAGCAAGGCCGCGGCCCCGGCCTCGAGGTCTGCGGGCACCACTTCGAGCCAAAGCGCCTGGTGCGCACCGGCCTTGAGCATGCGCTGCGTATCCTTCCTCCGCCCCGGCCGGGTCTCCTCGGTAATCCGGAAAGGGCCATCGAGGGGCCGGGCGCCGGGGCCTTGGTGCGGGCTGCTAACCTTCACCGCGGTGACGGGGTGCGGCGGGCTGAGGGCGCGGATGAGGGCGCATACCAGCCCGGTCTTGCCCAGGTGTCTTTCGGTCGACCCAATGAGGAGCATGGCGGGGGCGTGCAGCATTTTATCCCTCGAAGAAACGGGCGGCCGTGGCTTTGAAGCTCACCCAGACCTTTTGCCCGTGGTGGAGTCCGAGATGCCCGACGGAATCCGGTGTGAGCAGAGCCGCCACCTCGACGCCGATATCGACCATGACCTCGACACCGAGGCGGGCCGGGGCGATGTCGACGATGCAGCCCAGGAAGCTGTTTTGGGCGCTGGATTCCGGACGGGTACGCGATACAGTGATGTCTTCGCTGCGCAAGACCAAACGGCCCGGGCCAGGCCGTCCGCCGCAGAGCACCTTGAAAGCGAGTGGGCCGGTGACGAAGCGGGCCAGCCCGCCAGGGCCGGACTCGGGCGCTTCGAGATGGCCCGGGAAGAAGTTGCGGATGCCGACGAATTGCGCGACGAATTCCGATTTCGGGTGGTGAAAAATCTCCTTGGGCGTGCCGATTTGGGCGATGCTGCCGTTCTCCATGATACCCACGCGGGTGGCCAGCGAGATCGCCTCCTCGTAATCGTGGGTCACGTGGATTACGGTGTGGCCCTCGCGGTTGAGGCGGCGCAGGAGCCCACGCATCCCGATGCGGGCTTGGGTGTCCAGCGAGGAGATGGGCTCGTCGAGCAGCAGACAGCGCGGCTCGGTGGCCAGGGTCCGGGCGAGCGCCACGCGCTGCGCCTCGCCGCCCGACAGAGAGGCGGGATAGCGGTCAAGCAGATCGACCACACCCGTTTGGGCGGCCATCTCCTCCACACGCTTGCGGCGGGCCGTGCGCCCGGTCCCCTTGGCGCGCAGGCCGTAACCGATGTTGCGGCGCACCGTCATGTGCGGGAATAGGCCCTGGTCCTGGTAAACCAATCCCAGCCGCCGCTTCTGCGCCCGTTCGTGCGTGATGTCGACGCCGTCGAGCAGAACTTGGCCCTGATCGGCGTGGGTGACACCCGCCACGGTCTCCAGCAAGACGGTCTTGCCCACGCCCGAGGCGCCAAGCAAAACGAAGTAGCCGCCCCCCTCGACCGCGAAGCAGACCTGGCGCAGGGCGAAGCCGCGCAGTCGCTTGTCGAGGTCTCTAACGCACAGCATCTTCGTTCTCCTTGGCCAAGAGGCGGACGAGCACGAAGAAAACGAGACATACGCCGATGAAGACAACGGACACGGGCCGTGCGTAGCTCAGGCCAAAGGCGCCGAAGCGTTCGTAGATGAGTACGGGGGTGATGATGGGGTGATACGCAACAACAACCACGGCGCCGAATTCGCTGAGGCCGCGCGCCCACATCAGCACGAGCCCCGAGAGGATCGAACGCCAGGCAAGCGGAATCGAGATCGTGAAGAACACGCGGGCAGGCGAGGCGCCAAGGGTGAGGGCCGCCTTTTCGAGGCGTTCGGGCACCGCGCCGAATCCGTCGCGGGCGGCATTAATCAGGAAGGGCAGGCTGACGAAGGCCATGGCCGCCATGATGCCGGCCGGGCCGCCCACGAACTGGAAGCCGAGGGTTTCGGCAGTCCGGCCTGCAAGCGTGTCGCGGGAGAGAATGCCGAGGAGCGCGATGCCGGCCGCGGAATGGGGAATGACAATGGGCACGTTGACGACGGCGATCACAATCCGTTTGAAGGGGAAGGCCTTGCGGGCCAGGAGATAGGAGAATGGAATCGCAGCGACCGCCAGCAGCAGCGTGGCGGCCATCGAGGTCCAGAGTGTCAGTCCGATGCTGCGCTGGACCTCGGGGTCGGCCGCAGTCTCGGCTAGACCGGCGGCAGAGCTGTGCCAAACCAGGCCGGCCAAAGGCGCGACGATGAAGAGCAGCACCAAGCCGCCGAGCACAGAAAACACGAGATAGAGCGGCTCGAACTTTCTTCTCGCAGGGCTGTGCTTCATGGCGCGGCTGCGAATTGCTTGAGGGCTTCGGGAATGCGGCCATAGGACGGCGTCACGGCCGGGATGACGGAAGGCTGGCCATTCGATTCCATTATCGCCCTCCCCCGGTCCTGCTCGAGCAGAAACCTGACAAAGGCCAGCGCCGCACCGGGGTTCGCGGTGCGGTGCGGAATGGTCACGCCGTAGACCATGGGCTCGCCGTATCGCGTCACGGTTTCTGCCGGGGTCTTGCCGGTCAGTTCGACGGAAACGCTCTTGTAGTGGCTGGTCAATTCGGGCCTCTTCAGATTGACGGCATCCGGTAGCAGCAGACATTTCAGCCCATGCTGCTGGGCTACCGAACGGTAAAGAAAGATGTAGTCGATGGCCTCGGCCTCCAGAAGCGCCAACAACTCGGTTTCTTTGGGGCGGATGTGCCGTTGGTCCTTGGCCAATAATTCTTCGGCGAGGCCCGGGCGGCGGTAGTACTGCTCGGCGAGTTTGGCCGTGAGCACGGTGCGGTAGCCGCAGGGATCCAGATCTGGATCGGAGCGGCCATAAGCGACGTCCTCCAACAGCAGAATCTCGAAGCAGTTCGCGGCCGTGATTTCGTCGCTACGCCGCGACGCTTCGCTGTAGACGATGCTCATTTCGTTGGTGGCGAAGCGGATGCACCAGTCTGCGTGATCGGGAATGAGCAGGGTATCGATGACCGCATAGTCCGCCGAGCCAAACACATCGCAAGGGCGGCCCAAGTCGGCGATCTTGCGCGCGCAGGCACGGCTGCCGGCTGCCTCCAGGAGTACGCGTACGCCGGGGTGTTCCTCCTGGAAGGCATCGGCGATGGCCTTGAAGGGCACGGACAGGCTGCCCGCATGAAAAACAATGAGATCGCCACACAGGGCCTTGGGTTCCCCGGCGGAGGAGGCCAGCCCCACGGCCACACTTATCAGCAGGGCGAGGAGGAGCGGGCGCATTGGGCAACGCCGGTGCCCAGCTTCAAGCGCTCTTCCGTCTCGCGTCGGCGGGTGTTTCACAAACCCTGTCTCCGCATTTGTGCCTTGAATTCGCGGGCTAGCGCGGCCTGGACGGTCTGACGCAGGCGTCCATAGGCCACCAGCCAGTCTTTGCCCGCCTGAGTGAGGCTGGTTTCGCCACCGCCGTCACCACCGCGGCGCTTCTCGGTGAGAGGGACCCCCAAAACCTCCTCCGCCCTGCGCAGATCGTTCCACGCCTTCCGATAGCTGATACCCAGCGAGTCGGTGGCGGCCTTGAGCGTACCGTGCTCCTGGATAGCACACAACAAACGCCACTTGCCCTCACCGAAACCGCTCTCCGGCTCCCCCGAGGCGATCCACAGCTTGAACTGAGGATGCAGTTTGGCCACCTAGAACCCCTCCTCTCAGAAGCAACCCAGTTGGCACTGCACGATCTTGATACTCTCGCGGACACAGACCGCGCCAATCGCCGAGACCTCGACGGCCAAACGCTCGGCCAACTGGAAAGCGGCCGGGCACGCGAGTGTCAAGCGTCCGTTGCGTTCAACGCTGGCTTCTTTCACAGCGTCTGTCAGTTGAGCGTAAGGCGGCATGATGCTCATCCTCTCCGTTATGTACAGTCAAACATATCGCGCTCTTCAAGATTCTCGCCTATCGGGCATGCTGCCGTCAACGGCAACACAAACCTGTATCTCCCATCCCCGCCCCGGAAAGGCATAAGGACACCCGCCGCATAGCGCCGGTTCCTAAGCGCATGCCGATTCATTCGGCTTGGCGTCGGACATGATGACCCCAAAAAGGGCCCACAAGCGGCCATAAGGCCTGTTATTCCTTGAACGGCTTCGGCCGTGTCTCTACGAAGGGAACACGGAACAGGCGGATTTCGTGGGTGTCATTCGGGCACGCGGCTTCGGCGTAGACCCACATCGCATTGTCGATCAACATCCAGTGGGTGTAGCGGAAAGTCGCGAAGTGCAGGCTGGGCGTCGAACTGACCAACAGCGGCTGCTCCGGCGTCAGGTCCGTGATCGTGTGCAGGTCGAAGGTGAAGCCGAGGCCCGTGCCGATGTTGTACACCGGATCGTACCAGTCGGTCTTTCCGCCTTCATACACGAAGAGGTAGCCCACGCCCAGCGGCACGACCGAGGCCGGCCGCACAAAGAAATCGTGCCAACCGGACAACGGCATGATCGAGACATAGGGGTTCCCCACAGGTGCCCACACCTCGCCGTCATCGCTGGCAAAATGGTAGATCCGTTCGTTACGGCGCATGTAGCCCGTCACGTAGCAGTGGTATTGCCCGCCAGCGTAAATAATCACGGGGTCTTTATACTCGAGCACGGACACGTCTCGCCCATAACTTTTCTCAGGGGCTGCGATGACGAGGCGTCCGCTCTTGGGGTCGAATTCCTCGGGCGTTTCCGCGTCGGCGAACTTGAAGATTCCCCAAGCCCCCCCCGCCCAGGGACCGCATCCATAGAGTTTGAAGAGGCCCGTCTTGCGATCGCGCAGGAGTGCAGGGCGCTCGAAGCCCGCGATGGGCACCTGCTCGCGGCGCAGGGAATGCACCCGCTCGAAATGGACCCCATCCGCGCTCCGCAGAATGCGGATTTCGTAGCCGCGGAGACCCCGCTCGGACTCGGCGGTCCGCATCCGGCAGGCCATCCAGAAGATCCCGTCCGCCCCCAAGGCCACGGACGGTGCCCCGGCCCACCATTCCGCTTCATCTTTGTCCGGCCGGAGGATCACCTCGTAGTCCTGGAATTGCTCGAACAACCGCGTATACGCCGGCGCCACCCGGGGCAGGGTGACGAAAGGGTTGTTCTCGACCACCCCACCCTCGGCGGCCCCACACACACATCCTATAGCCATTACCGGCATCCAATGCAGCATCATGCGTCGGCCCTCACATATTTGTTGCCCATGGTTCAGCTGCCCTTGCGCAACGCCTTAATCCCTTCAAGCCAAAGGATGCTCGCCACTCCGGCCGACAGCGCGATCAGCACGTCAACGCCGTGCAGGGGCGAGAAGTGAAAGGCCTTCTGGAGAAAGGGTACGTAGACAACCAAGGTCAAAAACGTAAGCGCACCGCCGATGACCCACCATACGGCGCTGTTCGGCGTGCGCACAATCTCGAAAATGCTGCGGGACCAGGAGCGGTTCACGAGGATCAGGGCCACGTTGGCCACCACCAGCGTGGCGAAGGTCAGGGTACGCGCTTCATTCTCGGTCTGACCGCGCTGCAATGAGACGATATAGACGAGGAGGACGATGGCGAGCACACCCAATCCCTGGAGAAGACTCAAGATCAGCCGCAGCCTGCCCAGCAAGGGTTCTTTCGGATTGCGCGGCGAGCGTTGCATCAGGTCCTTCTCGCCCGGCTCCACTTCGAACACCACGGAACAGGCGGGGTCGATAATCATTTCGAGAAACACAATGTGAACGGGTAACAGGATCAACGGCCACTGGAAGAGCACAGGCAATAGGGAAAGGCCCGCTATCGGCACGTGCACCGCCAGGATGTAGGCAATCGCTTTCTTGAGGTTGTCGAAGATGCGGCGGCCCAGCCGGACCGCGTGCACAATACTCGAAAAATCGTCGTCTAACAAAACCAACGCGGCCGCCTCGCGGGCGACATCGGTGCCACGGCCACCCATCGCGATGCCGATGTCGGCGGCTTTGAGCGCCGGCGCGTCGTTCACACCGTCGCCGGTCATGGCGGCGACCTGACCGTTGGCCTTCACCGCCTTGACGATACGCAACTTCTGCTCGGGTACGACCCGTGCAAAGATACTGAGCGCCTGGATACGGCCGGCCAGTTCCACATCGCTCATCGCATCCAATTCGGGACCGGTCATGCACTGATCCTGCGGGTTCAGGCCGATGTGCTTGGCGATGCGTTGTGCGGTGGCGGGGTAGTCGCCGGTAATCATGATCACCCGAATACCGGCCGAATAGCATTCCGCGATGGCATCCGGTACAGAGCCTCTCAACGGGTCGGAGAAACCGGCCAATCCCAAAAACTCGAAGTCGAAATCGTGCTGATCGTCCGGGATAATACTCGTATTCAGCAGCGATTTGGCTACCGCCAGCACACGCAATCCTTCGCGGGCGAGCACCTCGACCTCGGCGGCGAGTTCCTCGCGCTCGGCCGCGGAGAAATGGCATAGGTCGGCGATGGCTTCGGGCGCACCTTTCGCCGCGATCACGCGCGTTCCCTGGGCCGTCGACGCCCACACATGGGACATGGCGAGCAGGTGATCCGACAACTGATACTCCTGCACAAGTGTCCAGTCGCTATGCCAGTGCTCGGTATGCTCGAGGTAGCGTTCGCCGAACTGCCGGAACGCCTTTTCCATCGGATCGAAGGGATTCAGCCGACTGGCCAGCACGCTAAATTCCACGATCTCGTGAAAGGCCTCGGGCAGGGGGCCTTCAAAGGCCTGGCCGACCTCCGCCGTCTGGTGGCCAGCCACCAGTTTGCTCAGGCTCATGACGTTTTGAGTGAGCGTTCCGGTCTTGTCCACGCACAGCACCGCCGCCGCCCCCAAGGTTTCCACAGCCGGCACCCGGCGCGTCAGCACCTGTTTCTGCGCAATCCGCCAGGCGCCCAACGCAAGGAACACGGACAAAACCACCGGAAACTCCTCGGGGATCATCGCCATCGCCAGCGTGAGGCCGGCCAGAATCCCGCCCAGCCAATCGGCCCGGGTCAGACCATAGACGGTCACGACCAGGGCGCAGAGCACGACCCCCACCATCGCGAAATAGCGCACCAAACGGCCGGTCTGGCGGTTCAGCGGCGTCTTCTCTGTTTCGATCGATTGCAGGGCCTTCCCGATTTTGCCCATTTCCGTGTGGGGACCGCTCGCCAGCACCTGGGCCACGCCACGCCCTTTGACCACCAACGTGCCCGAGAACAAGAACGGCTCGTCTTCCCCCCCGGGACGGCCCATCTCGGTGCTTTCCTCCGTAACTTTCTTTCGGACAGGGACCGATTCCCCGGTGAGGAGGGATTCGTCCACCGACATGAAGGTGCTTTGCAGCAGCACGGCGTCCGCGGGAACGCGATCCCCCTCGACCAGCACCACGATGTCGCCCCGCGCCACCTCGCGCCCGACAATGCGCTTTTCGAGGCCCTCACGGACCACCAGCGCGCGCGGGCTCGAAAGATCCCGCAGGGCCTCCAGTGTCCGTTCGGTCTTGCGTTCTTGGTAGAGGGTGATCCCGATGATGACGAAGACGAAGGCCAGTAACATCATCGCGTCGGTGGCTTCACCCAGGACCAGGTAGATGACGCCGCAGGCAATCAGCAAGGCAAACATGGGCTCGCCCAGCACGTCGAGCGCCATGCGGAGCAGACTCCGCTTTCTGCTCGAGGGAAGCTCGTTGTAGCCCTCGGTGCGAAGCCGCTGTTGAGCTTCCGCTTCCGACAGGCCGGCTATTTTGCTGAGGTCCAGATCGTGCGACAACACCGGCTCATTTCCCTCGCTTGATATCCGATAGGCGCCTGTTGCGCCTGGCTTACAAAGCGCGGGTTCCCGGGCGGCCTTTGCCCGCAAAAACTCGGCTACGGCCCCGGGGCTGCATTCGCCAACGCCCACTTCATGTGCCTAAATCACGGCCCCGCGGTCCGGGCAAGCAAAAATCATCCGTGGGGTATCGACCGGGAACCCGCCCTGGTCCAGAAACAGGTGCTGCTAACACGCCAGGAAACACAATCTGCGTCTAAGCTTCGGCCCATACTACACGGGGGCCGCTACCACCGGCAAACATACGGGGACTGTGCGGTGGCCCGTTGCGCCCGATCTCAGGGCTATCCCGTGCTCAAAAGCAATCTACTGTATCGGCATGAACCGGCACCGAGGCGATCGCCCCATATCCGCGTGCTTTCCCACCCTCGATGCGGCACGGAGGTTGACCAGGTCCCCCGTTGGTGGTAGATTGCCCCCATGCGAGATGCCACACAATTCTTGCTTGTCCTGGCCGTCCTGGGCGGCTCCGGGGCCTCATTCGCCGCGGAAGTTTTTGTGGCGCGAGACGGGATGCTCAATATCGACGGGCAGCGCACATTTGTGATCGGCCTTTACGAGAACCCGGACGACGATGCGATCCTGGACGAGGTCGCCGGGGCAGGCTTCAATCTGGTGCGGGTTTCGGCTGACCAGGCCGCACTGGACCGGCTGCACACCCGCAAACTCTATGGATGGATAAACACGGGGGGCCGCATCGCCCTGGAGGACAATTCCGAAGCGGCCGGGGCGGCATTGCGGGAATTGGTGGCGGCCTGGGCCGGGCATCCAGCCCTGCTCGTGTGGGAAGTGCCGGATGAAATCCTGTGGAATTGTATGCTGCGCGCCTTGCGTGGCCCCGGCACGCTCCTCGAAAAGGCCGTCCAGTTCGACCAGAACGCGGTCGCCCTGGGACAACGCGTGATCGCCGGCTACACGCTGTTGCGGCAGCTCGACCCGCAGCACCCCGTTTGGATGAACCATGCCGCGGGCAATTCCATCGCCCACCTCACCCTCTTTGGGCGCGGCGCCGACATCGTCGGCTGCGACATCTACCCCGTCATGCCCTATCCCACAGCGCCCCTCGACGTGTCCCGAAGCGGATTGGCTGCCGTCGGGGTCTGCACCACGCGGATGCAGGCCTCCGCACCGGACAAACCGGTGTGGATGGTGCTCCAAGGGATGAGTTGGGGCGATTTCAATGGCATCTTCACGCTCCAGGACCGGCCCGGCCAGTACCCCAGCTTCGAGGAATCGCGTTTTATGGCCTACGAGGCCGTGGCCCGCGGCGCGCGCGGCGTGCTGTATTGGGGCACGCACTACGCCGCCAAGGATGGGGCGTGCTGGAAAAACCTCCTGGCGCTGGCCCGAGAACTCGCCGACAACCAGCCGCTCTTGAGGGCGCCCGACGCCCCACTGAAACCCACCGTCGAGACCCTCATCTTCGGGGGATTACCCTTTCCGGTGAAAGACACGCCCATCGGTGTCCGCGCCCTCGGCAAGCACGTCGACGGGCAGACCTGGTGGATCGTCGTGAACGAGTTCTTCTTCCCCGTCGCCTACGTCCTGGGGGGGCTCGATACGCTCGAAGGCACGGTCTATAGCGAGTCGAACTCCGGCCAGAACGCCACGGTTGCCGATGGCGTACTGAAAGGCGATCTGCCCCGATACGGGGTACATATCCTGCGTCCCGAACCGGAAGGAAAAAAATCATGAAGCATACCTCCCTGGCAATGCTGCTCCTCACTTCTTGCTTGGCGCCCACCGCCTTTGGCGACAAGCCGACCATCGAGACCGCGGCCGTGGACCCCTTGATCAAGGTGTTCCCGGATACCCTGCCGAGCGGCCGGGCTAAGGCCACCGCCGACGTAGCGCGCGGCGAACACGCCAGCCTCCAAGTCATTGTGCGCTCGAGCCAGGACCTCAGCGCACTCCGCGCCACGGCCACGCCGCTGACCCGCCGCGGCGCTGAAGCCGCCCTCGAGGCCATCGCCCCGCGCTTTGTGGGTTATGTGCCCGTCGACCGCCCCATCCAAAGCCCCCCCAAAGACCAACTGCGCAAACCGCCCGCTGATTTCCCGGACCCCTTGCTCGAAGTCGCGACCGTCGACGTGCCCGCGGGCCGAACCCAGGCCATCTGGATCACTGTGCCGATCCCGCTTGACGCAGCGCCCGGCCGCTACCGCGGTGAATTGTCCCTCAACGCGGCCGCAGGCGGGGAAACCGTATCGGCCACGCACCCACTGGCCTTCAAGGTCTATAAGGCCACCGTCCCCAGCACGCGGCTCTGGGTCACCGACTGGTTCGGGGTGAATACGAGGCATTTAAGCATCCAGCCGAAAGCGGAGTCGGACGAATACTACGCACTGCTGCGCCGCTACGCGCGCAACCTGGCCGAGCACCGCCACAACGTCGCCATCATTTCCCCGCTGTCTCTGGCCACCTTCACCGCGGGACAGGGCGGCGGGCTCGAAATCGATTTCTCACGCTTCGACCGGTGGGTCGAGATCTTCGTGGAAGAAGGCGTCATCGGCCGCATCGAAGGCGGCCACCTCGGCGGCCGCAAAGGCGAATGGCTCTCCGATTTTGGCGTGAGCGTGCGCGAGGTAAAAGACGGCAAGGTCGTTGCCTCGCGCGTGGATCCGTCGAGCGAGGCGGCCGAAACTTTCTACGCACAGTTCTTGCCCGCACTGGTCACGCACCTGCGTGAAAAGGGCTGGCTCGAGGGCTACATGCAGCACCTGGCCGACGAGCCGATCCCGAAGAACATGGTGAGCTATCAGATCATCGCCGGACTCGTACGCAAGTACGCACCCGAACTGCGCATCGTCGAGGCCTGCCACACCAAGGACCTCGTCGGCGCCATGGACATCTGGGTGCCGCAGTTGAACTACCTCGACAAGGACTTCGAGCACTACCAGGAACGGCAGCGCGCCGGCGACGAGGTCTGGTTCTATACCTGTGTCTTTCCCCAAGGCGAATACGCCAACCGCTTCATCGAGCAGCCCCTCATCAAGACGCGCCTGCTCCATTGGATCAACTACCGCTACGGCGCCACCGGCTACCTGCATTGGGGTTACAACCATTGGACCGCCGACAGCCCCTTCACCCACACGACACGCCCGCATGGCGGCCCGCCCTATCTGCCCGCCGGCGACCCGTGGATTGTCTATCCCGGCACCGACGGCCCCCTCGACTCGATCCGCTTCGAAGCCATGCGCGACGGCATCGTCGACCACGAATTGCTCAGTATGCTCGGCGAAAAAGACCCCAAAAGCGCCCAGAAACTCGCGGCCAAACACATCCTCGACTTCGCCCAATACAACACCGACGTCAAGGCCTTCCGCAAGACCCGCCGCAAGCTCCTCAGCAGCGTCAGCCGCGCGTTCTGAACGCGGAGACGGCTGCGGCTGAGTTCCCTTGCCGGAGCAGTCTGCCTGACCGCCTTGGGCCTCGCGAAACAAGGGGGTTTTAATTGGTCATATTGCGTTTAATGTGAAAATTACGTATTTTACAGCGCAGACAAGCCGAGAATGCAGTGGTTCGCGGAGAGCGTTGGCGCACAATGATTGTGCCCCTGAAGCAGGGAGCCCGCCGGGCTTGACACACCGAGCTGCTATGCCAAAACCAACCGACCGGCCGCCGCGGTGGGCGAGCTGGGGGTGGGGATGCGTGGCGTGTTGGTTCCGGCCTGCGGTGGCATGACACCCCTTTTTTCGCGGCGTCATGACGCCGTGTGCAGCTGCTGGATGGACGTCGCGAGCACCGTATCACCTGCGCATCGCCAGAAGACCGCCGGTGTTTGTGGTACCCGGGCCGCGGCCCTGCGGGACGGTTGACGCAGCTCAAGCCAGCAAGAATCCCAGCAGCGTACGGAACAGCCACAAGAGAATCAGGACCAGGCCCGCCAGGAACCAGAAGAGAATGCCGCCGACCGGGCCGACTTCGTGGAAGGCCCGGACTTGGAAGAGCACGCTAGGCAAAGTCAGGATATCACTCAGGCCGAACTGCTCGCGCTTACCGATGGCCATCCAGAACTTGCCCTCGGCACCGCCAGGGAGGTAGCCCACCAGGTAATAGCGTCCGGAAACGGGGAGCGGGGTCTCGACCGCCGGGAATTGCCACGAGATCGTGCCGGTGAATTCCTCGTCGAATACCACCGGTTCGACGCCGGCTGTGCCATAGACGGTACCCCCATAGCCTTCGGGCACCTGAAAAGGCACACCGACTTCGGGCAATCCGGGCCCCAAGAGCACCGCGGCCGGGCGCAATCCTTCGTAGCGGGCGATCTCCGGCACCCCGAGTTGGAAGAAAAGCGGTTCGCCGGCGGTGGCCTCGAAGGTGAACCACATCTCCGGTGCTGCGGTGGTGGCCTCGTGATAGCCCACCTGCGAGAGGTCAATGTCGGCGATCTCGTGCGCCGTCTCCGCGGTGGTGGGGCCGCCGTCGATCACCACGGGCTTATGGGCGAGGGCGGGCAAGGAGAAGAGCACGGCCCACGCTGCAAGTAGTATCCACGTTCGGCTGGGTATGCTTCTCATGGCTGTAGCCTCCGCTGTTACTCGATCTTGATCGTCAACTGGTCTGCTTCCACGCTTACAGACAGACCCGAAATTGCCTTCTTGCCGGGGCCGTGGCAGCTCTGGCCACTGTAGTCGTAGGTCGACTTGCTGATGCTGCAGCATTGGATCGTTCCCGAGTCGGGCACCGGATCAAGACGGCGCTTGGCGTGGGTGCACTGATTGATGAAGGCATGGTATTCCCCGTCATCGCCATGAAATACCAACACCCGCTTGGGCAGTGCCGCCCCTTCGAGGCGGACCGCCCCGCCGGGCTCACCCAACTCCGGAGCGCGTTTTAGATCCACGGACACTGTTCCTCCCGCATAGCTCCAGCAACCGGGATCCTGCGGCGGCTTGGTGGCGGGTTTGCCGAAGAGGCGTTGGAAAAAACTGCGTTTCAAGGACTTGACGGGCATGAGATTCCCTCCCTTCGGAGACCGTAAACTCCTGTTAACCAATGCAGCCGCGGCACAACTCGACGCTTCGTTACGTGCCCGGTGTCTCCGCGCGGGATGACTCCCGCGTGGCGACACCTCCCAAAGTCCCCCTTTGAAGTTTGAAGGGGGATTTAAGGGGATGTCGGTCCCGGTCGCCGTGAAGTGGCGGCTATTCAGACACCTTGACCTTCATCTCCTTGGCCAATTCGACGCCGCCCTGCCTGCTTGTCACCTTGCAAATGGCATATTCGGGCTCGACCGAAGTGGCTTCGAGCTTGGCCACGGGTTTTTGCCGGTAAGCGATAACGCGGCCGCCGACCTCGATGGGATCGCCATCCACATAGACCGTGAAGGCCTGCCCCAACTTCACCCCGTGGTTCTTGCCCAGGTTGACGATGATGGCATCCTCGCCGCCGGCTTCGGCAATGAGCCCTTTGAGCTCTCGACCATTGGCCACGCCGTCGAGAATCTGCTGAATCACTGCCGTGACCACCGCATTCGGATTCTTCTCGTC
>Ga0272442_10003648_pt1 | contig 21509 bp, 14 predicted proteins | sample SSMForm2O_FD_200262 | JGI IMG/M metagenome (GOLD analysis project Ga0272442, IMG submission 200262) | Marine sediment archaeal communities from Little Sippewissett salt marsh, Falmouth, MA, United States - SSM-Form-2O | ecosystem: Environmental > Aquatic > Marine > Wetlands > Sediment ... | reverse complement strand
CGATTCACGCGTATCGAGATACTCGTGAAATGGCGAAGTCGAGAAAGTCCTGCAGATTCGGGTGTATTTGCGCTTGCAGCAGGAATCCTCGCTTATTTCAGGGCTAGTACCCTTCCGGAGTATACTCCGGACACTTCTTCTCCGCAAACACCGGTTCGAACCGCGCGAACCGCTGTATTCCGTTCTCGATCGGAATTTCCGGCCACCTGTCCCCGATCAACGGCTTCGCGTACCGCACGAAATCGTCCGTGACATCCAGCCTGTCCCCACTGAGCCATTCATCCGGAAAACCGCGTTCGCTGTTGGCCACTTTCTCGAGCGGGACCTTGTCATAGTAAGCCTCGTACTCGGCCCCGGGCCGCCGCAGTATCGTCGACATCCATCCGCTCCCGTAGCGGAGCGCGGTCTGCACCGCGAAACGTGCGACCTCGTAAGCCTCCCTCTGATCCACTACCGACGCGTAGGCGCTGGTGTGACGCTGATCCGTCCCCGCAACGTTGCCGCGCGCCATCCCGCGCGCCGCCAACCCCTTCCCGTTCAGGTAAGACACCACCGCCTGCTGTGCCGTCGTATCGCACGCGCCGAACTCGATATGACCGAAGCCATCGTGCCGCGCTCCAATTTCGCCCACGTCAAACCCCTCGCTGAGCACCACCATACAGCGGCCGCTCCGCTTGAGCTCGTCGTTGACACTGTCCGCCAGGTCGGCCATCGTCAACCCCGACTCGGGCATGTATATCTGCATCGGCATGCCGCGTTCCGGGTCCCCGAGACGCGCCGTGGCCGGAATGAACCCCGTCCTGCGGCCCATCACCTGGAGGACCAGCACCGGATCGGCGGGACAGGAACCCGCGTTCTCCTCGTTCGCGTTCTGGATCGCGTAAGCCCAGTACCTCGCCACGGACCCGTATCCCGGCGTATGGTCTATCAACCTGAACTCCTGGTCGCCGATATCGTTGTCTATGGTCTTCGGTATCCCGGCGGCGACCAGGTCCATCCCCTGCTCCGCTGCGAGCAGGCTGACCTTGCTCGCCGTGTCCATCGAGTCGTTGCCGCCGTTGTAGAAGAAGTACCCGATGTCGTGCGCCTTGAAGACCTCGAGAACACGGGCAAAGTCCTTCTGCTGATCCTGCTTCAGCTTGTATCGACAGGTACCGATGACGCCGGCGGCAGGTGTGTTCTCGAGCAGCGCGACCTCACGCTCGTCCTGCGCCGACAGGTCGAGCAGCTCCTCCTTGAGCACCCCCTCGATCCCGTGCCGGCCGCCGTACACCGTTCCAAAGTCCGACGGATGATCCCGGCACGCCTCGATAACCCCGCGCAACGAGTTGTTGATAACCGGCGACGGCCCGCCGGATTGTGCGACTATAACATTGCGCGGCATCTCAGAACCCCAACCGTCGTCGGCATATCCGGGAACACGCGAGCATCAACGTCCAACAACCACCGCTCAACGCCCAACTACGGGGCGTTCCTCCTTGGACATTGGACGTTGGACGTTGGACGTTGGATGTTGGATGTTCGTCCCCTTACACGACATACGTCGATGCCGACGTCGCCCCGCCACGCCCCGTCCAGTTCGTGTGGAAGAACTCGCCCCTCGGCTTGTCGACCCGTTCGTAAGTGTGCGCGCCGAAGTAGTCCCGCTGCGCCTGCAACAGGTTCGCGGGCAGCCGCTCGTTCCTGTAGGAATCATAGTAGTTCAGCGCGGTGCTCATCGCCGGCACTGCGATACCCAGGTCGATCGCCGTTTTCACCACGTGCCGCCACGAATCCTGCGCGTCGATCACCACCTTCTTGAAGTAGGGGTCGAGCAACAGGTTCGCCAGCTCCGGGTTACCGTCGAATGCTTCCTTGATCTTCCCCAGGAACTGCGCCCTGATGATGCAGCCCCCGCGCCACATCAACGCTATCTCCCCGAACTTCAGCTTCCAGCCATAGTCCTTCGAGGCGGCACGCAGCAGTTGATAGCCCTGCGCGTACGAACAGATCTTCGAAGCGTATACCGCATCGTGCAACTGCTTAAGGAAATGCGCCTTGTCGCCCTCGAACTTCGTCCCCGGTCCGGGCAGCTCCTTGCTCGCCGCAAGGCGCTCTTCCTTTATCGCCGACATGCACCTCGCGAACACCGCCTCCGCGATCTGCGGAATGGCAATCCCGAGATCGAGCCCGGCCTGCGAAGTCCACTTCCCCGTTCCCTTCTGCCCGGCCGTATCGAGGATCACGTCCACCATCGACTGACCGGTTTCGTCATCGTCCTTCCCAAGGATATCCCGCGTGATCTCGATCAGGTACGAGTCCAGCACGCCTTCGTTCCACTTCGCGAACACCTCGTGCATTTCCTTCGCGCTCATGCCCAGCCCCTTGGCCATCAGCTGGTAGGCCTCGCAGATGAGCTGCATGTCGCCGTACTCGATGCCGTTGTGCACCATCTTCACGAAATGTCCCGCACCATTCTCGCCGACCCACTCGCAGCATGGACTTCCGTCCCTGACCTTCGCCGCTATCGCCTGGAATATCGGCTTCACGCTGGGCCATGCCGCCGGGTTGCCGCCCGGCATGATCGAGGGCCCCTTCAATGCGCCTTCCTCGCCGCCCGACACGCCCGTGCCGATGTAGAGTATGCCCTTCTCCTCCAGCGACTTACAGCGGCGGATCGTATCCGGGAAATGGCTGTTCCCGCCGTCAATGATAATGTCGCCATTCTCGAGATAAGGAACCACCTTCTCTATGAAATCATCCACCGGCTGCCCCGCCTTCACCAGCAGCATCACCTTCCGCGGCTTCTCAAGCGCGTTTACAAATTCCTCCATGGTGTGACAACCGATGAAGTTCTTCCCTTTCCCGCGGCCCCCGATAAAGGCGTCCACCTTGCTCACCGTCCTGTTGAAACACGCAACCGTGAACCCCTTGTCCTCCATGTTGAGAATCAGGTTCTCACCCATCACCGCCAACCCTATCAACCCGATGTCAGCCTTGTCCTTCACTTACGTCTCCTCCGATCGTACTCGTTCCCTGTCGCTGCCTGTCGTCACCTGTCGAATCCTGTCGATTCCCATAGGATCCCGGAGCTAGAAGCGGCTCCGCTCAGCCCAGAGCCCGATGCCCGGGTTCGAAATGTAAAAAATTTCCTCGCCGTCGGAAAGCCTGTTATGGCCCTCTTTCAGTTCCGCCGGATCGTACCGCTCCAACATCGTGTCCAGGTCCGCATACCCGAAGTTGACGCTCTCGATCTCCTCACGCGAAAGATGACCCGGACAGTACGTCACGCTGAACCGCCCCTCGCTTGAACCGTGGATCAGGTGCGCCGCCGCGCTCAGGTTCGCCTGGATATCCTCGTTCTGCGCCAGCAGCTCCATCACTCTCGGCGTTCCCACGTAGCCGTACTTGCGGATCAACCCATCGATGTCGGGATCTTCACCGAATTCCTTGAGCCCCGGCGCCAGCACCACCAGCTCTCCGCCGTCAGCCATGGCCATCCGCGTGCGGTATATGCTCTTGTTCCCCAGCCACGTGCTCTTGAACTCGCCCGGGTCCAGGTATACGACGACCTTCTGAAGCGGCTCCTCCAGCATTTCGAAGTTCACCTTGAGCGACAGTTCCGCCGCGCGCTCGAAGCACTCCGCATCGTCGCCGATATACAGCCCCCTCACCTTCAGCCCGCCGTCCTCGCCCCTGGCCACGACGGTCTGCACGTAGACGATAGGCAGGTCACTTGCGAGATGCTCGGAGGCGTAGTTCAGCACGCGCCTTACCGGCGTGTCCGCCCTGCCCATGATGCGCTCCATGCCGTAGGCAGCGCCCAGGAAATGACTCTTGTTGATCCCCTCGGGCCCGCCCGTGCCCACGAAGATGTTCTTGTTGTAGTTGGCCATCCCGATGACCTCGTGCGGCACCACCTGGCCGATCGACAGAATCAGGTCATGCCCGCCCGCGACGAGCAGGGAAGCGACCTGCGCCGGCCAGCTGTAATCCACCAGTCCCCCCGATACCTCCCGCACGAAGTCCGCCGGCACTTCACCCAGCGTTGTCACCCCCTGCCGCCAGTCATGCACCCTGAACAGGGCCCGCGGCATGTCTCCGAACATCTCCCCGATCTGCGGCTCGGTCATCGCCGAGTGCGTGCCCAGCGCCGGCAACACATCGGACAGAGCGTCCCCGTAGTATTCCCACACATACCTGGTCAGCTCCCCGGCCCGCGAATGCAGCCGCGTGAAATCGGGCGGAACAGCCACTACTTTGCGCCTCTCACCGAGGCTCTCCAATGCCGAAAAAAGGCCCGATTTCAACTCACCAGGGTCCAGACTCGCCTTTTCATTACCTCGCCCGAATAAAAGCATTTTCGTCCCTCCAAACGCACGACAATGCCCGAATACCCCCCAAAAAACAAGCCTTTTCCCCCATTCCACCCCTTTCCTCCCACCCCACATACCCGCACACTCACATACCCACGGACTCCCTGTCCCACCCCATCAGCCACTTTGTCACGTTTTCCACTTGCGACAATCCTGGCCCAGTGCTAGCATTGAGTCAAATTGTCGCACTTATAGGGCGCTGCAATCATGAAGTCAGGCTTCCTAGACAAGCTTCTTGAGCGCCTGGACAAGCTCGATCCGGAGAGCCTGCAGGCTCATTTTGTTCGTCTCGTTCAGGAACGAGGCCTGCTGGAAACTATCTTTCAGTCGATCCAGGAGGGCGTGATCGTCATCGATGGTGACGGCAACCTCACCTACGCGAACAGGGCCGCGGAGCAGCTTATGGGGTTCTCCTTTGATTCGGCGAAGGGGCGTCCTGTCGAACGTTACCTGCGCGAGGTAGACTGGAAGCGCATCCTCGAACTGAACTCGCCCGGTTCCCCAGGACTCTTTACCCGCGAGATCGAGATAACCTACCCGGAACACCGCTTTGTCAGCTTCTACATCGTTCCCCTGCCCGAGGAAGAAAAAAGCGAGGGCGGTGTCGTTGCCATACTGCGCGACGTAACCCACGACCGCGAACACGAAACCAGCATGCTCGAGTCCGAGCGGCTCAATGCCGTCAAGCTGCTCGCTGCCGGAGTCGCCCACGAGATCGGTAACCCCCTCAACGCACTCAATATACATCTCCAACTCCTGGACCGCGAGATTGATGCAATGCGGACCGCGGACCGCCGAGCGCGAAACGGAACGGATGGCGGCAAACAGACGGATGACGAGCTCAAGGAGCTCGTCCAGATCGCAAAGAACGAGGTCTCCCGATTGGACATGATAATAACCCAGTTCCTCCGCGCCATCAGGCCGTCCAAGCCGACCCTCGTCATCTCGAAAATCGACACCCTCATCAAGGACACCCTTACCCTGATGAAGCAGGACATACAGAACAGGAGCATCGACGTGGAGCTGGATTGCTCACAATCCGTACCCAAGATCAAGGTGGACCGGGACCAGATCAAGCAGGCGTTCTTCAACGTTATCAAGAACGCGATCCAGGCAATGCCCGACGGCGGCTCGCTCCGTATCGCGCTGTCGAGCTCGGACGAATTCCTCGAAGTCGCCTTCCAGGATACGGGTGTCGGAATTGACGCCGACGACTTCAGCAGCATCTTCGAACCCTATCACACTACCAAGGCGACAGGTTCCGGCCTCGGACTCATGATCGTGCAACGCATCGTTCAGGACCACGGAGGACAGATCGAAGTTGCGAGCAAGCCGAAGGCCGGAACCTGTTTCACGATACACCTTCCCCTGGCACACCGACGGATGCGACTGCTTAAGCCACACAGGGATCGCAAGTCGAACTCACGCTCTACTAAGCGGAAACGTACCACGGCAACGAAGGGATAAACGTCCGACGGAAAGATGACAACTGATGTCATGGATGGACACGGATCGTCGGGATGGTCTCCTGCAGATCCAGGATATCGGTGTAGTCCGTGGTCAAGTCCCGTTCTGGAAGTAATATGGCCCTGGCGGATACAGAGCCCGCGATACTGATCGTCGATGACGACAAGAACACGCGGGATGGCCTCGACCGTGCGCTGCGTCGGTCTTACGACGTGCTCCTGGCCGAGAGCGCCGAGACCGCTCTCCAGGTGCTCGACAAAACCACTGTCGACATCATGCTCACCGATCTGCGCATGCCGGGCATGGACGGCCTCGCCCTCCTCCAGCGCGTTCTCGCCCGCAGCCCGGCCACCATCTGCATACTCCTCACCGCCTACGGCAGCGTCGAAACGGCCGTCGAGGCAATGAAAATAGGGGCTTACGACTTCCTCACAAAACCGGTCAACCTGGACCACCTCGATATCCTGCTCAAGCGCGCGCTCCGCTCCCGCGACGTCGAGTCCGAAAACCTCAACCTGCACGAACAGCTGAACAGCAAGTACGGCATGGAGAGCATCGTCGGTAATTCGAGCGAAATGCAGAAGGTTTTCGATATTATCCGGCAGGTTGCCCCCACGCAGGCCGGCGTCCTGATACAGGGCGAGAGCGGAACCGGAAAGGAGCTGGTTGCCCACGCCCTTCACCGCTTGAGCACCCGCTCGAAGGGCCCTTTTGTCGCCGTGCACTGCGCCGCCCTCACCCCCACGCTGCTCGAAAGTGAGCTCTTCGGCCACGAGAAGGGAGCGTTTACCAACGCGCTGTCACGCCGAAGAGGCCGTTTCGAAATGGCCGACGGCGGAACTCTCTTTCTCGACGAGATCTCGGAGATCGACACTTCAACGCAGGTCAAGCTCCTGCGCGTTCTCGAAGAGCACAAGTTCGAACGCGTCGGCGGCGACCAGACGGTGCAAGTCGATATACGACTCCTAGCCGCAACGAACAAGGACCTTCGCTCGGTCGTCGATGCCGGTGATTTCCGGGAGGACCTTTTTTTCAGGCTCGATGTAGTCAACATCGACCTGCCGCCGCTCAGGAAAAGGGCGGACGATATACCCACGCTCTGCGATCACTTCCTTAAGGAGTTCAGCAAGCAGAACGCCAAGGAGATCACCGGAATCACGTCGGACGCAATCAACATTCTCTCCGCCTATTCGTGGCCCGGAAACGTACGCGAGCTGAGGAACACCATCGAGAAGATGGTGGTCCTCGCGCGCTCCCCCAAACTAACCGCACGCGACATTCCCCAGAACATCCGTGCCGGCAGCACGCCGCGCGCCTCCGCCCTTCCCGCGCCGGCCGGCGGCACGGACACGGCACCGGGCGTCACGACACTTGCCGACGCGGAGAGACAGATGATCTACGCACTCCTCAAGAAACACGGCAACAACCGAACCAAGGCAGCGAAGGAACTGGGCATCAGCCGTCGGACCCTTCACAGGAAGCTGAACAGGTACAGGGATGAGGCAGGGGAACAGCCGTAACCGATGGCCGCGGAGCACAGACCAGACGGAATCATGAGCAGCATCGAGGGTGGTGTGGGCGCGTTGCTCGCGCGCGGGTTTGTTGCGCTCCTGGCCATCCTCACGCTGTTCGCAGTCTACTACCGTTCCCAGGCTCCGGGTCTGCGGTCGGCCGATGCAATCGAACTCGCGCAACTCGCGCGGAACCTCGCGGCCGGCCGCGGCTTCACCACGAGGTGCATCAGGCCCGCCGACACCTGGTACCTCAGAAAGAACGATCGGCCGGCATACGCCACGGGCAGCTTCCCCGACTTAAGGAACGCGCCGCTGTACCCGGCTCTCCTGTCGCTGGGACTCCGCCTGTGGCGGCCGCCTTACAGGACCGAGTCCTCCATCCTGCACGCCAGGCTCCGGGTCTTCGCACCCGAACAACGCGTACTCGTTCCCACGACAGTGCTCTTCACCATAGGCACCGGCGTTCTGGTGCTCCTCATGGGGCTGCGCCTGTTCAGCCTGCGTGCCGGGCTCACCGCCGCCACTGCCTATTTTGTCACCGATTCCGTGCTCGCGAACGGCCTGTCCGGCGCCGCCGGGCCGGCTACCGCGTTCTTTGCCACCGCGGCCCTGTACCTGTGCGCGCTGCACAGGCCGGACAAGCCGCCCATCCTCTCCATGCCGTTCATCGCGGCCGGTATCGTATGCGGGCTCACGTTCCTCGTACGCTACGCCGCCATCGTTGTGCTGCCCGCGTCTCTACTCGTGATATTCATCCGCCTGGACCAACGAAAATGGGCCGCCGCTGCCACGCTCCTTTTCATAGCCGCGACCGTCACCGCCCCGTGGCTGCTGAGGAACGTCAAGGCTACCGGCGGACCGTTCGGGATGGCACCCTACTCGGTGCTCACCGGCTCCGTCACCTACCCCGGCGATTCGTTCGACAGGGACCTCAGCCCCCACCCCGACAACGTGAAGATAGCCCGAGCCGTCAGGGACAAGGCCCTGACCGGCATCCGCCGGCTCTACGACTCCGATCTCAGAACGCTGGGATCGGGCCTGCTGGTGTGCTTCTTCCTGGTCTCTCTCTTCGTCCGCTCGGAACACCCCGATGCCTCGGTCCTCAAGTGGGCCACCGCCATGGGACTGGCCTGCCTGTTGTTCGTAGTGGCGCTCACCGACGGGAACCGTACGGGCATCCTCGATATGTTCCTGCCCATGGTAACCCTGTGTGCCGTGGTGTTCTTCTTCGAACTCCTCGACCGCTTCGCTACGCTCGACGCCGAATGGCAGACCGTGCTGACGTGGGCCGTGTTGCTCCTTACCGCCCTCCCCGCGATCTGCACCATCGCCGGCGCACAACGCAGATCGCCCTACCCGCCCTACCACCCGCCCTTCGTATCCTACGTCACCGGCCTGCTCGAGCCGGACGAGATCGTCTGTACCGACATCCCCTGGGCCACCGCCTGGTACGGTGACAGGAACTCGATGCTGCTCCCCGGGACACTGGAAAAGTTCATGGAACTCCACAACAACCATATGCCGATGAGCGGGCTCTACTTCACAACCGAGACAACGGACCGCGGATATGCCGGCGACCTGCTCGACGGACCCGGCCGCTCATGGCTCCCCGTATTGAACCGCCAAGTGCCGACCGAATTCCCGCTCAAACACGGAATCGCCCTCCCGCCCGGACAACACGACCAGCTGTTCCTGACCGACCGGATTCGCTGGCAGGAAGAGCCGCAGCCCGCGGAAGAATAGGTCCTATAGGACCTATATGGCCTATAGGCCCTATTCCCCATCCAACGCCTCGAAGACAAGATCCACTTTCGCCTTGCCGCCGCCCCCCGGCGAAGCCCGAACAATACACCTCGTGAGCCGCCACGGCGGACGTCCGCTCTCGGCATCGTGGACAAGGGCCATAACCTTGTCCATGGACACCTCGCCGAGCGCCATCTCCTGGCGACGGACAGTCCAGCCCCGGACCAGGCTCTGCCTCGTGCTCCGGCTGTCCTCAACCGGCTGCCCGCCCATGTGCTTCTTCAGCAGCGTCGCCATCGCAACCGGACGCCTGGCCGACAGCCCGTCAAACTTCCGGTAGGCACCACGGTAGCGGGATGCGTGCCGTTCCATGCCGCGCAGCTCCTCCAACTCGGATAGCCTGGCGCGGAGCGTCGCTCCGTCGGCCCGTAGCGAGTCGAGCGTGCTCATGCAGAGAACCGCGCCAATGGCCAGCAACACGCCCCCGCAGATCCACATCAGGCGTATGGTCGGGTCATCCTTCATCGTCCCCTGTCCGCAACGATCGAGAACGGGATCCGCTCATCGGCTCCCGCGTCCTTTCGTCTCAGATGCTTCTCGCTCACCCCCAGCACCGACAGCAGCTCGGAAAAGCTGTTCCAGTCACTCGACGTTCCTCTCACCTCTATCCTGTCCCGGCCGAGCGATACCACCTCGTAGCGCAGATCATTGTCCTTCCCCGTCTCCATCACCGCCAGCAACAAGTCGCTCAGGGAAGGCTCGAAAGCGGCAACGAATGGCTCCAGCGAATCGGTCTCGCCAGCCAGTTCGGATCGCACGATCCGCAGAGCATCCTCGCCCTTGGCGGGCCCCAGCGGCCCCGAGATCAGCGATTCCGCAGTCGTCTTGAAGACGGTGTTGGCGGCATCGATCTTCCTGCCCGAGATCAGCCGGGCGCTCGGGCTTGCCGCGCAAAGGAGAAGTCCCGATGCAAGCACTACGGCCGCCGCGGCTCGTGCGCGCCCGCGGGCGCGCCGCGCCATGCTCTCGTGGGTAAACTCGCCCCCGCGCAGATTGCAGCGCAGCGGACCCGTCCGCAGAGCGCGGGTCGCCAGCGCGCGTGCCAGGAAGTACTCCGGAGCCTCGTGCACATAGGAGCGCCCCGGCCACTCCTTCTGCAGCCGCTCCTGCATCTCCGATACCGCGACACCGTCCTCCGCACCGGGCCCGCTCCAGAACCATTCCACTTCCCCGGGGGTCGGTCCGTCGCGAACACCAAGCTGTGCGTGAAGCATTCGTATCACCTGGCCCGTGTCTCCCGCCCTCAAGGCGTGCACGCCCAGGATACCCGTGCCCCGGCCCACAACCAGGACGGAGCGCGCGCCGCTCAGGTGTATCAACACGCGGCCGGCACTGGAATTGCCCCCGGGGGGGCGCTCTTCGATTGACTGCGACCAGAGCGCTACCCCCTCCTGATCCAACACAACAGGATCTACACCGTGGTCGCCGAACAGGCGGAGCTTTCTCTCGACGTCGGATTTCCTGGCGGCAACGGCCAGCGCGCGCGTGGTACCCTCCGGCGTCCTGATCACGTCCAGGAAACTGAACACGCAGTCCTCGAGAGGAAACGGCAACTGGATGTCCAGGAGCGTGGGGAGCACACGTTCAGCCTTGTCTATGGCACTATAGGGCGCTTCCAGCCAGCGAACCAGGCTCTCCCGCGCCGATAACCCGCCGACACAAACCGCACCGTCGCCCAGGCGCGAAAGCCTGGCGTCCCTGACTTCAGTACAACGCACCCCCGAACGTGAACGGGCCGCACTGACGACCCGGGCGCCGTCATCCTGCAGATCTACCCCGTAACACGTTCCCGCCCATTGCAGGTATCCCTTGCCCGTCTGTGTCATTAATGAGAAACCCTCGAGTTATCTCCGCACGTTTTAGCCGATGGAGACACGGGTGTCGAGCCATTCCTATCCATTGTACTGTACAATTTCCCCGTCGCTCTGCTAACCTCTTGCCCGCTTGACCAGATGAAAACACACGGCATACTCGTTCTCGGACTCCTCGTCGCCGCGCCCCTGTCTCTCGCGGACACCCCCGCCACCACCCCGAGCAAGGACGAGATCATGAATGCGTATAACCTCATGGAGTTGGCGGACAACGCGCGTGAGAAAAAAGCGCATGACGACGCAATGCAGTTCTACGGCCAGGCACTCGATGCCTATATGGACCTGGCGAACAACTACCCCGAGTGGCAGACCAACCTCGTCAGGTTCCGACTCGCCTACTGTCGCGATCAACTCAAGTCGCTGCTCGGCCTGGCCGACGGAACAGAGGGCCCTCCCGACGGCGTAGCCTCGCCGCCACCCGCCACGGCAGCCATAACCTCGATGCCGCCTTCCACGCTCATCATCCCGACCGAATTGCCTCCCACCAATACACCCGCGTCCTTCGAACCGTCACTCGATCCGTCACTCGATCCGTCACTCGATCCGTCACTCGATCCGTCACTCGATCCGTCATTCGATCCGTCATTCGATCCGTCACTCGAACCGTCACTCGAACCGCCCGCCGAACAGTCCGCCGGCAACCTGGACCAGATAACGTCAAAGGCCAAGCTCCTGCTCTCCGAAGGCAAGTTCGTTCAGGCACGTCTCCTCCTGATGGAAGGCATTGGTATCGACCCCGACCACTACCTCGTCAGGCTCCTGCTGGGTGTGGCACAGTGCGAAGCCGGAAGATTCGAAGATGCCCTCATCCTGCTTCGCACACTGGTCGAGGAGAACCCCTCCGACCCCCATATCCACATCGCCCTGGCGGGAGCCCACCTGGGCCTGGGCGAAGCCGCAAAGGCCAGGAAGGAAGTAACCGCCGCTCTCAAGCTCAAGCCGAACATGTCCGCCGCACACTACAACATGGTGCAGGTACTGATGGCAACGAAGCCCGTGGACCTCGAACTGGCACGCCACCACTACAAGAAAGCTCTCGAACTCGGCGCCACACCCGACGAGGCCATCGAGGCGCTGTTGAATCCGCCACCGGCGGAACCGGAGTGAATTGTGAATCGTGAATAGTGAATAGTAGCCGGAGACCCGCCTCCCACTTCCCCAACCATTCACCATTCACCATTTACTCCCCACTCCTCCCCAGCATCTCCCTTGCATGCTGCAGCACAACGGTGCTGCTCTCGGAGCCGCCGAGCATTCGGGCAATCTCTTCGGCGCGCGCATCGCCGGATACCGGCGCAATGCCGGTATGCGTTCGGCCGCCGGATACCTCTTTTATCACGACAAGATGGGCCGCACCATGCACGGCAACCTGCGGCAGATGCGTTATGCACAGTACCTGGTGGTGCCGCGCCACCGCCTCCAGCTTGGCCCCCACCGCGTTCCCCATCTCGCCGCCGATGTTTGCGTCGATTTCGTCGAACACGAGAACGGGGATCCTGTCGTGTGCCGCCAGCACGGCCTTCGTGGCAAGCATCACCCGCGATATTTCGCCGCTCGACGCTATGGCGCGAAGCGGTCGCATCGGTTCGCCCGGGTTCGGCGCGAACCCGAACTCGATCTCGTCCAATCCCGATGGGCCCGGCTCAACCTGCTCCAACGTCACGTCGAACACGCCATGCTCGAAGCCGAGCTCCCTGAGTTCGTTCGTGATCGCCTCCGCCAGGCCCCGCGCAACCTTGCGCCGGCCGGCCGCCAGCTTCCCGCCCGCGAAGGCGAGACGTTCCCGCAGCCTGACCAGCAACCCGTCCAGTTCCGCAAGTTTTGCCTCGCGCGAACCCAGCTCTTCCAGGCGGGTCTTCGCGTCGGCAAGGAACTGCAGTATCTCGGCCACCGATGATCCGTATTTCCGTTTCAGGCTGTGAAGCAGTCCGACCCTGTCCTCGAGCGCGCGCAGCCGGGCCGGGTCGCTGTCCGCACCGCCGGCACATTCCGCCAGGCTGCGGGACAGCTCCTGGATTTGTACACAGATGGACTCCATCTCCTCGCGCCACATCGCCGCATCCTGCACGACTCCCTCCAGGCTCGCGACAGAGTTCCTGGCCGACGTCAGCAGCTCCAGCGCCGATGTCTCCCCCTCGGTCAGCGCGTTCGCCGCGCCACTCGTGAGCTCCAGTATCTGCTGTGCATTCGCTGCCATCGAATGGTCACGTTCGAGTTCCTCCTCCATGCCCTCCGCCAGCTCAGCTTCCTCTATCTCCCTGATCTGGTACGACAGCATGTCTATCTGCTGCACCACGTCCCGATCGCTGCAGTCCAGCTCCCTGCGCTTCTGTTCCAGCCTGGTTATCTCATCGTACACGGCGGCATACGCGGCACGCACTTTCCAAAGGCGCCCGAACGAGTCCAGGATATCGAGCTGGAATTCACGACTGAGCAGAGATTGGTGATCGTGCGGGCCGTGCATATCCACCAGAAGGTCGCCTACACGCTTCAGCGCCTGCACCGTTACCGTGCCGTCATTGACAACACACTTGCCGCCGCCCGACGAAGCAACGACCCTGCGCACGATCAGCCTTCCGTCACTGCACGGCTCAACCCCTATCTCGCCAAGCAGCTCGTTCACGGGGGAGTCCCCGTCAACGCGGAAGACGGCCTCCACAGTGCACTGCTTCTCGTCCGCACGCACCAGGCTGCGATCCGCACGCTCACCGAGTACCAGCCCCAACGCGCCCACCAGTATCGACTTCCCGGCACCCGTTTCACCCGTGATGGCGCTGAGCCCGTCCCCGAGCTCAACCGTCACGTCCTCGACAATCGCCAGGTTCTTTACGCGCAACGACTCAAGCATAGCCGACAGAATAGTCACCAAACCCCGCCATGTCCAGACAAGGCGGAAGGGATAAGCAGGGGAGAGAAGGGATCAGCAGGGGGCAGCAAGGGTGTTGAACACCAGAACGCATTCCCCAACCAACGAACGAACGGCCGGGGCCGTTGCGACGGCCTGGCATGTCGGGGGCAAAGAGGGGGGACATACTCCAGCCGAGCAGCGGCCCCGGCCCGAAGAGAGAATGGCGGCACAGGGACTTGAACCCCGGACAAGTGGATTATGATTCCACTGCTCTGCCAACTGAGCTATGCCGCCGTCAGAAGAGACCCAATGTATACAGAAAAGAGACCCACGCTGTCAACCGGCTTCAAAACCCACTCCCTCCATATGTCCAATACGTCCCATATGTCCCATTCCCACCTCTCCCCTTGACATCCGACACCCCGACACCCGACACTTTCCCTCATGGCTCCGCAACTCCCAACCGCAATCGTCTGCGACCCCGCCTACAAGAAACACCTGACCGGCCCCGGCCACCCCGAGGCCCCCGCACGATGCGACGCCGCCATGGAAGGCATCGCAGCGGCCGCTCCGGACACGCAGTTCGTGCAGATCAAGCCGCCACCCGCCGACGAGGACCAAATCGCCATGTGTCATTCCCGGGAATATATCGATATCGCCAGACGCGATATCGCCTCGGGAATGGGGTTTCTCACGACGGGCGATACCAACATCTGCCGTGACTCCTTCGAAGTAGCGCTGCTGGCCGCCGGCGGCGTGATGGCGGCGGTCGACCAGGTCATGGCCGGAACCGTGCGAAACGCCTTCTGCATGGTCCGCCCACCGGGCCACCACGCAACCGCCGACCGCGGAATGGGCTTCTGCGTATTCAACAACGTCGCCATCGCCGCGCGCCACGCGCAAGCAGAACACGGGATCGAGCGAGTTCTCATCGCTGACTGGGACCTGCACCACGGGAACGGCACGCAGGATATCTTCTACGACGACCCGTCTGTATTCTACTTCAGCACACACCAATGGCCCTGCTACCCGGGAACCGGCGCTCCTCAGCAGACCGGGCAAGGGAAAGGCAAGGGTACTACCCTGAACTGCCCCTTCCCCCCGGGAACCGACGGCGAGCCGGTCCTTGCCGCTTTCAAAGACCAGCTCGTGCCCGCAATGGCCGAGTTCAAGCCCCAGCTCGTGCTCATATCCGCGGGTTTCGACGCGCGCGTCGGCGATCCTATAGGCAACCTCGCTTTGTCGGACGGCGATTTCGCCGAATTAACGCGGATAGTGCTCGGAATCGCGACCGAACACGCCGGGGACCGGCTGGTCTCGGCTTCAGAAGGCGGCTATCTCCTCACCGGCCTGTCCTCCGCCGTCGGCGCCCATGTCTCCACCCTCACCAGACCAAGGAAAGAGCAGGGACGGGCAAGGAATAGCAGGGGCTAGGATGCGGGCAGGAGCTCTCCTACCCCGTCCTTTAGGTCCTTTTGGTCCTTTAGGTCCTTGTCCCACCCAGTCCCGTTCCCCTTTTGCTGTTGAACACCGCCCCGAAATCCGTTACCGTTCCGTTTCGCATTTTCGTCAAGAACTCAACCAACAACAGCAAGGAAGATACTCATGGAACTCGCAGTCATCCTCTGGTGGATCGCGCCCATCGCATCAATCGCAGCCCTCGCATCCGCGTGGGGCTTCTACAAATCCATGATGTCGGACAGCGAAGGCAACGACAAAATGAAGGAGATAGCCAGGCACGTCCGCGAGGGCGCCTATGCCTATCTATATTCCCAGTACAAGGTCGTGGCCGTCGTGTTCGTGGTTCTTCTCGCGATCTTCCTCATCCTGGCCAAGATGGGGATACAGAACCCGTTCGTCCCGTACGCGTTCCTTACCGGCGGCTTCTTCTCGGGGCTCTGTGGCTTCCTGGGCATGAAGACCGCCACCAACGCCTCCGGCCGAACCGCACAGGCCGCCTCCGAATCGCTGAACCGCGGCCTGCAGACCGCCTTCCGGTCCGGCGCGGTGATGGGCATGGTGGTGGTAGGCTTCGGACTCCTCGATATCTGTATCTGGTATCTCGCCCTCAACCTGATCTACGACCACAATGTGTGGGGGTTCGGCTTCGAGGTTGCCCGGGCCGCCGGCCTGGTCGCGGAAGGCGGATCCTGGTCCGCCGACCTCGCCGCTGAAGCGCCGTTCATCCACCACAAGATGGTCCACATAACGACAACCATGCTCACTTTCGGAATGGGCGCATCCACGCAAGCCCTCTTCGCGCGTGTCGGCGGCGGTATCTACACGAAGGCGGCCGACGTCGGCGCGGACCTCGTGGGCAAGGTCGAAGCCGGGATCCCGGAGGACGACCCCCGCAATCCGGCCACCATCGCGGACAACGTGGGTGACAACGTGGGCGATGTTGCCGGTATGGGCGCCGACCTCTACGAATCCTACTGCGGCTCCATCCTCGCCACCGCCGCACTCGGCGCCGCCATTCCCGGCCTGGGAGTGCGGGGCGTCATGGCGCCCATGATCGTTGCGGGGATCGGCATCGTCCTCTCGATCATCGGCTGCCGAATGGTTAAGTGTGGCGACAAGTCGGATATGAAAACCCTGATGAAAGCCCTGACCACCCCGCTCTGGGCGAGCACCGTCGGCATAGCCGTTGTGGTCGGGATACTTGCGGCCCTCCAGGTTATTACCGTCGGCGTCTGCTTCTCGGTCATAGCCGGACTCGTCGCCGGATGCATCATCGGGCTCCTGACCGAGTATTACACCTCGGACGAGTACAATCCCACGAAGGGCATCGCCGAACAGGCCAACATGGGCCCGGCAACGGCCATCATCGACGGCCTCGCGGTCGGCATGTTCTCTACCGGGTGGCCCACAGTCACCATCGTCGTCGGCATCCTCGCCGCGTTCGGATGCGCCGGCGGCTTCCGGGAAACAATCACCGTGTTCGGAAACGACGTCTCGGGCTTCGCAATGGGGCTGTACGGAGTCGGGTTCGCAGCCGTCGGCATGCTTTCCACCCTCGGCTTCTCGCTCGCCACCGATGCCTACGGCCCTATCGCGGATAACGCCGGCGGCAATGCCGAAATGTCGGGGCTCGGCGAAGAGGTCCGCCACAAGACCGATGCGCTCGACATGCTCGGCAACACCACTGCCGCGATCGGCAAGGGCTTCGCGATCGGTTCCGCGGCACTCACCGCCATGGCACTTCTCGCCGCCTACCTCGAAGAGGTCCGCATCTGGATATCGAAGCTCGGCCTAGAAGCCGGCTACAAGAAGGTCGGCACGGTAACCTTCATCATCGACAAGGCCAAGGTGTCCGCGGAACAGGCCGCCGAAGGCGTCGACATAGCCACCGCCTCGATGCTCCATTTCGCGGAAGCCTACAACCTGACCGTCATGAACCCGAAGCTGCTCTGCGGCGTGTTCCTCGGCGCCATGATGGCCTTCGTCTTCTGCGCGATGACGATGAAGGCGGTTGGCCGAGCCGCCGGCGCCATGGTCGAAGAGGTCCGCAGGCAGTTCCGCGAGATTGCCGGCATCATGGAGGGTACCGGCACTCCCGACTACGCTAACTGCGTCGCCATCTCAACGAAGGGTGCACAGCGCGAGATGCTCGTGCCAAGCATGCTGGCGATAATAGTCCCGGTTGTTGTCGGCCTCATACTCGGCGTGGCGGGCGTAATAGGCCTCCTCGTCGGCGGCCTGACCGCCGGCTTCACACTGGCCTGCATGCTCAATAACGCGGGCGGCGCGTGGGACAACGCCAAGAAGTCCATCGAAAAACAGGACAAGACCTACGCCGGTGACGACACGGAGAAAGCCCACCCGCTCACCGGCAAGGGCTCCGATGCGCACAAGGCCGGCGTGGTCGGCGACACCGTCGGCGACCCCTTCAAGGATACTTCCGGCCCCAGCCTCAACATTCTCATCAAGCTGATGACCATGGTTAGCGTAGTGTTCTCCGGAGTCGTGGTGGCCTACGGCGACCAGATCAAGGTCCTGCTCAGCATCTTTGGCGACTGACCGCCAGAAAGCTTGAAGTTCCGGGCGCCGGTTCCAAACTGCGGGATCTCACCAGCTCATCCCACCAGTCCTTTGGCGCCCTGATCTTTCGCCTTAATCTTCTGGCGGTCTGGCGTCCGAATGAAGTTTCGGCTAGCCGGCTCAGAACTTCATGAAGAACGAGATCAGGTAGACCACGTACACGCCGAAGAGCAGTATACCCTTCTTCCGGTTGAGGTTGTACCCCATCCGCAACATCACCAGCATCGTGCCGACGATCACGAACATCCACGGGAACATGAAGTAGAGCGATGCCTTGCTCAACGTCAGAGGGTTCGCGATGGCCGAAGCGCCAGCGACCCAGCAGATGTTCATGATGTCCGCCCCGATGATGTTCCCAACCGCCAGCGCCCCCTCACCCTTCCTCGCCGCTGCCACGCACGTGGCAACCTCCGGAACCGACGTACCGAACGCCACCAGTACCGCCGCCACGACCGCCGAAGGTATCCCGAACGATACCGCGATGGCCTCCGCCGACATGATTATGAACTCGCTGGCGAAAATGATGCCGCCGAGGCTCAGTACGAAAAAACCCGCCAGCCTGGCCATGCCCATCTGCTTCTCGTCCGCGTGTGACGGCACCTCGAGGTCCGAGCCCAACTCGCCCTTCTTGTGCTGGACGAAAAGAAACACCATGTAGCAAACGAACAGGGCCAGGAGCACTGCCCCTTCCCACCGGTCCAGCGTGTAATCCCGTATCACGAACACAAACGCCATGATCTCGATGAACACCAGGAACACGCCCGACGTCTTGAGGACATGGGGAATGACCGGGATCGGGCTAACCGACACGATGCCGCACAGCGCAAGCGCCAGGCCGTCGTCGCAGATCACCGATCCGATGGCGTTCCCGAACGCCATCTCCGGGTGCCCCTCAAGGGCCGACATCAGCGATACCGCCAGCTCCGGCGCTGTCGTCGCCAACGACACCAGCACTATGCCGACCACCAGCCTGGGTATCTTGAACCGGTTGGCCAGGGCTACCGAGCTGTCCACAAACACATTGGCACACTTCGCCAGGATCGCAAAGGCAATGATCAACGCGCCCCAGGCCAACCAGAGATTGCCTGCTATCTTGCCCGCTATATAGACCTGTACCGTACTCACTGCCTGTCGTCCGGATACGTATTCCCGGTGGACCCCGGGACTGGCCTCCCCGTCAAACCGCCTTACTGAGGTATGAGCCTTCTCAGATCCTCAGCATACTTCGGAAACAGCTCGGCGGTCTTCTGGGTATATGCCGCCTGCTTGGCCGGATTCTTGTTCTCGTAGCACAGTATCGCAGCGGCCATGTTCTGCGCTGCGAGCACCTTGAGCGAGAGCTTCTTGCTTTCCGGCGGCCTCAGATAGCGATCAACGAACTTGAGCATTTGCGCGGAGCTTACCTGCGACCAGTCAACCGTCTTCCCCTTGAGCTTCACACCCAGGTTATCGGCCCCGATCACGTCCATTGCCGTGGCGGCATTCAGGCCCCAGCCCCATCTGTATGGTGAGTCGTTGAGTCTCTCGATAACAAATTCCTTGAGGCCCTGCAGCCTGGAGCACCGTTCGATGAAGATACCCATGATCTCTTTGCCTTCCGCGGTCTGGTACTGCTTGAGCTGGCCCTCCAGCGCGTCCACGGCCTCCTTGTAGTTGTGCTGCGTGATGAGGATCAGGCTTTCGGCGTGCGCGGTCTCAGCCATGACCGTCTCTTTCTGGACCAGCTCCTTGTGCTGCTGTTCCTTGAGTATCCTCGCCTCCTCCGCCTTGGCGGCGGCGGCGGCGGCCTCCGCCGCTCTTCGCTCCTCTTCGCGTTGCCGCTCGACTTCCTTCCTGATGTCCTCTACCTTCCCAAGCGTCTCCTCAGCCTCCTTCAGGGCCTCGGCAGCTACCTTCATGGCCTCCCGCGCCGCCCCGACCTGCTCACGGAGGTCCTGTGCGTTCGCCTTCGCGAGTGCCGCGGAATATGAGCTCTCAACCTTGGTCTTCGATATCGAGCCCTCGGACATGCAACGCTTCGCCTTGGCCAACTCGGTCAGGGCCTCGTCGCACTTCTCGAGCACCTGCCACGCCAGCCGCTTCACGGGGGGATCGTCCACGCCCGGCGGCTGTAGCCCCACGGTCGCGTGAGACTCCACTACGGGAGCGAGTTCCTCCTGGGCCGCTTCGCCCCACTTCTCGGCACCGTTGATCTTCCAAACGCCGCCCTCCTTGACCATCTCCAGCGTGCCCGTCCCCTGGTCGCCCTTCAGCTTCAGCCTCGCCGTATCACCTTCGACCTCGCAGTCCTCGACCTTGATATTCTGGGTGGTTACGCCCAGCCGTTTGGCCATCATCAACTGCTGGTGAGTGGTCTTCGGGGTCTGCTGCTGCTCCCTGGAATGGCAGTCAAAGTATGTATCGATATCGTAGTCGACTATCGCCTTCTCGTATATCGCATACACCTCCTGCGGCGTCTTACCCGCTAAATCGGCACCCCATGCGGAACAGGCGATCCCCACAGCAAGCAGGCCGGTCAGTGCCGCCCGCAGCGCGGAACTCACGTTCCCGTTATCAAAGCCTATCACCGGTTCCTCCTCCTCATCGCATCAAGCTGCTCCCTCGTCATTATGCCTTCAGGCGCGTCATTGTCCCGCACGGCCGGAGGCGGAGGGGGCCGCCTCGTCGTCCTCGGACGGGTAGCGGCCGGCCTGCTCACTGCGGGAGGTGCCGCCCGGGAAAGCGCATTTGTTGTCGGAGCCAGAGCCGGCGCTTCCGGCCGCCTGGCGGAGAAACCCTCGCCGGCAACCACGTAGACGGCGTTCGTGGCCCTCGCAACCAATTCCCGGGCCGACGCATCGAACTTGCCGACGGCTTTCATGATGCCTTCCAGTTCCTCGAAGAGCTCGTTCGACTCTTGCTTCGCCCTGCGCATCTCCCAGGCTTCCCTTCTCAATCTGATCTTCTCCTGGTGGCGCCAGTAGAAAAACGCCACTACCCCGCTGAGCAGCAGCAGAATGAAGAAAATCATGGCTATGGTGCCGCCGGGGCCCTTCTTCTTCTTTCTCGTCTGACCGGTCCCGTCATCGACCTGCTGTTGCTGCCTCGACGCACGGCCCACGCTCCGGTTGCGGTAGCTCGCGAGCGTCGCGCTGGCCGAAGGAACGGCCTCCTGTGCCTCCTCGGCGGGTGCCGCCGCCTGCTTCCTCGCAACTTTGACCCTGGCCCCCCCCTGTCGCCTGGTCTTGATAGTCCCACCGCGCCGGCGGCGTACCGTGGGCCTCGGCCGCTCACGCTTCTTCGGCGGCTCCGGCTCGGGTGCCGGGGCCGGATGCGATGTCGGCACCGTCTTCTTCGGCACAACCATTCGCCTGGTTTTCGGTCCGCCTTTTCCGAAGCCGCGCCGTTTCCCGCACAGTGCGTTAGCGGACTTCTTCAGGTCACTGATCAGGGAAGCATACGTGGGATGACGCTTGGCGGGCTGGAGCTCGAGCATGCGCATCACGATGGACTCGGCCTGCTCGTCAACCTTCGGCCTGTAGTCGCGGACACGGTGCGGCGGTGCCTTCAGCCGTGCCTTAACGACGTCCACCGGGGATTCGCCCTCGAAAGGCGGCCGCCCCGTTAGAGC
>Ga0272442_10003647_pt1 | contig 21511 bp, 12 predicted proteins | sample SSMForm2O_FD_200262 | JGI IMG/M metagenome (GOLD analysis project Ga0272442, IMG submission 200262) | Marine sediment archaeal communities from Little Sippewissett salt marsh, Falmouth, MA, United States - SSM-Form-2O | ecosystem: Environmental > Aquatic > Marine > Wetlands > Sediment ... | reverse complement strand
CTGCGGGATGAATGCCTCAAGACTCCATTCCAGCAGACTCGTGCTGCTCAGAACGAAATGCTCGCGCGAACCAAGCGGATCCTTCTGCAGGGAATTTCGGTGCGCGGGCAGCAAAAATCGCCGCCGGCCCCGGAACATCGTCGGTTGGACGCCCGCATTAAGGATGAGTGTCCCCGCGTAGTGCACGGCCAGTTCCACAGGCGTCCATGAGTGCCCGCCGTCGGCGCTGAAGGCACCGGCGAGTTGCGAATCCTCGCTGTTCTTATAGACGATGTGGCAGCGCATGGCGAAACACCAAAGCACGTCCTGGTCCACCGGCTTGAACAAAACCGGGTTGGCGTAGGCGAACTGGATCGCGCCCTGCCGCCGGTTATGGTCGAAGATGGCCACAGGCTCGCCCCAGGGGTCGCCGTCATCCCTGGAAACGCTTACGAAGATATCGCCCATGTCCTTCTTGCCGTTGGTCATCGCGCCGAACGCCACCACCAGGTGCTTCCGCTTCCACTGCGCGATGAAGGGCTGCCACAACCGCCACGCATCCGGGTGGGATTCCACGCGCCGAACGACCCGAATATCGGTGACGTCGCCTTTGTAATCCCCCACTCCGTCGACAACGACCGCTTTCTGAATCGGCGGAGCGGCCGTGACCTGGGCACCTATTAGGGCAACCAGTGCCGCCACTACACCCCTGTACCTTTCAGACCCCATTTCACCGCGGTTTCCTTTCGGCCCCATTGCCCGAGAGAGGTTCCCTACTGTCTCATGTTCGACGCCTCAGACGAACGTGGCACCTATCCGCAATTGTACCAGCTTGGAAATACAAATACTATGGGACAATCCTGACAGGCACGCGCACAGATGACGTGTCCTTTCGGCGGGGTTGCGTGAGATGATTTGCCTTGCTCAGTATCTTCCGCTATGGCTGGCCTATTTCGCCCGATCGGCGGCTCAGGGAGCGGGGGGCGGGCGGGCTGGCGAAACCGACTTACGGGAGAGCGACGGATGAGCACCCGTCAACCAACGAACCTTCCTGTTGTCTTGCGTACAGCACGTCGCCAACTGGATCGCCGGCGTAGCCGACACCGCCCTCATTCCCGGCTGCCGGGGAATTCTGGCGTAGAGCCGAGGCCCTCGCCCGCTGGCACGGGCTCAACAAGACCGCCAGCGCGCCGGGACTGAAGTACGACTCGCTCGAGAAGCGAATCGGAGCACCGGTCGTTGACCCATCGAAGGCCGAAGAGGCCCCCCTGTGAGATCGTGGACTTTCCTGCGGGCCCGCTGCCGACTCTCTCAGGCAGCAATGCACCACAAGAACCCTCATATCATGGTTGCAGCAGCTCTACGAATCGAGCAGTTTTCCGCGCACTCAGTTGCTGCCGGACGGTCCCGCGGCCGCTTGAGGGGCATAGAATCTCTCATTATGCGTTTGAATCTGGTACAATGAGTGAAGGCTAATTGAGGGCAGTCGAAGAACACGCCGTTGGGTGCTGAGGAGTTGTTGGAGTATGTGGAAACGCTGTTTTGTTATGCTGTTTGTATGTGTTGTCACGCATAACATGTCTGCCCAGGTTGTGATCAACGAGATCATGGCCGCCAATGCCTCTTGCTGTACGGATCCTCAGGGCGAATATGACGATTGGATCGAGCTCTACAATCCGACGGATCAGCCTCTGGACTTGGCAGGTCTGTATTTGACCGACGATGTTTCGCAGCCCAGCCGCTGGCAGTTTCCCTTGCTTCAGCCCGCACGGACCACGATTTCACCGGGGGGATACCTGCTGATCTGGGCGGACGACGATGTGCAAGACGCAGGACTGCATGCAGATTTTAAGCTCAAGGCCGGTGGAGAAGCGGTCGGTTTGTTTGACACCGATGGATTGACAGCAATTGATATCATTCACTTTTCCGCGCAACGGGACGACGTTTCGTATGGCCGCTATCCCGACGGTGCGTTATTCTGGCAGCACCTGGACACGCCTACACCGGGATCGACCAACCATCGGCAAGCCGAGGGATTTGTAGCAAGGCCTCAGATCAGTGTGACCAGCCGACTGTTTGTGGAGCCGTTTGAAGTTTCCATTACCTGTGCCACCGAGGGCGCCGCTGTCTACTATACATTGGACGGCTCCGATCCCCATGGTGAAATGGTTCGGCCTGACCGTCGGTACTACACAACGCTCTATCAAGGCCCCTTAGCGATTACCCAGAGTACGACCGTACGCGCGGTGGCGTTCAAGGAGGGCTGGGAACCAAGCGAGATTGTTAGCCACCGGTATGTGTATGTGCATTCCGAGGTACGTGGTTTTCATTCCAACCTGCCGATCATGGTCGTAGAGTCACTCGAGCAGAGGATCGGCTTCGAGCAGGGTCCCGCAGTGTGTTTTCTGTTTGAGCCCAACGAGGGAGAGGCCAGGATTGGCTTGTCCCCCGATGTATCCACGTTGGCCGGGATGGATATCCGGGGACAGTCGTCCTCTAACTTCCCCAAGAAACAGTACCATCTTGAGATTTGGGATCACGATTCCCGAGATAGGGATATTGCCTGGCTGGGCTTGCCCGCCGAGTCTGACTGGGTGTTGAATGGTCCTTATTCAGACAAGAGCCTGATGCGCAATGCCCTGTCCTACCAGTGGGCCCGCGATACGGGGCACTATGCCCCACGCACTCGCTTCATCGAGATGTTCTTGGGTGAGCAATCAGACGCACTGCGGATGAGCGACTACGTGGGCGTGTATTGTTTAACTGAAAAAATAAAGATATCGCCCAGTCGTGTTGATATTGCCAAATTGAGCCCGGGCGATGTCAACGAACCTGATATTACGGGCGGCTATCTTATAAAGAAAGACAAAGATCCACGGTATGAAGACCTCCATTTTGTTACCAATAGCGGCCAGAACTTGATATACGCCGATCCCAAGGGGTGGTACTTTGAACCGAAGAATCCCCAAAGCCATCCCTGGTGGCCGCGACTGTTTCAGGACCCGGCTTTTCAGCTACGCTATGCAGATCGATGGTTTGCCTTTCGGCGTGGGGTATTTGCTACGGAACGTCTGCTAAGTACGATTGATGATTGTGCCATGCTCTTAGCAGATGCCCAGCAGCGTAACTTTGAACGCTGGCCGACCCTGGGCGCCTACGTCTGGCCCAATTGGTTCATTGCCGAGACCTACGAGGAAGAGATCGATTGGATGAAGAGCTGGCTGACGGCACGGGTCGCCTGGATGGATCAGGCCATTGCCGATGAGTATGCCCCGGTTCCGGTGTCCTTTAGCCAGCAGGGCGGGCAGGTTGAATCCGGCTATGCACTACACATCAGCGCATCAGCAGACCGCATATACTACACCCTGGACGGCTCGGATCCTTACGAGCCGGAAACGGGCATGGTAAGTTTGGTGGCAGAGGACGCCGGCAAACGCGTTTGGATTCCGACCGGTCCAGTCAGTGAGGCCTGGAAAGGGGCGCAGGCTTTCAGTGATCGGGGCTGGATCACTCATGAGGGTATCCCGGGGGGGGTAGGGTACGAACAGCGGACGGGGTATGAGTCTTACATCGGGCTGGATCTGGCTGACCGTATGGCGGGCCAGGCGTCCGGTTGTTATATGCGCATCCCCTTTACCCTGGAGGAGTCTCCCCTCGATCTTGATCATGTTACCTTGAACGTGCCTTATGACGATGGTTTTGTGGCCTACCTTAATGGCCGGGAGATTGCTCGGGCCAACGTCGACCATACACCTATGTGGAAATCCGCTGCGGACGCACAGAACGGTGACAGTCGTGCGGTGCAATGGCAGGCCTTTTCTGTAACGGATGTAACGCTTCTGCGCCAGGGGACGAATCTTCTGGCCATACATGGACTCAATGTGAGCACTACGAGTTCGGATTTTTTGATGGCGGCGACCTTGACCGCTGTGAAGGCCAGTCCGGCCGTGGATATGGACACGCATGCTTATGCAGGACCCATTGCCGTGCATCAGAGTACGCACGTTAAGGCACGCTCCTGGTCTGGGGGACGCTGGTCGGCTCTCAATGAAGCCGTGTTTGCCGTGGGTCCTGTGGCAGAGAATCTGCGTATTACAGAACTCATGTATCACCCGCAGGATCTGGGTCATCCCGACGATCCCAATACCGAGTTCATCGAATTGACAAACGTAGGCACCGAAAGCATCAACCTTAATCTGGCGCAATTCACTACGGGCGTTCGCCTGGTCTTGCCCAGTGTGGACGTTGCCCCGGGTGGATCTGTGTTGGTTGTCAGTGACATGGGAGCCTTTACTGAAAAGTATGGCCCCGATTTCCCCATTGTCGGCGTCTATCAGGGGCACCTCAGCAATGCAGGAGAACGTCTTGTGCTCCAGGACGCCGCCGGCCGGATAATCTGTGACTTCACCTATGACGACGACTGGTACACCAATACCGATGGTCAGGGATATTCACTCGTTGTGCCGAACCCCGAGGTCGCTGATCCTCAGGCTCTGTCGTCCAAAGAGGCCTGGCGGGGCAGTCTTACCGTTCATGGTTCTCCAGGTGTCTGGCCGTAGCCTGCGAAACAGAGTCTTATTGTGGAGTGATAGAAGATAAAAACCTTTTCTTCCATTCTCTTGTGTGTTCTGTGCCTTGGTCGTGTGTTAGGGGCCGCAGAGACAAAACCCAACGTGTTGCTCATTGTGGTAGACGACCTGCGGGACCACGAAATTTTTGCCGGGGCTAATGTTGTCGGTATGCCCAATCTGGACCGTTTGGCCGGCCTCACCCCGCCGGATGGCCTGGAAGGGACCAGCTCTGCACCTCTTGTTTACGATCCGAACAGCGAATGGGATGCGGTGGCCTTCACCCAGTCGAATAGAGGTTCCGGTTGTTCCGTGTGCGACGGTCGTTATCGCTACACACATTGGGGCGACGGCGGCGTCGAATTATACGATCACGACAGTGATCCAGGTGAATGGTACAATCAGACGAACAATGCCGACTATGCCGCAGTGAAGTCAAAGCTTCATGACAAGCTCTTTCCCCCTGATCCCTTTGGACGTCCCAGGAGATAATCATGCATGAAATGAAACTCAATGCTCAACTCCTTCTTGGGCTTCTTGTCCCGTGCTGTCTGTTGTCGGTCAACGTGCAAGCAAGAGAGCGAGCGGACCAGCCAAACATCGTGTTTATCTTAGCGGATGATCTCGGTTGCGGCGATCTCGGTGTGACCGGCCATCCCTATGCCCGCTCACCGAACCTCGACCAATTGGCCCGTGAGGGCATACGTTTCGAGCAGGCTTACATGGCCGGTGCCTGGTGCGCTCCCAGTCGCTATGGGTTGATGAGCGGGGTATTTCCGGCGCGTCATTTTAGCCAGACCCGTTTGCTGCCGGTCGACAGGCCCTGCGTCACCAGCGTGCTGCACGATGCCGGTTACGCCACAGCCCACTTCGGCAAATGGCATATGGGGGACAAAAAGCAGAAAGCACCTCCCCCCGAGGCCTACGGCATTGATGAGAGCTTCACTACGCAGAGCAGTGGAGCGGGCTGGTCGGCTGAGGCGCGCAAGGATCCCCACTATCGCGAGAAAACCACGCCGCACTATGTGAATCTCACCATTGATTTTATCCGGAGACATAAGAATCGGCCGTTCTATGTCAATCTCTGGATCTATCCCACGCACTCCTATATCAATCCCACCCCGGAGCAGTTGGCGGTCTATCAAGATCTGATCGTTGACGTCAACGATTTCGAGAATCCCCTCCAGCGTGACTTTTTGAACTTTGTGGCTCAACACGGGGACGTGCAAGCGGCCATGCGCGCTTACTGTGCCGATGTCACGGCCATGGATGCTGAAGTGGGCCGTCTCCTGGACGTCCTGGCCGCGTTGAAGCTGCGAGAGAACACGATCGTCGTCTTTTCCAGCGATAATGGGCCCGGACCGCTCTGTAATAATTGGGATAACATCGTCAAACGCTATGGAGAAAAGCCGCTGTTACTGAACAGTGTCGGCTCGGCGAGACAGTTTCGCGATCGCAAGATTAGTCTGCATGAGGGGGGGATTCGTGCCCCGTTGATCGTGCGTTGGCCCAGGCGAATCCGTGCCGGCACGGTGGATACGGAGACCCTATGGTGCGGTGTCGATTATCTACCGACGGTCGCTGCGCTCGCCGGGGCAGCCCTTCCCGCTGCGGACCTTGATGGCGAAGATTTGAGTGCCGCTTTCTTGGGCTCGGCTCAACTGCGGACCCAGACCCTTTTCTGGAGTGATCGTCCGCAGTGGTCAGCCCTGCGTGACAATCAGTGGAAAGCCCACCTGCGTGGCGATCAGTTCAGTTTATATGATCTGAGCCGGGATCCGTCCGAATCCAACAATGTGGCCGGTCGTTATCCTCGACAGGCCCGGCAGTATCACAACGAACTCCGGCAGTGGATCGAGTCCGTACATGAACCGCTACCGTAGAGGAGGTTGGCACGATGAAACTCACAACCCTCTGGATCTTGTGTCTCATACATCTGTTTTCGTGCGCTGCTTCAGCGGCCAGTCCGCCCAATATCATTGTCATCTTGACCGACGACCAGTTGCACGACACCATCGCGTACTACGGTGGCAATGTGTTAACGCCCCATATCGATAGCCTGGCGGCCGGCGGCATGGTCTTCACTCAGGCCTACGTTTCCAGCTCGGTGTGTGCGCCGGCCCGATACTCCCTGCTGACCGGTCGCTATGCCGGCCGGAACACCTCCAGGGAATTCCTCAAGCATTTTCCACCGGGTGATTCTCTCCGGATTGACAATGTCAATATCAATATGGAACAGGATGGAATGAATCTTCAGACCTTGCTGAAGGAGAAGGGGTACACCACCGGCATCGTGGGAAAGTGGCACCTGGGTCCGCATCTGAATGCCGCTCATAATCCTTCCTGGGAACAATTCGGTTTGAGAGAGTATGCCAGGAATGCAGATCCCCACACCGATAGGGACGCCCATGCCGCCATGTCGGCCAACCATCAGGTTTGGTGCGACCATCTACGTTCATTCGGTTGGGATTACGCAGCGAGCATCTATGGGGCCAATCTTAAAGAATTGAGGAACGACTCTCTCAACACACACAATATTGACTGGACCGTGGCAGGGGCCCTGGATTTCCTGGATCAGGTCGGCAACCGGCCCTTTTTCCTTTACTTCTCGACCACGTTGCACCATGGCCCCGATCCGGGCCGCGTTCAGAACGGCAAGCTGGTCAATTCAGTGGATGCAGCGCCCCGGTATACTGGAGAGGGGTATCTGGCGCAAGCTCCGGATGTTCTGCCTTCCCGGGAGAACCTCAAGGCGCGGGTCGCACAGGCAAACAAGCGGTACAACACAGCCTACTGTAGCTGGCTGGACGATGCCGTCGGTGTCTTGCGACAGAAGGTGCGGGATCTGGGCAAAGAGGAAGACACACTCATTATCTATCTCTCGGATCACGGTATCGAACGCTATGGGAAGTCCACGCTTTACCGGGGCGGCGTCCACATCCCCATGATTATGAACTGGCCGGGGCACATTGCGCCCGGTTCCCAAACAGACGCGCTGGTGCAAAACATCGATCTGGCCGCCACCTGTTATGACTATGCCGGCATTGCCCTGCCCTCTGGATACCAGATAGACGGCAAGTCACTGCGGCCCTTGATGGAGGGGGACACGGAGGCGGAAATACACAGATCCCTTTTCTTTGAGATGGGATATGCCCGCGCGGTGATGACGCGCGATTACAAGTACATCGCCATTCGCTATCCGCCTGACGTTCAGGCCAAGATCGATCGGGGTGAGAAGTTCAACGGGTTCTACAGTCCATCGCAGGGCATCGATGAACGAAAAACCCTGGACTATCCCTATCTGATAAGGAACTCGCATTTGGGACATTTCTCTTCGCAGCAGAATCCACACTATTTCGAATTGGACCAGTTATACCATATTGCCGAGGATCCTGCGGAAGAGAACAACCTGCTCTATGATGCCGCAGGTTCCCCCAAGTCGGAAGATCTACCCGCTCGCAGCGGGGGGCTGACGCCTGCGGAAAAGGCGAAGTGTCGGGAAATGCAAGAGTTGTTGAGCCAACATTTGCAGACCTTCGCAGATCGACCCTTTGGAGAGTTGTGATGAAAAGAGCCGTTGTTTGTTTCTGCGTTTTGTTCGCGGCGGGCCAGGCCCGTGCCGTCAACACCGTTTGGAAGCCGGCTGCCAATGGAATCTATCCACCGAACACGGGCAACTGGAATGATAAAGGCAACTGGACGCGCAACGCCGTCCCCGGTGACTACAAAGTCGTGTTCAATGTCCAGAATACCGCCGAGTGTGTGGTCACCGATACCCAATCTGCCACGCAACTGGTCCACGGGGATAACGGAGCGGCTGATGCGGGCGTGATTCGCGTAAAAAGCGGGGGAAATCTAACCACGGGCCTTTCGCCCGCCGGCGCAAAAGTCTGGTCCGGTATCGGGTACAACCGCAAGGCGACGCTGATCGTTGAGACGGGCGGCGTGTACAACGCTGCTGAGCATCTGTGGATTGGGTTTACTTCCGGGGGGTTGGGCACGCTGACACTGGCGGGCGGGACGGTGAGTGTCGCGGGCATGTTTGGACTGGGTTGGGACGGCGGTACAGGCTATGTACATGTTGAGAACGGCAGCTTGAATCTGAGCGGGTTTAGCGCCAGCCGGTCGATCGGCGGCGCCTCCCTCTTGGATATCGAAGAGGGAACGGTCGTCATTGACGGCGACCAAACCATCGCTGTTGAGCGTTGTGTTGCGGAGAATAAAATCACCGCCTACGGTGGTCAAGGTACCGTGCTATGGGATTATGATGTTACGCATCCTGGCAAGACAACCATTTTAGCCACGGACGCCACGGACGAGATTGTTGCTCATTGGCACGTGGTTGAGACCTTGTATCCCACAGACGATATTGTTATTACGCCGTTTGATGCTGAGGATTTTGGCATTGTGGCCGATGGTGTGACCGATGTGACTGCGGCGATCCAATCGGCTCTGCTTGTGATCAGCAATTTGGGTGGTGGCGCCCTGTTTTTGCCGGCCGGTCACTATAAGGTCGGCGGGACGCTAACCATTCCCTCCCGAGTAACGCTTCGCGGCGACTGGCAGCAACCGCAAGTGGGGCAGCCGATTTCCGGGACGGTGTTGCAGGCCTACGCGGGCCGGGGTGAAGAAAACGGAAGGCCCTTCATCGGTTTGAGCGGCAGTTCCGGTGTGAAAGGCCTGACAATCTGGTATCCCGAACAACGCCCCACGAATATTCAGCCTTATCCGCCTGCGATCCAACGGATTTCCGGGGGAAACCATACCGTTGAAAATGTGACCTTTGTCAACGCTTATACAGGTTTTACAACCTATCAGGAATCCATCACGGCCTGTCCGTTCTTACGTCACATCTACGGGACGCCTCTGAAGACAGGTATCGAGTACGATTGTCTGGCGGATATTGGACGCATGGAAAGCGTTCATTTCTCGCCGGACTACTGGAAAGATTCCGGTTTGCCCCATGCACCGACGGCCGACGAGCACAGGGCCTGGATATATGAGAACGGCACCGGTGTCATTGTGCGCCGTATCGATTGGTCCTATTCCGCCTATGTCACGGTGGAAGGATACAACATAGGGTTTGCCTTGCGCCCTTCCCGTTATGACGGGCGTTCTCCTAACGGTCAATCGTATGGATTTACCTTGGTGGGCTGCAAAACCGGGGTGTATTTGGAAGACAGTTCCTATGCCGGATACCAGTTTACACGCTTTGATATCCAGCAGGCCCAGACCGGCGTGTATCTCGGTCCCTCCGCGGATCAGGCGAATATGTTCCATACCTGCCGTATTCATGCTTCGCAGGCGTCGATTTTCAGTGCAGGTAAGGCCAAAGTTTTGATGATGAGTTGCGACATTGAACGGGGAGCCGTCCTTTTGGAAGGGGGCTATCTTTCCGTCATCAATTCTGACTTTATGAGCCGAACCGGCCTTCACATCGAATTGCGTAGTGGGGTGCGCGGTGCGTCTATTCTGGGGAACCGTTTCACCATGGGGGTTCGGATCGTCGATCAGACCACGTATCCGGTAACGATCGATCATGCTGCTCTGAACGTCGATCCGCTGCCGGTTTATGAATTCAGGAAACCGACGACAGCGTATAGACCAGCAAGACCCGATCTGTATGTTGTAAGCGAGTGGCCATATAGCGCTCGAGCTGATGGTGTGACCGATGACACCTTCGCTTTTCAGTCAGCTTTGAACGAGGCGGGATCTCATGGCGGCGGTATCGTTTTTGTACCGACCGGCACGTATCGTATGGATGGGAATCTGACCGTGCCGGCAGGTGTCGAGCTCAGAGGCATTTATGATATACCGCACAGTACCAGGCAGCAGGGCAGTCTGCTGAATGTGTACGCCGGGCGTCATGATCCCGAAGGCACGCCCTTCATCCAGATCGAATCCGGTGCGGGGATTCGAGGTTTGACCTTCCACTATCCCGAGCAGATCTATGAAGAAAGCGATACAGTTGATTACGGCATGGCTCCCTACCCATTCTTGCTGCGGGGTTTGGGCTCCGACATTCACGTGATCAACGTTGCCGCAACCATACCGTATCAGTTGCTGGACCTGGCGACGCATCGCTGTGACCGTCACTATATTGATTATATTCTGTCGACGGCCTTGAAGACCGGCATTCAGGTGGGCAACGGCTCGGCTAACGGCCAGATTCATAATTGCCAGTTCAATCCTTCGGCGTATACGCACCAAGGCTTATACTACGACAGCATTCCTACCGGCACTTCGGACGATATTCATCAGATTCTGTGGCGTGATGCAAAGCCGTATGTGTTCGGTCACATGTCCGGTGAAGTGTTGCATGAGAATTTTGTCTTTGGCGGCTTGATGGGTGTACACCTTACGAACGAGGGCGGCATGGGCCCCTCGGGCCATTGTCTGGGCATGGGCGCCGATGCCTGCACCACCGCGCTGCACGTCGATGCGGCGGGAGACGATGGTCTGGACATGATCAATTCCCAGATTGTATCGACGAACTGTTCCAAAGGACATTATCTGGAAACCGGTCCAGCTTTCGAAGATACCTTTCGGATGTTTAGTTCCGCGGGTTGGGGGTGCCACGAATTCAGTGCCGTTCTTAACGGGGGTGATGTGAAACTTCAGCTTTTCCATCTGGCCCGCGATGGCGAAGCGGGTGTCTTCAAGCTGCGCAATGATGCCTATCTGCAAAATCTTGGCGGCAATTTGACGGATTATTTGGCGCCCCCGCGGCCTTTTCTGACCATTGGATCAAGGGCAAGGGCTGAATTCATTGGCAATATTATCAATACGCATTCATCGCAGATGCCGGCCAACCGTGTTAATGTAAGCTGTATTGGCAATCTAAGAGTACGTTAGGGAACATGGAACGCTGGCCTGTACGCACAAGACATCAATCCAGCAAAGCAAAGTGTGTTGCTGCTCATGGTCTTGATTTCCTGTTCCTGCGTTTGGATTGACGCATTTCCTTTTTGGAAGGGGAGGATGCGGTGGATTGACTCTGGGGGGGAACAATAACGGTTTTGCCCTGGATCGTCAGGGTCTTTACCAGGGCGATTTGTTCGTCAACCTGGCCGCCCGGTGCGGCGTTGCCCCCGGGTACAAACTCGCCGAAGGGGCGACCCTGTGATTTGAGGTCCTCGGTCAGCAGCTCACGCATCATCTGTAACTGTGTACCGTACTGTGGATCTGCAGCCAGGTTATGCATCTCTTCTGGATCGTTCTGCAGATCGTAAAGTTGATCGCCATCCCAGAAACCTGGATGATCGGCGCCCCGTATGCCGATCCCGAGACGGCCGATATAGGACATGGCACGCGGCAAGCCCTCCAGGGGTACTCGTTTAATGACATCGATCTGTTCCTGTGTGTAGCGTACGGCAATATACTTCCAACGTTTGGTTGCGACACCGCGGGCATAACCCATCTCCAGATAGACATGGTCGCGTACGCCGGCCGCTTTGTTACCCAGAAGCAAGGGCAGTAAGCTCTTTCCATCCATTCGATAGGCCGCGGGCCTGGTAATGCTGGCCACATCGAAGACAGTGGGCACCCAGTCCACATTCTGTACCAACTCGTCACAAACAGAATTCGCGGGGATACGGCCCGGCCACCAGGCGATCATGGGAATACCCACGCCGTTTTGAGTGAATAGGGAGGATTTGCCCTGTCGTCCGTGATCAGGAGCGAATAAGACCAGAGTGTTCTGCGCGATGCCAAGTTCTTGGAGTTTGCTCAGAATCGCCCCCAATGCATCATCGATCCACGCCTCACCGGCCGTGGGGCTATCCGGATCAAAGCCCTTTTCGGCGATCGTCTTGAGCAGCTCTGCCCGGGGTGTCATGACCTCGGGTAGGCAGGTGAGCTGGCCGGCACCCGAGTCGAGAGGGAAATCCATGGATTCGCGCCAGGATCCCTCGCCCCCATGCAGTAATGTCGGGCAGTACTGTAAATAGAAAGGCCGATCCTGGTTTTGCTCAATGAATTCCAGCGCTGCTGCCGTGGTCCACTCCGGGTTGTGATGATTGTAGGGGGCCTGCATGTTGCCGCGGTATATGTGCTTGGCCCAGGAAAAACCAAGATTTTGGATGTACCCTCGCATCACGCGTTCATTGTGGGCAAACAGTTCACTGGTCTCGGCATTCGCAGGCAGTGCTTTCTTCGGGATGGGGCGCAAGGCCTTCCGGCCCTGGAAGAATGCTGGAAAGTCCAGCTCTGACTCCATGTGAAACTTACCCACCCAGCCCGTGGCGTACCCAGCGTTTCGTAATACGTGCCCCACATTCATGCGGTCCGGTTCCAGTGCCATATTGAAATTAGGATGGCCCTGTTGATCCGATCCTCCGCACGCCTCATGATAGAGTCGGCTGGTCGAAGTACCGGCAAAGCGTCCCGTGGCAAAGCTGTAGCGTGAGGGCGTGCAGACAGCGCTACTGACATAGGCTCGGGTGAACTTCATGCCTTCCGCCGCCAAACGATCCAGGTTCGGCGTATAGGTATGACCGCCAAAAGCACCGATACTCTCCTTCTCTTGATCGTCAATGAGGAACAATATGATGTTCGGTTTTTCTATGGCTTGGGTCCTGAGCGCTTTACCGATAGTCGTTCCGCAAAGAAGGCATATGACGAATAACAGTTGAGCAAAATGACGGGTCAATGTTCTTCTCCTCTGATCAACGTGTTTCACGATTAGAGTAGCCGATACTTTTACTACCAAGCTTACTCCGCGAACCTTCCTATTTTCTCGGAAGAAGTTTAGAAATGCAAAGATTGCAGCCGTCACGAAGCGTTCTCTCAATATTTTTTTACAATTTTTGTTAAAGATATGCTGTGTCAGGAGTAAACAAGTGTGTTTCTGGGTGTACGCCGATGTCCATGGCAGAAGGTGGAACGGTAGGTACCCTTTGACCTTCATCGAACCGCTCGTGACAAACGCAATCAGTTTCCGTATTCTGGGTATTTTGAGTTCAGCTATCGATATGGTTACCCGTCTGGCAACCAGATGACGGGCCGGAACGCGTCAATTCTACCGTGAAGGGTATGACTTTATATGATTGTCCCTGCGGTCATTGCTGTATTGTAAGAGATGATTTTATACGACGACCGCAGGTTGTTGGCATGATCGTTTGGCTGCCTTGATAAGATTGGCAAGACAACGAGGATGAAGGGAAGTGAATTGGCATGTCGAAGAGAGCTTTTACCTTGATCGAGTTGTTGGTCGTAATAGCGATTATTGCCCTGTTAATGGGCATTTTGATGCCGGTCTTGGGCAAGGCCAGAAAGCAGGCGCGGGCCGCGGCCTGCATGTCGCAGCTCAAGCAATGGGGCCTGATATGGACGATGTATGCGGATTCATCCGACGGTAAGTTTCCCACGGGCTGGATGCCGGGAGTGCAAAGTCTGGGCGGCGACATGCCGCGGGGCATGTGGGTCTCGGCCTTACGGCGCGGCTGGGAGAAACATCCGGAACTGCTGCTTTGTCCCTCGGCGGTGCGGGCGAATCCGGCGGGAAACGAGGGCAGTTTCGATCTGGCGCATACCTTTGCGGATTACAAGGAAGCGGACGGACGGGAGACGCTGGCCGAGTGTTCCAGTTACGGGATGAACTGCTGGGCCTACAGTACGGAGGAGAAATTACAGAGGCGGGTCGCACCCTGGCATTGGAAATCGCTGTACAACGTCAAGAACGCCGGCGCGGTCCCGCTGTTCCTGGACTCCATGTGGCGGGGAGGCGGGCCGTACTGGGAAGATCCTGATGCCATTTCTCCGCCGCAGTTCAACGGCCAATGGGTGACGGCGCGTCACGAGATGAAGCATTTCGCGATCGATCGGCATGCCGGCGGCGTCAACGGCTTGTTCATGGAGGGTTCGGTGAGAAAGCTCCGCGTCAAGCAGCTCTGGGAATTGAAGTGGCACAGAGAATACGATATGAATCGGGTCCATTATGCTCCGGAGTCATGGTGGGGACTGTGGTTGGGGAAGGCCGGCGCAAGTTGATCGTGGCCGGCCCCGATGTGGAGCAGGGCACCCGGAGGTGAAGATTGCGCCGCGACATGACAATGTTTAGACCAGATGAGTTGACGTTCAGTGATGGTAAGAAGGGAAAGGAGAGTGAGCAATGATCCGCATGAAACCAACGGTTGTCGCTGTGGTCGTTCTGGCCCTGGCGGGCTCGACGGCTCTGGGGAACAACAAATGGACGGGTAATGGAGGGGACACTCTGTGGAACAACCCGGACAACTGGAAAAAGGGCATTCCCGATCCGGCCGTCGACAATAAGTGTCAGATCGACGGTCCGGACGTCGAGGTACTGATCGATCCGACTCATGTCGCTGACACCGAAGCTACCAACGAGGAAGTTCGGATCTCCTATACGGCCAATCAAGGCGCCGTTACGTTGACGGTCGATGGCGGCACTTTGCGCTGCACGGACCGCCTCTTCCTGGCGGCGCGCGAGGAGACGACCGGCACGATCGTGGTCGACAACGGGGGGCAGGTCATCGTCTCCAGGATCACACTGGGCCGCATCGGCGATGGTGTGATCATTCTAAACGACGGCCTTGTCGATTGCTCCAAGGGCCAGGTTGAGTTTGGCGCCACCACAGGCAGCGGCAGCCTCATCCTAAACGGCGGGTCGTTCAAGGCCCTGGGTTTCCTCGGGAGCAACACGGGCCGCATCGAGCTAAACGGGGGCGCCCTTGAGGTCGGATCACTGACCTTGGGCGCGGTGACTATGGACATCACGGACGGGACCCTGATTGTGGCGGGCGATCAGACGGCTTTAGTCCAGGCGTATGCCCAGGCGGGTTTCATCACCACGTTCGGGCAGGACGGCAGTCGGGGCGGGCTCATGATGCAATATGATCCGGACCTGGACCAGACCGTGGTGAACGCCGACGCTGCTGGGATAGACCTGTACAAGGCATGGAAACCGTCTCCGTTTGGGGACGGCGTTTCGGCCGATTCGAACCTCGTATGGAATCCCGGCGATTTCACGGCGGTCACCGACGGCCACGACGTGTACTTCGGCACAGATATCGCTGCCGTGACGGATTCCGAGATCGACAATCCCCTGGGCGTGTACCAGGGACGCCAAGACGCCAACAGCTTCGATCCGGGCGAGTTGGTCCTCGGCCGGACGTATTACTGGCGCGTGGATCAGGTTGGCGGCCAGAGCGGTGAGATTCGCCAGGGTGACGTCTGGAGCTTCACGGTTCAGGCCACGCTGATGATCGATGACTTCAATGGGTATGCCGACTGGGAGGCCGTGTTGGAGGTCTGGGAAGAACAGGGGTCGGCCTACAACTGGGTATCAGCCACGTTTGCGGCGGCGGGCCATGCCGTAGGGCTGGACCTTGTGCCGGAGGATGGATTGGGCGGGGCGCTGGTTCTCCATCGGGATATGGATCTGACGGCCTACGGCATTCAGGCCCTGGCCTTTGATTTCGCGAGCGACCCGAACCAGGGATTTGTCGAAAAGATCTATGTGGAACTCGGCGACGGAACAAATACGGCCCGCGTGACGATTGACGATCCGGCGATCATCCACAACCGGGCATGGGGCCTGGTGGATTTGGATCTTGCCCGGTTTGCCGGGGTGAACCTGGCGCAGGTCAAGAGCCTGGTCTTGGGCGTGACGCTGTCAGAAGGCAGCACCGAGAGGGTCACGGTGTACTTTGACCAACTGCGTCTGTTCCCCCAGCGATGCGTGCCCGAGAGGTCTCTGCCCGGCGACCTGAACGGCGACTGCACGGTCGACGCGGAAGACCTGACGATCTTGACGGACCGGTGGTTGGAAGGCACGATCCAGGTAGTCGCAGCGGAGCCACTGTCACAACCGAGCACGTGGTATACCTTCGACGACGTCAATGGTTGGACCTCGGGCTATGACGATCGGATGGGCCTTGCACCGGCCACGCCGTCTCTCGGGACTATCCTCGACCTTGAGGGTGGCTACGACGGCTCAGCGGCCGTAGTGTTCTCTGGCGTCGGGAGCTACATCGATGTGGATAGTGCCGTGTTCGATGGCATGGCAGGGGCGGCATTGACGGTCTCGTTGTGGGTGTATGGAGACGCCGCTTTCCAGCCCTTCGCCAACGACGTGGTCTTCCATGCAACCGGTGCAGGCGGCTTTGGCATGCAACTGATGTGTCCGGATTCCCAGGGCCGCGTGGTCTTCGACCACGGCATCGCTCCGGTGGACCGCGTGGTATGGAGCGAAGCAGGGCCAGCGGATTGGGAAGGTCAGTGGAACCATTACGCCCTGGTCAAGAACGCGACCGAGGGGGTCCAGCAGATCTTTCACAACGGCCGTTTGGTGGCGGAGAACACCGATGCCTTCCAATCGACGCCGGGTACGGGCACTATGCGGATCGGCGCGAGCAACCAGCCCACACCGCAACGGCTCTATCACGGCAAGATCGATGAGTTCCGCATCTACGCGACCGTGCTGCCTCAACCGGCGATCCTGTATCTGGCGAATGGCACTCAGATCGATCAGGCCCCGGTCACTCCGGCCGATGTCAACGGCGATGGTATCGTCGATCAAACGGACCGAGACCTCTTGGAGGCCGATCTGGGACGTACCCAGCTATGGCCGTAAACGGGACAACTGGTTAAAGTAACGGATAAGGGGACCGCTTGCATTATTCTGGCAGCGTAAGTGGTCCCTCTTATATGGATGCCATTGCGTGTGGGAGAAAACGATGTTATGGATGGCAGACAAGACCAACACTACGATCGGTTCTTGAGGTTGTATACGGAGCATGAGCCGGCTCTCCGCGCCTTTGTGCGACGTCTGGTTCCCAAGCGTTCCGATGCCGCAGATGTGATGCAGGAGGTGGCCCTGGTGCTTTGGCGCAAATTCGACCGATTGACCCGGGAAGAAGAGTTCTGCAAATGGGCCTTTGGCGTGGCACGCTATGAGACCCTGGCCTGGCTGCGGGATAAAGCACGCGATCGTCATGTCTTTTCGGAAGGTCTCCTTCTGACCTTTGCAGACGAGGCGATGGAAGCAGAGTCCTATCTTGCTGCCCAACGCGAAGCTCTGGAACGGTGCCTCGACAAAATGCGGGACAAGGACCGGCGTTTGATGTTAGCCGCTTACGCCGAAGGGACTATGGTACGTGACATTGCCCAACGCAGTGGTCGCAGCATCGTCGGTTTTTATCAGTGGCTCCACCGCATGCGTCTGCGTTTGCTGGATTGTACGCGACGGGTACTGGCAACAGAGGGTCTTTTATGAAGAAGTATGAGCGATTCAAGCAGATTGCCGACTATATAGAAGGCACCCTCAGTGCCGATGCGGTTAAGGAATTGGACGCCGCTCTGCAACAGGATAGGGAGCTGCGCCGGGATTTTCTAGAATACTTGAACATCGATGCCGCGATGGCAGAGATTGCCGTCTTACCGGATAGCGAGACCGTGGGAGTCTGTAAGCGATCGGTCCAAGTGAGGAGGCGGCTTTATTTGATGTTACTTGCGCTGGCGGCAAGTGTTCTATGTGTGGTATCACTGTTGCTATTCAGAAGAAATAACGGAGGTCGGGACACCATATCCGAGGTCAGTGCGAAGGTTTTATATACCGAGAATCTGCATCTAGAGGGGCACGTCTCTGAGGTGCAGGTGGGGGACCGGCTAATACTTTCCCATGTGCGGCTAAGACGTGGCTTGTTCTGCTTAGAGCTTTCTACGGGAGTAAAGCTGGAGTTGATCGCTCCTTTCACAGGTGATTTTGCAGGCCCTACGCGTCTGCATCTTGTCTCAGGCCGACTCAATGCCGACGTGGGAAAGCACGGAAGAGGATTTACGGTGGTCACCCAGGCCGGTGAGGTTGTGGATCTGGGGACGGGATTTGGCGTCGATGTCACTGAGAACGGTGGTGCTCGAGTAGCCGTCTTCTCGGGTCAAGTACGTGTAAAGGAAACGGGGCAAGCCAAAACCTCAAACAGTCTTACCGTATTGGACGGGGAGGCACTCTCTTTGCAAAAGGGCAAAAAACCGGGTCGTTTATCCTCCGTGAATATCAGGGCTCATAAGATGGAACTCGATGCAGCAGGGACGTCGGATTTGATCGAGTCAGTTACGGATAATATTGAGGATAAAGACTTTCGTAAATTTTACGGCATCGTAACCAACGGCATGGCCGAAGGTACCATCGCGTATACGAATCGTGTCGGTGTGGCTTGGATGGCGAAACCTGAGACTTCTTTTCCTCAGCAACTGCTGGGCGCGGATGTGGTTTGTCCCTTCCATATGGATCGTATGCGGTCGGATTTGAACGTCACCCTGCACCTGAAAAAGCCCTGTACCGTGTATGTTTTGTGGGATAAACGCAGGCGGCCGTTACCCTGGCTCAGAGACAACTTCAGACGAACCGACCTGCGTCTTTGTAGCGGTTCCTGGGGGAAGTCGACGATGCCGGTCGTTCGGCGCGTTGCGCCTGACGCTCAGGGCCGAATTCTGTTGGAGTATAAGGTGTGGTGTAAAGATGTTCCGGAATCAGGTCCCTTTACGCTGGGTTCGCCCCACAGCAGGGAGGCAAGAAGGCGACGAGGCGGTTTCGCTATGTATGGGGTTGTGGTGCAACCGCTACGACGGGAAGACGCAGGGGGCCTGTCAGGTAAAGGGGCAAAGGGGGATTGGGTATCTCCAGACGCATCCGCGCCATGATGATCGTCGCGAGTGCTACAAAAAGCTGCATGATCAGCTACCTTTTGGAATCCTAAGGGAATGAGTGAGAATTCGGCTATGGGATTATTCAATCACGATTTGATAATCAAGATCTTATGTTTGTTACTGGTCTGGGGCGGAGCGGCAACTGCGAAACAGCCGAATGTGGTTTTGATTGTGGCGGACGACCTGGGGTATGCAGACGCCGGATTTACCATGACATACGCCATGGCGATGCGCAGCTCGGACTATCTCGGACGGCCGTGGGACCCCCAACCTCTGGCTGAGGTGCACACCCCCAATATCGACCGGTTGGCCGACCAGGCGGTGATCTTCACGAACGGCTATGTGACCGGTTATGTGTGTTCACCAACCAGGGCGGGATTCATGCTCGGTCGGTACCAGCAGCGCGTGGGTATTTACGGTGCCGGTGATGGCGGTCTGGGTATGAATGTCTATGAAGATAAGCGACACTCTGCTTCCGGGCGTGACTATCCCCGTATTAATCCTATTTTGCCTGAGTTTCTGAAACAAACCAGCCGTGCCTTCCGTCCCTATGTCTGCGGTGTCTTTGGGAAATGGCATCTCGGTACGGATGGCATCAGCGAAGTACGCCAGGGGGTACTGGCGACAGACGGGCGGCCTCGCAAACAGGATACGCCCTACATCGCAATCGGCGACCATTATGAAGTGCCGAATGTTGCCCGACCGATTGCAAACGCCGATGGCAACACCGATCCGATGTGGATCGGCGGTAGTCCCTGGCATTGTGCCAACCGGGGCTTTGATGAGTTTTTCTACTTCATGGGTAGGGGGGCGCACGACTACTGGAATCCCAATGCTATCTATGACAGTCTTGACAGCGACCATCGGTTGCGCCGTACGGTGGGATATGACCATCGTCTCAATCCGGGGTATGGTCAGGACAGCGATGTACAAGTTCCATTGGAAAGCTGGAATGCCACGTCTCCCCCGTATGTGATACACAGTGAACGTATTCCTCAGAACTATCTGACGGTGCGACTCACGGATGCTGCCTGCGACTTCATTCAGAAGCACGCCGGGGGGGCGCAACCATTCTTGTGTTATGTCCCCTTCAATGCGGCGCATTCACCGTCGCAGGCGCCGTACCATTTCGATCCTGTCACTTCGCGGCTTGATGCGCTCGGAACCGACACGCGGCGTTACTACGTGCTGGATGATCTGGGTCGGCCCTTACGTCGCCTTACCCCAGCCGATGTGGCGGACTGGTTTGATCCGAAGAAGCCCGATCCGAATTGGTTCCCGGATCCGCTTTATCTTTACGAAACCTTCAAAGGGAATCCTCAGGCCTTCCGTTACTTCTCAGGTGGTACCGGGCAGCAACCTGTGAAAAAGGACAGCGATATCCGCCAGCGTTGCATCACCCTGGCGATGGTCCAGTGGATGGACAAGGGGATCGGCCGCATTCTGCAGACGCTGAAGGACGAAGAGGTGTATGACGACACGATTGTCCTGTTCATCTCTGATAACGGCGGCGCCACGGGAATGCGTGCGACGAATGCACCGCTACGGGGGAATAAGCATACTCAATGGGAGGGCGGCATTCGTTCCCCGTTTCTGTTCAGTTGGCCGGCATTCCTCAAAGCCCAGAATGGAACTCAGGTCCTCGACGACCAACAGGTTGCCAAACGGCAGTTGATCCATGCTCCGGTTACGGCGCTGGACTTTCTCCCTACGCTACTCGCTATCAATGGCCTCGATTCGCTTGTACCGGATCCTCTGCTCGATGCAGATACTCAGACGCATTATCGCTATGATCCGGACGGCAAGAATCTGATGCCGCTGATCCGGGGTGAACTGGATTCTTTACACGACTACCTCTTCTGGGCGGACAACCAGGAAGTTGCCCACGGTGTTGTGCGTAAGGGACAGTGGAAATTGCACTTGTTGCCGGACGCCAAAATGGAACTGTATCATCTAAGCGAAGATATTGCCGAGACGACGAATCGTGCGGATGATTTTCCTGAACTGGTGGACGAATTGCGTCAAGCCTATGTTGACTTCATGAACACCTGTGCTGAAAACATGCGTCAGGAAGTACCCAACTCCAGAATTCATCCGGATCATCTGAATCCACCACCTAAAACGGTAATACGCAGAAAGTAGCCTTGTGTAGAAGGAAAACCTATGAATGGAAGCCAGTATGAATAAACGGCTTCTGATAACCACGATATTGGGCTTGCTGACAGGCTGGGGAACTCATAGCTCCGTGTCCTTAGCGGCACGTCCCGCAAAACACCCCAACATCCTCTTTCTCA
>Ga0272442_10003645_pt1 | contig 21521 bp, 20 predicted proteins | sample SSMForm2O_FD_200262 | JGI IMG/M metagenome (GOLD analysis project Ga0272442, IMG submission 200262) | Marine sediment archaeal communities from Little Sippewissett salt marsh, Falmouth, MA, United States - SSM-Form-2O | ecosystem: Environmental > Aquatic > Marine > Wetlands > Sediment ... | reverse complement strand
AATTCTGTGCCGGCAGGATCGCCCGGCACAAGATACCGAAATACTGGGAATTCAACGCGCCTATCCCCCTGACGGCGAGCGGAAAGGTCCAGAAATTCAAGCTTGTCGAACAGTTTCTGGAGAGAAAGGGGACGTAGAGACAGGTGGTACGGCTCGAAGGTTCGGCACTCTCTGGGAGTCTATCAAAAGGATTTCCAGTTAACTGTCCGTGGGGAGAAGCATCTTCAAAAAAATACTGATCCTTTTGGGATACAAGCTAAAGAAATTTTTTCTGCTGTCGATTACTGCGCATATGCGGTTTCTGTGTGTTACCTTTTAGATCGCTGCTGAACGGCAAGGTGTAGCGTGGAAAACCTGTCAGAATCTGATCATGCGGTATCAACGGAAGAATTCATAAACGTACCGGAACCCGGTGCCGCAACCAAGAAACGGTACTGGATAGTCCTGACGCGCGCGATGTGGATTGCGCTGGGTGTTCACCTGATGTTCATCGCGCTCTTCTATGCGATCGGGGCCATGTTCCTGGCCGTGGTCAATATCGGCAGTGTTTCCATCTATGCCGTCTGTATCGAGCTCCTGCGCCGGAAGCGCAACAGAGCGGTCATCCTGCTTGCCTGGATCGAGGTAATCGGTCACGCCGCGCTCGCCGTGAGATCGCTGGGGTGGGACAGCGGTTTCCATTACTACCTGCTGGTCTTCATTCCCCTCATCTTTGTCAGTGCCACCCGCAGGCCCAGCAGCAAGGTTGCCCTGGCGGTGCTGTTGGGTCTTATCTATATGGGGATGGAGGCGATCATGAGGACCGTGCCGCCCCTCAGCGTTGTCGACCCTTCGGTGCTGGTGGCCCTGAGGTACGCGAATATCACGGCATGTTTCATTTTCCTCGGGTATCTCGCCGATTTTTACAGCCGGACCGTCGGTGAGGCCGAACGACGGTTGCAGGTAATGGCAACGACGGATTTCCTGACGGGACTGTATACCCGTCGCCACATACTCGGGATCGCGGAATACGAAAAGATGCGCCGGAGGCGCTCTCACCGGCCCCTTTCGTTGATCATTGGGGATATCGATAACTTTAAGACCGTCAATGACCGATACGGGCATGAAATCGGGGACCGGACCCTCACCATGGTGAGCCAGCGGATACGAAATGTGTTACGGGAGCAGGACAGCATCGCCCGGTGGGGAGGCGAGGAGTTCCTGATACTCCTTCCCGATACGGGGATAGGGGTCGCCGCGACCGTTGCCGAACGTATCAGGGAGACCGTTGCCGCGTCCCCTGTCCGGCAGGGAGACGATTCGTTTGCCGTAACCATAACCCTCGGAGTGGGCGAGTGCCGGGAGGATGAAAATGTCGACCCATGCATAGCGCGAGCCGATCAGGCGCTGTACCGAGGCAAGAAGGCCGGAAAGAATTGTGTCAAGTCGGCACTGCCCCACAGGTAATCGCCCATTTTTTAATGATTTTTCCTCTCCTGCCCTGCGATCGGGCCGATTCGTGTGCCGACACCCACGTCCATGAATCATTTCTTCACATCGATGGGAGGATCTTGTCGATGTGACACTCGGACTCACCTTCGTGGAATACCCTTTCCTGAGATGCTGTTCACCCATGACTCACCGTGTGACCTTTGCGGCATTTTCCCCCTGCAGGATTATTTTCCTTGACTCTTGTATGAGAACCCACTACAAGCCCTGCTGGTTTTAGGAGGGAGACCGGAAAAGGAGGGAAACCAGAAAATGTTTAAGGAAGGAAAGAAGTATGACTGGTTTCAAAGAAATTACCATGGGTGGTCTCCTGAGAGAGACAGAGGCAAAGTTTTCCGAGATTGAAGCGCTGATATGCCCCGAGTTCGGTGTCAGAGAGACGTACGCTGAATTTCTGGGTTCGTGCACGAAGGTGGCCAAGGGTTTTATGGCGATCGGAGTGGAAAAGGGTGATCGTGTATCCGTATGGGCTACCAATGTTCCCCAGTGGCTTCACCTCCAGTTCGGCCTCGGGATGATCGGGGCTGTTTTGGTAACGGTCAATATCAATTACAAATCGCACGAACTGGAATATATCCTCAACCAGTCCGATTCCACGACACTCGTCCACGTCGAACGCTACCGGAAAACGAGCTTTTCTCAGATTGTGGCAGAAGTCGTGCCGGAGACGGAAAACGGGAAGGTGTCATCGGACAGGCTCCCCCGCCTGAAGCATGTGATACGCATAGGAGATGGAACAGACCCTGGAAAATCAATGAGCTTCGATGAGATCCTTCGCCTGGGTGAGACGATATCGGACGAGGATCTGGAAGAACGTGAACGTTCTCTCGATACGAACGATGTTATTAATATGCAATACACTTCCGGGACGACCGGATTCCCCAAGGGTGTTATGCTCACCCATCGCAATATCATCAATAATGCCATCATGTCGGGAGAAGTGCTGGGTATGCAGGCCGGTGATCGCATGCTGCTCCAGGTTCCCCTCTTTCACTGCTACGGTTGCGTCACAACCTCTCTCAGTTCCGTAAGCCACGGGGTAACGATGGTCGTACTGGAGGGCTTTGACCCCTTCAAGGCTTTGGAGTGCATAGAGAAAGAGCGGTGCACTCTGATCAACGGGGTCCCCACGATGTTTATCGCCATTATGAGCCATCCCGATTTTAAGAAGTATGACATGACCTCGCTGAAGGCCGGCAGCATGGCCGGTGCGCCCTGCCCGGAAGAGACGATGAGGGGTGTTATCACCAGCATGCACTGCCCCGAGATCACGATTGCGTACGGGGCGACCGAGACATCCCCTGTTATCACCATGACACGGAGAAATGATCCGGTTGACCTCCGGGTGGCGACGGTTGGAAAGACCCTTGACGGGATCGAGTGTCGGATTGCTGATCCGGAGACGGGGAAGCCCCTTCCCCCCAATACGCAGGGGGAGATTGTGTCACGGGGGCCCTGTATCATGGCGGGGTATTACAAGATGCCAGGGGCGACCGCTGAGATCCTCGATGCGGATGGATGGTTGCACACGGGAGATCTGGGCGTGATGAATGAAAACGGGTACTTCCGGATTACGGGACGGATAAAAGATATGATTATCAGGGGAGGGGAAAACATCTATCCCCGAGAGATAGAGGAGTTCCTGCACACACACCCCAAAGTGAAGGATGTATACGTCGTCGGGGTTCCCGATGAGAGGTACGGCGAGCAGGTCCTTGCATCCATAGAGCTGAAGGATGGTGCAGAGGCGACGGCAGAGGAGCTTATAGCATTTTGTGACGGGAAGATCGCCCGGCATAAGGTGCCGAAGTACTGGGAGTTCAACACGCCGATGCCCATGACAGCGAGTGGAAAGGTTCAGAAGTTCAAGCTGGCCGAACAGTTCGTGAGGCGGCAGGGGAATCGTGCGGCTTAGCGGTGTGATACTTTGGTGAGGCCTGTCGAGGAGAGGAAACCTCGAGAGGCCTCACCCTTTTTTGGACGGCGGTGATACGCCGAGGAACGCAGGGAGAGAGGGCCGAAAGAAACCACGTCGGGATTAGTGGTTATTTCTCGACGGCCTGTTCACCCACTCCAGGTATTTCTTCGTTGCGTAGATGAGATCCTGGATGGTCGAGTAGACCGGGAGACCCGCCTTTCTGAACGTAGAGAAGATGGAGAGCCTGACGCGCTCCACATCCAGGTTGGCCTCCGCGAACTTCGACAGGACGGGAATTACCGGGTTGTCGACCGCCTTCGCGGTCTGGATGATGGTCTCGGGACCGCTTTCCACCTTCTGAAACTGAGATACCGTGATATAGTCCGCCGAGAAGTAGGGGACGATAACGTCGATATTCTCGTCCTGTGACAGCGCCTTGATGGTGTGGGCCATGACGTCGAAGTCGAAGCCGTAGAATCCGAGATCGACGGGGTTAGTCGTGGAGGTGTTGATCGCCCTGATCTTCTGGCTTATCACCTCCTGTGTTGTCGACTGGAGTTCCGGAAGTGACAGGCCGGCAAGGGTGGCGAGATCGGTAAAGGCCACGGCGGCCCCCCCTCCCGCGCCGAGAAACCCGTAGCGCGGACCGTGCGGTGTCCTCTTCGCGACCGCCATCATCACGAAATCGAGCATCTGTTCAAGGGTGTCCACCAGGACGCCTCCGTGCTGATGGATAGCAGATGACCAGATCGTATGGTTGCTGGCGAGAGCCCCCGTGTGGCTTGCCGCGGCGCGCGCTCCCTGCTGCGTGACACCCCCCTTGAGGATGACCACCGGTTTCGTGCGGGTCGCTTCCCCCAGTGCCGTGAGAAATTTTCGGGGGTTCTTGATGTCTTCCACATACCCCGCGATCACGCGTATCTTCTCGTCGCTCGCGAAGTAGGCAAGGTAGTCTTCAACGGCGACATCGATCTGATTTCCGTAGGAGACGACCTTGTTGAGCCCGATTTCCCGGGCCATTGCCATCCCCACGAAATTGCTGGTCGTGCCCCCCGACTGTCCGAAGAAGGCGACCTCTTTCGGGATGTCTCCCTGGGTCTCGGGGGTAAAACTGACTCCCGCCTCGGCGCAGTGGATGCCGACACAGTTGGGACCGACGATTCGGGTTCCCCCCTCGGCCGCCTCCCGGAGGAGCTCCGTTTCCAGTGAACGGTTTCCCATCTCGCTGAATCCGGACGTGAAAAAATGAAGAAACTTTACCTTCTTGCGTGCTGCTGCCCTGGTGACACCCAGAGACTCCTCCGCGGGTACCGATGCGATGACCAGATCAATCCCCTCCGGCAGGTCATCGATGGAGGGGTACGATTTGATACCGCCTATCTCCTGATACTTCGGATTTACCGGGTACAGCCTGCCCGTGTAACCGCGCATCTGCATGATCTGAAGGTAAGGAAGTTTTCCGCTTCCCATGCTTGGCGACGCGCCGAGCACGGCGACACTCTCGGGATAAAAAAGATGTTTCAGCCCCATGAATCCCCCCATACGTTCCGTCCAGCCGCGCATTCATCTATTACTAATGGTCCCGGTAGTCAACCAAAAAATACGGACGGGCGCAAAATTTTGCTGTTGACAATCTTTCGTAAATGTACACAAGCTGACTCGGTAGTTGGAAGAAGACGAAATGGCGGAGACGCCGGGTTTCCAGCGGGTCGGCGGAGAGGAGGACGGCATCCTTCCTTGAGAGGGATGGTGTGATGGACATGGAAGATAAACGATGGGAAGTTGCCCATGTGGCGGCGGGAATGATAAATGCGAATATCGTAGCCGGGAGGCTCGAGAGCGAGGGCATCCCGGTGAAGCTCCAATACGAAGCGGTGGGTGTTATCTACGGCCTGACCGTTGACGGCCTCGGTGAGGTCAGGGTGCTGGTGCCGGCAGGATATATGGAACAGGCCTTGGAGGTGCTCGCAGACCGGTATGACGAGACCGACATCGTGACGGATGGTTAGGTGCCCCCGTGGGTTTCAAGGATGCCATCCAGCGGGGTCTTGCACGCGGGGCATTTCGAGCCCCGCAGGTCGATTTCCTCTACGTTGAATCCGTGTCTCTTGATCAGGAGCCTCCCGCAGTTCGAACAGTAGGTGCTCTCTCTCTCATCGCCCGGAACGTTGCCGGTGTAGACGTATCGGAGGCCGGTCTCCCTTCCTATTTCCGCCGCCATATGTATCGTTGCCAGCGGCGTCGGAGGGAGGTTCTGCATCCGGTACTGCGGATGGAAGCGGCTGATGTGCCACGGGGTTTCAGGGCCGAGGGAATAGATATACCGGGCAATATCTCTCAGCTCTTTCTCCCCGTCGTTCAGGGTCGGGATAACGAGGGTCGTCACCTCAACCCAGATGCCGAGGTCCTTCATCTTCTTCAGGCTGTCCAGGACCGGCTGGAGCCTCCCGCCGCAGTATTTCCGGTAGAATCCGTCACGAAATGACTTGAGATCGACATTTGCCCCGTCGAGCCAGGGGGCGGCCGCATCGAGCGCCTCGCCGGTCATGAAACCGTTGGTAACGAAAATATTTTTGATGCCCTTCTCGTGCGCCATTTTCCCGATATCGAGGGCGTATTCGAGGAATATCGTCGGTTCGGTATAGGTGTACGCAATGGTTTTCGAACCCGTCTTCAGTGCCCGCTCGATGATCTCTTCCGGCATGGAGCTGCGCCCGATGATCTTTCCCTCTCGGTGCGGTATCTGTGATATGTCGTGGTTCTGACAGAATTCGCACCGGAAGTTGCATCCGACGGTGGCGATGGAGTAAGATTTGGATCCCGGGTAGACATGGAAGAGGGGTTTCTTTTCAATAGGATCGACGCTCTCCGCTATCGATATCCCGTGTACCAGCGTGTACAGTGTTCCTCTCCGGTTCTCCCGGATCCCGCAGATGCCCACCCTCGCCGGGGCTATCCTGCACCGGTGCGCGCAGAGGTGACACCGTACATAGTGGTCGTCCAGTTTTTCATAGAGGATCGCCTCTTTCATCCGCTGATCCTCCTTCGTGCGGCGCCGGGGGCGGGATATCTGCTTGCCGCCTTTGCCTTTGCCTCTTTCCCGAGGGGCTCCTGGACGGTTATCCGGGTGTAGACCACCGGGAATGCAAGACCGATAAATGATCCGAAGGCGTTTTTCGTGACGGGGATCCTCTCTTCGATAAAGGAAGCGGCCGGATACCACGTCGGCGGAAAGAAGAGAACGGACCCCCAGTCTATCGTGGTATCGGGAAGCGCGGACCTGACCAGGCGAATCAGCTCGGGGATGCTTGAGGCGCGCCCGTTTTTGTCCGGATGGACGGCGGCCCTTTTCCCGCCCTGCGTCGAGGCCAGGGAATATCTGTTGACGGTTCCGAGGAATACCCTGCCGCGGCACACCCTGACCGCCTCGTGTATGGTATTTCGGAGATTCAGTGCCGCGTCCGGGAAGATCAGGGTGACGATATCGAACTCGTTATCGGAAAAGGGAAGATCTTCGCTCTTGCCCGGACAGAGGTCGGCCCGCTGACCCAGTCTCTTCCGTGCTACGTCCAGCATCTCATCCGACGGATCGACACCGGTGACGCTGCACCCCTTGCCCCTGAAAAAGCGGAGGTAATCCCCCGCCGCGCACCCCACGTCGAGCAGCCGTTCACCATCCGCAGGTTTTAGGAGCCGGTTGATCAGTCCCTTTTCCCGTCTGTCTATGTAATAGGTGGTTGGAGAACGTAATCCGGTTGTCATACGATTGCCCCGCACTGTTACCCACACATACCGTTGACAGGCTTTTCCCCTACCCGCCGATTGAAGACATATTCGTCGCGCACTTTCTTCGGTGGCCCTGGTGGCAATCTGCCTTGTAACTGTCCGGTTTTCTGTCGATCAGGTCTCGCATAAGGGTCTCCAGTTCCGAGTCGGTGCACCCACCGCGCAGGGATGTCTTGAGATCAACCGTCGGCTCGTCGGCAAGGAGGCACGCCCTCAGGTGCCCATCGGCGGTCAGACGAAGCCTGTTGCAGGAGTTGCAGAACCCGTGGCTCATGGCACTGATGAACCCGATTTCTCCTCGTGCGCCATTCAGTGTGTACAGACGCGCCGGACCGGCCATTCTGCTCCTGTCCGTGTCCACCGACTCCAGGGGGGCCAGCTCCCTGATGCGCCGCATGACTTCGTCATTGGAGAGGTACCCCAGGCCGTTTTCCATGACCGCTTCGCCTATCGGCATGAATTCGATGAACCGTACCTGATAGGGCCTGTCGATAGTCAGTTTTGCGAAATCGAGTATCTCGTCGTCGTTAAACCCCTGTATCGCCACTACGTTGATCTTAATGGGCGAGAATCCGGTACGGTGTGCCTTCCGGATCCCTTTGAGCACGGTGTCGAGATCCCCCCCCCTGGTTATATCCCTGTATCGTTCGGGAACGAGGGAGTCAAGGCTTATATTGATCCTCCGTATCCCCGCATCGAATATTCGCTCGGCGTATCTTTCCAGGAGGAGCCCGTTGGTCGTCAGGCTGATGTCCCTCAGACCCTCGACCTTCCTGAGAGAGGCGAGGAATTCCGTGACGCCGCGCCGTACCAGGGGTTCTCCTCCGGTCACGCGGATCTTGGTGATGCCGGTCTTGACCGCAACGTTCACGATCCGCAACATCTCTTCGTATCTGAGGATGTCCTCATGACCGATAAAAGAGACGCCTTCCTTCGGCATGCAGTACACGCAGCGCAGGTTGCACCGGTCGGTGATCGATATTCTCAGGTAATTGATCTCTCTGTTGTGCTTGTCTATCATATGCAATATCCTGGGCGATACTCGTTGTCCACCGCAGATCGCCAGCGTCGAATGTGAAGGCCTTTTCTAACACAATCGGGTGTGCATAACAAGATATCTGCACGCTCGACCGGGGACCTTGCAGGGTGTTCCGATCGTATGATCTCCTCACCGGCCTGCAGCGACGATTATGAAGTCCGGAGACAAGGGCTTCCATCCCCTGTCTACCACATTTTTGTGTGACGGCGCGATTTCTTTTGACCCCGTTATGTGGTAGAAAATTATACATGTGTGCGCCGTTCGAGTTCACGAACACTCACCGATAGATGACCGGTGCCGGGGATATGAAAAGAATGATCCGAACGATAACCATACTGTTTATTGGCATAGTCTCGATATCCTTTGCGGCTATATTCATCAGATTCTGTGGCGATGTGCCGGCGATTATGATCGCCACATACCGACTGGCCATCGCGTCTCTTGTCCTGCTCGTATTCTCCAGGCTGCGGGACGTCTCCTTCAGGGTATCCGGAAGAGACCTGCTCCTTTCGATCGCAGGGGGGGTGTTTCTGGGGCTGCATTTTATATTCTGGATAACGTCGCTGAAATATACATCGGTTGCGAGCAGCGTGGTCCTGGTCACCACCAACCCCATCTTTGTCGGTATCTTTTCCTATTTTTTTCTGAAGGAGAGGCAGCACGGAGCAATCATAGCGGGAACGATCCTGTGCCTCGTCGGCAGTGTCGTGATCGCGGCGGGAGACAGCGGGCTCCACGCCCTGGTCCTCCTCGACAGGAGGGCGCTCGCCGGTGATGCCCTTGCGCTGGCGGGGGCGGTGATGGCGAGCGCCTATCTGCTTACGGGGAGCCAGGTGAGGGAGCGTCTCGACATACTGACCTATATCACGATCGTCTACACGACGAGCGCCCTCTTCCTGATTGCCGCATCCCTCCTTACGGACACCCCCTTCACCGGGTACCGATCCTCCTCCTATCTCTTCATGGTCCTGCTCGCCGTCATACCGCAGCTCGTGGGACACACATCCATCAACTGGGCGCTGAAACACCTGCGGGCGGGTATGGTTGCGATATCGATTCTCGGAGAGGCGATCGGGGCCACGATCCTCGCGTATCTCTTCTTCGGGGAGACGGTCAGCAGTTCCCAGGTTGCCGGAATGGCGCTCATATTCACCGCTATTATCATCGCGTCGAGGAAGGGGAGCAAGGCCCTGGGGTGATCCGGCCGGACCACCTGTCAGATGCCTGACGCTTTTTGCGGAGATCACTCCTGAAATGCGCCATGTGTACTCACGCTGGAAGAGACCGCACACGTCAAAGCCACCTCGATCTACCGGGCCGAAAAATACAGCAAATTAATTAGATATATTCACTCCATTTGTTTCTAGGTGAGCCGGATTAACGACCTTGTGAGGGAACGGTCGGGAATCAAATTCACGAGGATCATGTTTGCCGGTGTGTCTCTCGACTATCTGCTTGATTTATATTAAGATTTTTATTGAAATGCCGATAGATAAGGCACAGACGCAACAAGTGTTCCATAGTTGGAAGACATGGCTGAGGTGGAACAAATGGAGAAGAGTGACCAGCTTAAAAAATTGTTCGTGAAAAGAATAGAAACAATAACCAAAGAAAGGAGAATATAAAATGGCTGATTGTGAACTTTTAAAGGGATGTCTGTTCTTTAATGACAAGATGTCTATCGAGAGCGGGATGGGGGCTATTTATAAGAAAAATTACTGCCAGTCCGATAACTCAAAATGTGCACGGTACATGGTTGCGCAGCAATTGGGGAGAGAGAAGGTTCCGACAAATCTCTACCCCAATATGATCGACAGGGCCAAGAAGATAATTGCAGAGGGATAATCATCTTATATAGTATTACCCCTATGGACGAGGGCGGTTCCCAGGACATCTAGCCGTTCCCTGAGGGAAACGTTTGTCTCTTGGGCGCAAACGGGAACGGTGGAGCCAGTACCGTACTGTATCTGTACGGGACCGGATATCTACCAGACGGGAGGTCTGGCCTTCCGACAGATCCTCGTGCATCTCTTCTTCAGAGGTGACGGAGAGCGCCTCTCCGATTGCTGAAGCGGGATCCATATTGAGAGCACCATACGATCCTCTCCGACTCCTTCAAATCGCATCCTTTCTTTCGTACAGGTTCCCCGGAGCAACCTGACAGGGGAGCCTGGCCTTGACTTTCTAACTATTTCGTGTAAGAATCATTCGCATAAGAATATTTCTTGTTGGAAATGGTACGGGAGAGATTGCGGAAAGTGGATCGGAAGGCGAAGGGTCCTCAATTGTCACAGACAGAGAGGGGTGTTACAACAGAACGGATTTCCGAGGAAGGCCGGGACCCGGTGGAGTATGAATCTGTGCCGGCGCTTCTCGGCAGTACGGCCGTCGGTGAACCACTCGATCTCCGGGAGGGTGAGTTAGATGATGTCTTCCTGGAGACCTGCAGTTTCCGAATCCTGATCGCCTTGCGTCGGATCATGCACTTTGTTGATGCCTATTCTAAAAAGCTTGCGGTTGAACATCATATAACAGGGCCGCAGCTCATCTGCCTCTACTCCATTGTGAAAGAAGGACCCCTTACCCTTTCCGAACTGGGAAGGCGGGTAAGCCTGAGTATGAGCACCGTGAATGGAATCGTTGACCGCCTTGATTATAAGGGCCTTATCGTGCGTGAGAGAAAGGACAGGGATCGCCGCAAGGTGCTGATCACGGCAACGGATGCCGGGAAGAAATTGACATCACAGGCACCGCTCCCTCTTCAGGATCGGCTTGCCCACGCCATTGCCCAGCTGCCTGAACTCGAACAGGTTTCAATTGCGCTTTCATTCGAGAGAGTGGTGGAGATGATGGAGATAAAGGTGTAACCCCTGTATTTCATGATACGGGCCCGGGTAATCGACCCGGGGTTTGAGTTGTTCTTCAGAAAGAACATCAAGATATATTCGGCACACCAACTATTTTAAAACTGTTGCCATCCATACCGCAAAGCGAACGAGAGACACGCTCGTCTATATGTACTACCATGAGGAGTTCACAGGAAAATGACTGAAAAAATCATAGTGAAAGATCTGTACAAGATCTTTGGAACGCGTCCCGAAAGGGCGTTGAAACTGTATCGAGAGGGATTCTCCAAGGATGATATCATGGAGAAGACCCGCCAGACGATCGGCATAGCCGATGTTTCCTTCACGGTAAACGAGGGGGAGATCCTGGTGATCATGGGACTTTCCGGGAGTGGAAAATCGACCCTTGTCCGCTGTATAAACCGGCTGATCGAACCGTCGTACGGAAAGATCTATCTGGATGGTGTTGATATTACCACCTTGCCCGGGGAAGAACTCCGCAAGCTGCGGCAGGAGCGTTTCGGCATGGTATTTCAGAACTTCGCGCTTTTCCCCCGTAGAAGCGTGATCAGGAACGTGGAATATGGCCTTGAGATTCAGAAGGTGCCCCCGCTCGTTCGCAGAGAAAAGGCGATGCAGGCCCTGGAGCAGGTCGGTCTCAAGGGGTGGGAGGACTCCTATCCAAGGCAGCTCAGCGGGGGGATGCAGCAGCGTGTGGGTCTTGCACGGGCGCTGGCGCTCGACCCGGATATCATGCTGATGGACGAGGCCTTCAGTGCCCTCGATCCTCTCATCAGAAGAGATATGCAGGACGAACTCCTGGATCTCCAGGACAGAGTGCAGAAGACGATCATATTCATCAGTCATGATCTTGATGAGGCCCTCAAGCTGGGTGACAGGATCATTCTCATGAAGGACGGGAAGATCGTCCAGGAAGGTACCGCGGAGGACATCCTGACGAATCCGGCCGATGACTACGTGGAAAAGTTCGTTGAAGACGTGGATCTTTCAAAAGTCATTACCGCCGAGACCGTGATGAAAAATCCGATAGAGGTGGCCAGCTTTGCCCATGACGGGCCCAAGGCCGCCCTGTGGAAGATGAAGCAGGTGGGCATATCGAGTATCTTTGTTCAGCACAAAGGACGGCTTGCCGGGCTCGTTAGCGCCGATGACGCCGTCCAGGCCCTGAAAGAGGGGGTAAAAGACTTGACCGGTATCTTGCAGACGGGTGTCACTACCGTGGCACCCGATACGCCCGCCTCGGAACTGTTCCCTCTTCTGGCGGAGTCGAGCCCGGTGGCCGTCGTGAATGCAGAGGGAAAGCTGAAAGGGGTCATCGTCAAGGGAACTCTGCTTGCAGCGCTTTCTGAAGGAGTGAGCAACAATGGAACATCTTAGAATACCGATCGGCAAGACAATCGAGTGGTTGATCGAGCTCTTTACCGAAAATTTTTCGTTTATCACCATCGCCTTTTCCAATGTAACGGAAAACGGCATCAAATACCTCGTGAACACGATGATGTTCTTCCCACCGTGGGTACTCATTGTGGTCTTTACCGGTCTGGCCTGGTTCTTGAGCAAGCGAAGAGGGATCGCCCTGTTTACCATTATCGGCCTCTCCTTGATCTGGAACATGGGATTGTGGGCTCCGACGATGAGCACGATAGCCCTGGTCCTCATCTCGACCCTCATGGCAATACTGATCGGTATGCCTCTGGGAGTCGTATCGGCGCTGAATCAGACCGCTTACCGGGTTATCATGCCTATCCTGGATGTGATGCAGACGATGCCGGCCTTTGTCTACCTTATCCCGGCCATTCCGCTGTTCGGTCTCGGCCCGGTCGGTGCCATATTCTCGACGGTGATCTTTGCCATGCCGCCGGCAATTCGGCTGACCTGCCTGGGGATCAAGCAGGTACCCGTCGAATTGATTGAGGCTGCCGACGCGTTCGGGAGCACCAAGGGGCAGAAACTGCTCAAGCTTCAACTTCCCATGGCAACTCCCACCATTATGGCCGGTATCAATCAGACCATCATGCTGGCGCTATCCATGGTGGTTATCGCCGCTATGATCGGTGCCAAGGGTCTCGGCGGTGAGGTGTGGAAGGCGATTCAGCGGCTTCAGCCCGACCGGGGGTTTGAGGCGGGCATCGCCATTGTCATTATTGCCATGATCCTCGACCGTATCATGCAAAGGATCGGCGGCAGGACAGAGGGAACACAGACGTAAGAGGGACGATCTACGTGAGAGGGAGAGAAGTTGGGACTACTATTGAAGAAAACTAACACGAAGAGGAGGAAGGTATGAAGAGACTTTTTTTAACGGCTATTATTCTGACATTGGTTTTCGGTATGGGGGTCTTCTCCAACGCCTCCGCGGCGAAGGGAGAGGTTGAACTGGCATACGTCGAGTGGTCCTGCGCGACCGCCAGCATCAATGTAGTAAAAGCGGTGCTACAGGAAAAGCTGGGATACACGGTTGAAATCACGCCCGTGAGCGCGGCCGCCATGTGGCAGGCCCTTGCCAGCGGAGATGTGGACGGGATAACGACGGCCTGGCTGCCGGCCACACACGCCCATTACATAGCAAAGGTAAAGGACAAGGTGGTCGATCTGGGATCCAACTGTGAAGGCGCGGGAATCGGGCTGGTGGTTCCCACCTACGTCACAATCGATTCGATCACCCAGATGAACGATGTCGCCGACAAATTCGATGGCGAAATCATCGGCATCGATCCCGGCGCGGGCCTTATGAGCAAGACCGAAAAGGTCATCAAGGATTACGGGCTGACAAAGTTCGAGCTGATGGAAGGGAGCGGGGCTATCATGACCGCGGTTCTGAAGGAAAAGATAAAGAAAAAGGAGTGGGTCGTCGTGACCGGATGGACCCCCCATTGGAAATTTGCCCGGTGGGACCTGAAATATCTCAAGGAGCCCAAGGGGATTTACGGCGGGGCCGAGGAGATCAGGACCATCGTGCGCACGGGTCTCGACAAGGATATGCCGGAGGTATACAAATTCCTCGACGCGTTCCACTGGAACCTGGCGGAGATCGGTCAGGTGATGGGCTGGAACGCCGACGGCGCCGACCCCTATGAATCCGCCAAGCGCTGGATCAAGGAGAACCCGGACCGGGTCAATGAATGGCTGAAATAAGGCGTATGTGAAAACAGTGTAAGGTTATAAAGAGTACAATGGCCGCCCCGTATGGGGCGGCCATTGTTTGTTTTACCCGTTTGTGTCGGATCTGTCGTCAGGGTCTTTTTTGTCTGCCACCTGGCAGGACGGGTTCATTCAGGTGGGGATCCCCATCTTCGGGAGAATATAGGCCTGAAGAACGACCCAGACGGCAACGATTCCCAGCAGGACCAGTATGTCGTGCATCATGTTCCTCTCATTCACTTTTTCTACTAAGATATTGATCCGCTCTTCTTTGTCAAATATGTCCGCCTTCCGCATCAGCATCTCCCCTGAGGGCGGACTTGACCTGACTGGATTAAATGATTATATATAGCACATAAATATAAAATGGGGGAGGTTTCTCTCTATGACACGCAGAAAGAAAATTCTTGTGATCGGCGGTTCCGCTGCGGGTCCCAAGGCAGCCGCCAAGGCACGAAGGTTGGATTATCATGCCGATATCGTTATCCTGCAGAAGGCCCCCGATCTTTCTATGGCCTCCTGTGGATATCCGTACTATGTCGGCGGGTATTTCGATGACCGAAATATGCTTCTGTGCACACCGACGGGGGTGACACGGGATCCCCTCTTCTACCTCAACGCAAAGGGGATTGAGGCGCGGACAAACACCGAGGTGACGGCGATCGACCGGAAAAAGAAAACCGTCTCCTGCACGAACCTTCTGACGGGAGAGAAGGACTCGATCGCATACGACAAGCTGATCATCGCCACGGGTGCCGTTCCCAAGATGCCCCCCGTTCCGGGGACCGATCTCGATGGGGTGACTACGCTCCAGTCGATGCAGGACGCCGATTTCCTGCGCAGGGTGCGCGACGAAGGGAAGATCAAGAAGGCCGTCGTCATAGGGGGCGGTCTGATCGGGATCGAGACCTGCGAGGCCCTCCAACTGGCGGGGATCGAGATTACGGTGGTCGAATTGCTTCCCCAGCTCCTGACCTTCCTCGACTGGAAGCTTGCCAAACTGGTTGAGAACCACGTGAGGGCCAAATCGGCGAATGTCATCACCGATAATGGTGTCGTTCAATTTCTCGGTCAGGATGGAAAGCTGGCCGGGGTGAAGCTTCAGAACGGAGCCGAATTGGCCTGCGAGTTGGCCGTGATCGCCATCGGTGTGACCCCCAATGTGCGTCTCGCCAGGGAGGCGGGACTGAAGATAGGTGAGACGGGTGGGATCGAGGTGAATGAATATATGCAGACCTCGGACCAACATATCTACGCCGTGGGGGACTGTGTCGAGTCGCTCAACCGGATAACGGGGAAGAAGGTTCTGGCTCCCTATGGTGATGTCGCCAATCTGCAGGGACGTATTGCGGGTGAAAATGCGGCGGCGGGAAACAGCGTTGTCTTTCCGGGAGTCATCCAAACGGGGATCTGCAAGGTCTTCGATTACGCCGCCGGCGCAACCGGTCTCTCCGAAACCGTGGCGAAGAGACTGGGATATCAGGATATCATAACGGTGGTCAACGCGAGCCCCGATAAACCCGGTTTCATGGAAGGGCAACTCCTGGTCACTAAACTGGTTGCCGACCGGAAGACCGGTAAGATCCTCGGGGCGCAGTGCATCGGTCCGGGGAATGTGAGCAAACAGATCGCCCAGTGGGCGATGGCCATCCAGGGGAACCTCTCTGTCGAAGACGTTGTCAATGCGGATCTGCCTTACGCACCGCCCTTCTCGCTCGCGATCGATCATTTCATCGCGACGGCCCACATCATGCAGAATAAGATGAAGGGGAGGATGAAGGGTATATCGGTAATGGAGGTCAAAAAGAAGCTGGAAGATCATGAGAAACCCTTCATCCTGGACACGCGAGGACCGGATGAGTATGAAGAGGTGCGCCTCGGTATCGGGGAATCGATCATCCCTCTCGGCGCCCTCCGCAACCGCTTGAACGAACTCCCCGAGGACAAGAACCGGGAGATCATCTGCTTCTGCAAGATATCCCTCAGGGGGTATGAGGCGGCGCTTGTTCTCGAGGCCAACGGCTGGACGGATGTCAAGGTGATGGAGGGCGGTATCATGGCATGGCCGTACGCGCGTGATAAATAAGAGTCCAGCGATGCGGGGGGTACGGATGATTTGTGGCGGGAGATATGAATGATGAAAGCGCGTAAGGGGACCTTCCTTTCTGTTTTGTGCGTCCTGTTTCTGGTTGTCTCGTGCAGCACGGTTCCCATCACGGGGAGGACGCAGCTCAATCTCGTTCCTGCATCGAGCATGCTCTCCATGAGCCTCCAGCAGTACGATCAGTTTCTGAAGGACAATCAGGTCAGCACCGACCAGTTCTCGACAGCCCTGGTCAAGAAGGTTGGGGGGCGCATTCAGAAGGCGGTGGAACGGTACTTTATCGAGCACGGGATGCGGAGTGAATTGAAGAACTACGCCTGGGAGTTCAACCTTATCGAGAGTGAGGAGATAAACGCCTGGTGCATGCCCGGCGGGAAGGTGGCCGTCTACACGGGGATCCTCCCGGTCACGAGAGATGAGAACGGGCTGGCCGTCGTCATGGGGCACGAGATAGCCCATGCCGTTGCCGGTCACGGCGGAGAGCGTATGAGCCAACTCCTCGCCGTGCAGATGGGAGGCCTGGCCCTGGCCGTGGCGATGGCCGAGAAGCCGGATTCCTCCCGGAACCTGTGGTTCGCCGCCTTCGGCCTGGGGGCGCAGGTGGGTTTTATCCTCCCCTACAGCAGGATCCAGGAGTACGAGGCGGACCGTCTGGGGCTCATCTTCATGGCGATGGCGGGATACGAGCCCAGCCACGCCGTGACGCTGTGGGAACGCATGGCGGCGCAGAAGGAAGGCAAGAACGCCCCGCCGGCCTTTCTGAGCACCCACCCGACCGATCAGGCGCGCATCGAATCCATCAAGAGGGCACTTCCGGAGGCAATGCGGTATTATCGGAGATCGTCGTAGGAGAGGTCTTCAGACGGCCTCCTCGACGGCACCAATGACGGCCCTCATGAATGCGGGCAGGTCATCCGGTCTCCTCGCCGTTATCAGGTTTCCGTTCACCACCACTTCTTCATCCGCCCAGTCGGCGCCGGCGTGGATCAGATCGTCCCTGATGGAGAAAAAGGAGGTGCAGCGTCTGCCCTTTAGAATGTCGGCGGAGGCGAGCATCCAGGGGGCATGGCAGATGGCGGCGACGACCTTTCCCTGGTCGAATGCCTCGGCGACGAGTCGTACCATGTCTTCGTTTCGCCGCATCAGGTCCGGGGCGTATCCGCCGGGGATCACGATGCCGGCGCAGTCCTTTGATTCGACCGTGTGTGCCGCCGCAGCCGATACCACGGGAACACCGAACTTGCTCTTGTATTCCCGGCCCTTTTCAGGCGCGACCACCACAACCTGCGCCCCCTCCTCCCTGAGCCTGAAGAAGGGGTACCAGAACTCGTGCTCCTGGTACATATCCTCTACAAAAAGATATACACGCTTTCCTGTAAGCCTCATGACCACCTCCTTTTATTTGTGTTTTGCCTGGGATTATAATCCATCTGCCCGGAAATTTCCGGTGAAATCAGGCGACGGCATTGTTGCTTGAAACGGGTAGAGTCGCTGACCCGTGGCGTTGGCGGACAATACTTGCATTATCCCCTCATTCGGGCTTCACAATTCATCATAACATCTGGTATGGTTATCTCTCGTGGAGACACGATTACAGGACTCGGAAAGGAGACAGTGTGGGTATAGTGAAGATCATGCCCTGCCTCGACATGAAAGACGGTCGAGTGGTGAAGGGGATACATTTCGTTGAGCTCAAGGACGCAGGGGATCCCGTTGAAAATGCCGCCTATTATCAAACGGAGGGTGCCGATGAACTGGCCATGCTTGATATAGCGGCGACCGTGGAGAACCGGAAGACAAGGCTCGAGTGGATCAGGAACGTTGCCGCGGTGATCGATATACCGTTGACGGTCGGCGGCGGGATTGGCAGTCTTGAGGACATCGAGATGGTCCTTAATGCCGGTGCCGACAAGGTATCCATGAACAGTGCGGCCGTTGGAGAACCGGAGTTGGTAAAACAGGCGTCGGAGCGTTTCGGGACCGAAAAGGTGACCGTAGCGGTCGACGCCCGGCGAAACAAACAGATGCCTTCCGGGTTTGAACTGGTTGTCTCCGGGGGGACGAAGCCGATCGGCAAGGACGCGGTAGCCTGGGCGGAGCAGTGCCAGAATCTGGGGGCGGGGGTGATCCTCCCGACAAGCATGGATGGAGACGGCACGCAGGCGGGATATGATCTGGAATTCACGCGGGCCATTTCGGACGCGGTGGACCTCCCCGTCATCGCCTCAGGCGGGGCGGGCACCCTGGAACATTTCTATGAAGGGGTTGTCAAGGGGGGCGCCAGGATCCTGCTCGCCGCCTCGGTCTTTCACTATCGCACCCTGAGGATCAGACAGGTGAAGCAGTATCTGAGAGAAAAGGGGCTTGAGGTCATGGTAGGGGGGGAAAGATGATCCCGGAGGGCCTTGACAACGCTCGCGACAGGTGTATGATCGAATCGTCGTGTCCATCTAGATATATTTTCTAACCGAGCCCGCTTTTGGATCTCAAAGAGGGGAAAGCATGGACGGATTATAACGGAACCCCGTTTCTTGTGCAGGAACGGGGTCTTGTGTCTCAGGCACGTATCGTTCCCCTCAAAGAAACTGTTTTCTTATACAGGGCAGATGACTCAAAACAAAAAGATCATTGCCGGATTTGGTATCATTATATTCCTCCTGGCAGTCATGGGGAGTGTCGCCATTCTCAGTGCGGTCAGGATAACGGCTACCTTTCAGAGATTTTACGCCCATCCCTTCACGGTCAGCAGTGCCGCCAAAGATGTCAGCATCCATATTCTGGCGATCCAGCGGGATATGAAGAACATCTTTTTACTGGACGATCGGGAGCAGCTTCTGGCTGTCATTCACAGGATAAAAAATCACGAGAAAGAGATCTCCGGGGACTTTCAGATTCTCCTTGATCGATTTCTGGGAGATGCCCGGGACGTTCAACTCCTCCGGGACGCCTTTACTGAGTGGGGGGTGGTACGTCAGGAAATAATCGTTCTTGCCAAGGCCGGCAGGATGGAGGAGGCCGCCCGGATCGCCACAACGCAAAGCGCTGAACAGGCTGATTTACTGACCAAATCCGCAGAGAAACTGGTTGCCTTTGCCGTGCGGAAGGCAGGGGACTTCCAGGAGGGAGCACGTCGAGAAGAGAGGGTTTTGATCTCAATGATTGTGTTTTTGCTGACGATCATTCTACTCGTTTCTCTGGCAATAGCGATCGCTGTCATACAAAGTCTCCAGAAGGGTCAGGCGGAACTTGCCCGTCATCTGTATCTGGTCGATCAGAATGTCCTGGTCTCTTCACTGGACGAAGAGGGGTATGTGCAGGATATCAGCAGCGCTCTGTGCCGGCTCCTCGGACTTACAAAGGAAGAGATACTCAATGAGCAGAGCAACTTTTTTGTGGGTGAAAACAATCAGGAATTGATCGGAGATATACGGCGAACACTCAGGACGGGAAAAGAGTGGGACGGGATCTTTCGAAGAATGGATGGTGAGGGCAACCCGCTGTGGTTTCATTCACGGATCTACCCCGTCTTTGACAAGCTGTATGCTGTTTCCGGATATAACAATATTATTGAGAATATAACCGACAAGAAGGCGATCGAAGAACTCTCTCTGACGGACGGGCTGACGGGACTGCATAACCGCAGATACTACGAAGATACCATCGGGACGGTAATCAAAACGGCCCGCAGGGAGAAAAAGTATCTCACCCTTGCCATCCTGGACATCGACTTCTTCAAAAACTATAACGACAACTACGGACACCCCGCCGGAGATCAGGTGCTCTTCCAGATCGCGAACGCCTTCAAGAAACTCCTCCACAGGCCCACGGACCACTGCATGAGGGTCGGCGGCGAGGAGTTCTGCATTGTCTTCACCGGGGCGGACAGAAAGAAGTCCACCGAGTTTCTGGAGGAGATCAGGGGCGAGGTGGAGGCGTTGAAGATCAGCCACGAGTACAGCGACGTCCATCAGTATGTCACCGTTTCAGCGGGTGCTGTTGTCGGTTTTGGGGGTGATATCCCCGACAAGGAACGGCTGTACCGCCAGGCCGATGAGGCGCTCTACAAGGCGAAGCAAGAGAGAAACAAACTGGTGATAACAGGGGATACGGGAGAGGAATGACACACCCTCCCGGGGCGCCGGTCTTCAACGCCGCGGAGGTACGATTACGGGGTCAGGCCTTCCGCCTGACCCCGCATTTTTTGAACTTATTTGACAAATTCCGGTGAGGCAACGGTGCAACCGCCGTCCATCAGGATCGTGTCACCCGTCGTGTAGCTCGATGCATCCGATGCCAGATAGATGACCGCCCCCGCCATCTCGTCGGGTTCGCCGATCCTGCCGAGGGGGACATGCTTCGCCATCTCGGCCTTTTCCGCCTTGGCCTGTTCCTCGGGGAGATGGAACCAATGAGAATCGAGCATTTTCGTGGTCACCGGCCCCGGTGCGATTGCATTCACCCTGATATTGAACGGGGCCAGTTCGAGGGCCATCGACTTGGTCGCCATGATGACGGCAGCCTTTGAGATTGAATAGATCCCCACGTAGGGTTCCGGTTTGTACCCGTCCATCGAGGCCGTGTTGATGATGGAGCCGCCCCCCTGCTCTTTCATAATGCGGGCCACGGCCTGACTCATGAAGTAGAGCCCCTTCAGGTTGAGGTTCATGATGGTATCCCAGAGTCGCTCCTCGTTATCGAGGATGGATCCCATTGCCGGCGAAGCGCCCGCATTGTTGACGAGGATGTCGATCCTTCCGAATTCCTTCATCACGGTTTCCACCAGACCCTTGATGTTCTCGATCTTTCCGATATGGGCCGCGATGGGCATGGCCTTCCTGCCCAGTTCCCGTATCTCCGCTGCGACCTCCTCAAGGTCCGGCAGCTTCCTGCTTGTTACGACGACATCGGCCCCCGCCTTTGCCAGACCGAGGGCGATCGCCCGTCCGATTCCTCTGCTCCCTCCGGTGACAACCGCCACCTTTCCTTCAAGGGAAAAACGCGATAAATCTGTCATGGTATAACCTCCATTTGTTGTATGTGTTTGATCCTTAACGGATATGTGCTTGAAGTACCCTTCCCACGCCCGCAACGCGGGTATGGGGGGGATGTTCCTACTTTGAAGATTCGACGTACTCCACAACCTTTTCCGCCAGCGTATGTATCGTTTCCTCGAATTTT
>Ga0272442_10003644_pt1 | contig 21523 bp, 19 predicted proteins | sample SSMForm2O_FD_200262 | JGI IMG/M metagenome (GOLD analysis project Ga0272442, IMG submission 200262) | Marine sediment archaeal communities from Little Sippewissett salt marsh, Falmouth, MA, United States - SSM-Form-2O | ecosystem: Environmental > Aquatic > Marine > Wetlands > Sediment ... | reverse complement strand
TCAACATATAATATGGGTCTTGTTGATGAAAATAATTGTGTAAATTTTTATGATGGAATGGTTCGTGTTACAGACCAAAGAGGTAAAGAGATAATAAAATTTGAAGCCAAAGATTATGCAAAACATATTGTAGAAAGAGTCGAGGAATGGACTTATATTAAATTCCCTTATCTTAAAAAGATAGGTTGGAAAGGATTAATTGATGGAAAAGATAGCGGAATTTATAGAGTGGGCCCATTAGGAAGATTAAATGCAGCTGAAGGTATGGCAACTCCTCTTGCACAAAAAGAGTATAATAAGTTTTTCGAAACCCTCGGTGGGAAATCAGTAAACAGCACCCTTGCATTTCACTGGGCAAGACTAATTGAACTACAATATGCAACTGAAAGAGCTGTTGAATTAATCAAAGATAAAGATATAACATCAAAGAAAATAAAAAATCCAGTTGGTAAACCCGGTGAAGGAATTGGTGTTGTTGAAGCAGCTAGGGGAACATTATTTCACCATTATAAATTAGATGAAAATGCTTTAATTGATAAGGCAAATCTTATTGTTGCAACTACAAACAATTCTGGTGCAATAAATATGTCTGTCAGGGATGCAGCAAAAGGCGTAATAAAAGACGGGAAAGTAGAAGATGGTCTTTTAAATATGGTTGAAATGGCATTTAGGGCTTATGATCCGTGTTTTGCTTGTGCAACTCATACACTTCCAGGCGGAATGCCTCTGAAGGTAGATATATTTGACAATAAAAGGAAGTTAATTAAAAAAATACAACGAAATTTTTAGGAGATAAATATGAAAACAATTATACTTGGTGTAGGTAACCCGATTCTTCGTGATGACGGTGTAGGAATTCATGTTGCTGATGAGCTTAAAAAACAAATAAAAAGAAAGGATATTGAAATTGATACAGCTTCAACAGGTGGTATGAACCTCCTTGACTTAATGGTAGATCATGATAGAGCAATATTGATTGATGCAGTAAAGATGAAAGATAAAAAGATAGGGGAAATTGGACTTTATAGGCTTGGTGAATTATCTGCTTTTCAGACTTGTAACCCTCATGATGTATCTTTACCTGAGGCAATATTACTTAAAAAGAAATTAGGTGAAAGAAATATTCCCAAAGATATTAAAATGGTTGGGATAAATATTGGAGAATTACCTAATGAATTTGGTGAGGAGTTAAGTAGTGAGATTCTCAAGTCGATTCCAAAAGCTGTTAAAATTGTAAAACAGGAGTTGGATAAAGATGAGTGAATTTGAACCAAATATTATTGGTTTTTTATGTAATTGGTGTAGCTATGCAGGCGCAGATCTTGCAGGTACAAGTAGAATGAAATATCCTCCTAATATCAAAAGCATTCGAGTAATGTGCTCTGGAAGGGTTGACCCTGTTTTAATTCTTGATGCACTTAAAGAGGGAGCAGATGGAGTTTTAATTGCCGGTTGTCATCCAGGAGATTGTCATTACCAATCAGGAAATTATAAAACTAGGAGAAGAGTACTATTATTAAAAAAGCTACTTGATGAATTAGGGATAGAACCTCAGAGAGTACGTTTTGAGTATATTTCTGCTTCTGAAGGACAAAAATTTGCAGAAATAGTAAGTGATTTTGTAGACCAAATAAAAAAGATTGGTCCAAATCCAATTAATAAAGAAATTTAACTAACAAAGTTATAAAAGAAAAGTATACAAAGTCATCTCTCCGTTAGGAAAACTATTATACTATAATAAGATACATTCTTTCGGATTTTAAGTCATATTAATACTAGACACTAATATTAAACTAAGGGGGTAACAAATGGATAACAAAAATGAAGTCAAGACATTGTCATATAGTAATTTTGATGAGTTTATTAAAAATCTAATTCGTGAAAAAAAATATGATTTGATAGGTGTAAAAGAAAAAGGAAAAAGATTTGTTTTTGATATAATTGAAAGTCCAGAGGAACTAAGACTTGATTACGATGTTACAATACTTCCACCAAAAAAATATTTTTTACCTCAAATAGAAGTTTTGATGGATTATAAGTTAAAAGACAAATCAAAGGCAAAAGAAAATATGGATATTAAATCACAAATAATTATCGGAGTCCATCCATATGATATTATCGCAATTCAACAAAGTGACAAGATATATCTTGATGAACAAAAAGATGATTTTTATAAGAAAAGAAGAGAAAACAATATTATAATTGGCTCTGAGATCCAAAATGTCTCTGATAGATCTTTTGCAGGAAGTATGAACACACATCTAACAGATTCAGGTTATGATCTATTTATAACAGATTTGGGCAGTAAATATGCAATAACAATTGGATCAAAAAAAGGCAAAGAATTACTTGTAAAGCATTCTAAATTTAAGGATGCAAAAAGTTCAGATATTAAAAAGATTGAAAAGATAAGATCAAAAATTAAGTCTAAATTTAAAAAAGAAGTGAAAATCCCAAAAGAAGAATGGACAAAATATCTTGTTGCAAACTATGATAACTCTTTATGGGAAGAAAGGGCAAACAAATGTATGGAATGCAGTTCTTGTACTATGGTCTGTCCAACATGTTATTGTTATGATGTCCAAGATGAAGTTTCTTTGAATATGAAGCAAGGAAAGAGATATCGAACATGGGATGGTTGTCTTATAAGAGATTTTACAAAAATTGGATCTGGTGAAGTATTTAGACAAGATATCAAAGATAGATATCGTCATAGATTTTATAGAAAGGGTAACTATCTTCCTGAAAGATATGATTTTGTAGCTTGTGTTGGTTGTGGGAGATGCGGAATCGCATGTCTTCCAGATATTGCAGATCCTTGTGATCTGATAAATGAGCTATCAAGATTTGATAAAGACGAAAAAACAGATAAATTCTTTATTAAGCAAGACACAGAAGTCAAAGAAAAAGGAATCATTCATATTCCAAGAAGTGCAACAATTAAAAAAATTGAGAAATTAACAGATAGAGAAAAATTATTCAAAATTGAACTTGATGATAAAAAGTCACTTGGTCATAAACCCGGCCAGTTTGTAGAGCTAAGTATTCTTGGAATTGGTGAGTCACCAATTTCTATTTCCTCTGCACCAACTGATGCCCCTACTTTTGAACTTGTAATAAGAAAAGTTGGGAATGTAACTGGCAAGATGTTTGAACTTAAAAAAGGAGATAAAATTGGTATCAGGGGTCCTTTTGGAAATGGTTTTAATGTTAAGGCAATGGAAAACAAAGACATTATTTTTGTTTGTGCAGGACTGGGTGTTGCTCCTCTTAGATCATTGATTAATTATGTTTCTGATAAAAAAAATCGTAATAAATTCAAAAAAATAAAAGTCCTATATGGATGTAAGCAGCCATGTGAGGCCATGTTCCTTGATGAACTTGAGGGCTTAAAATCTTGTGAAGATTTCACTTGTAAATTAACTGTTGATAAATGTCCTGAGGATGAAGAATGGGATAATGAAATAGGTCTTATTACAACTCTATTTCCAAAACTTGATTTTGATAAAAATAGAGCAGAAGATACAATTTCAGTTATTTGCGGACCACCAATTGTTTATAAATTTGTAATAAAAAATCTTAAGGAAATGAAAATACCTGACAAAAATATTTTTGTATCTCTTGAAAGACGTATGAAATGTGGTGTTGGCAAATGTGGTCATTGTCAGATAAATGGAGTTTATGTTTGTAAAGAGGGGCCTGTCTTTAGATATAGTGATGTTAAGGATCTACCGGAGGCGTTTGAATGAAAGCAAAAGTTGCATTCTTTGATTTTTCAAGTTGTGAGGGTTGCCAATTGCAAATTGCAAATCTTGAAGAAGAAATCCTTGATTTAATTGATATTGTAGAAGTTGTCTCTTTTAGAGAGGTTATGAAAGAACATTCCGATGATTATGATATTGCAATTATCGAAGGCTCAATAATGAGACCTATGGATGTTGAAAGAATTAAAAAGATTAGAAAAAATGCAAAGATCCTAATTGCCCTTGGTGCCTGTGCAACTATAGGCGGAATTAATAAAATTAGAAACCAATGGTCTCCTGAAAATGTTAAAAAAGAAGTTTATGGAAATGAAAATCTAAAGGGTAACAAATTTTTTGATGTTTTCAAGACCAAGGCAGTTGATGAAGTAGTTGATGTTGACTATTATATCCATGGTTGTCCAATAAATAGAGAAGAATTTAAAAAAGTAATAACTTCAGTTGCCCTTGGTAAAAAACCTGAGATTCCAAATTATCCGGTATGTGTTGAATGTAAGAAAAATGAAAATATTTGTCTATTTGAACTTGGAAAATTTTGTCTAGGTCCTATTACAAGGGCAGGATGTAATTCAATATGTCCAAGTAATGGTAGTGCCTGTGAGGGTTGTAGAGGCATTCTTAAAAAACCAGAAACCGAGTGTATTATGGATATACTTAAAAGATATGATTTAACATATGAAGAAATGAAGAGCAGATGTAAGATGTATAACTATAATCAGGAGGAATGCAAATGAGCAAAGAAATAGATATCAACGTTGAGCATCTAACTAGGGTTGAAGGTCATGGAAACATAATATTAAATTCTAAAAACGGAAATATCCAAAAACTACAATGGCAGGTATCTGAAGCACCCAGGTTTTTTGAGGCCATGCTTCGTGGTAGACATTATGATGAGCTCAGAACTATTACTTCAAGGATATGTGGTATATGCTCGATAGGCCATTCTTTAGCATCACTTAAAGCAACTGAGGATGCACTTGATTTAAAAATTACAGATCAGACTGCTGTTTTGAGAAGACTTGCTATAAATGCTGAGAATATGCAGAGCCATATACTTCATGTTGGATATCTAGCAGTTCCAGACCTCTTTGGTGTAGGTAGTGTTTTTCCTATTGCTGGTTCAAAGAATAATGATACGCTTTTAAAGATTGTAAAACTACATAGAATCTCAAATGAGATGTCTGATCTGATTTGTGGAAGAACAACTCATCCAATAAGACTAGTCGTTGGTGGATTTTCAATGCTTCCAACTGAAAAACAATTATTAAAATTAAAAGGAAGACTTGAAGAAGGTCTCAGTGTTACAAAAGAAGTTGCAGAAAGCATTTTAGGAGTTATTGGTAATCTTCCTGACTTTGAAAGAAAAACAGAGTATATTGGTCTAACTTCAGAAGAAGAATATGCTTTATATGATGGAGATATCTCCTCAACTGATACAGGTATTCTAAAAAATTATAAGGATTACAGAGAATATATGAAAGAATATGTTGTTCCTCAGTCAACTGCAAAATATGCAAAACATAAAAGGGACTCATATATGGTTGGTGCTCTTGCCAGATTTAATCTTAATAGTGAACAACTTCATCCTATATCTAAGGAAGTTGCAAAACTGTTTGATTTAAAACCAATTTGTTATAATCCTTTTATGAACAATATAGCTCAAGTTGTCGAATTTGTTCATAATATTGAGGATTCAATTATAATAATTGATAATATAATTGATAAAGGCCTTGAAGAAGAGCAACCGGTTAAGGTAAAGAAAAAGAAAGGTAATGGAGTTGGAGTTGTAGAGGTTCCAAGAGGTATTTTAGTTCATGACTATACTCTTGATGAGAATGGAAAATGTATAAAGGCAAATTGTATTATTCCAACAAACCAAAATCATGCAAATATTCAGAAAGATATGGAAGAATTTGCACCAAAAATAATTGATAAACCAGAAAAAGAAATTGAGCTTAACCTTGAAATGCTTGTTAGGGCATATGACCCTTGTATATCTTGCAGTACGCATTATCTTGATGTTAAATTTGTATGATTTTTATGAAAAGAATTGCTGTAATAGGGCTTGGTAACCCTTTGAGGTCAGATGATGCAATTGGTATTTTCTTATTAGATAAATTAAAAGGAAAGATTGATAAAGATATTGAAATAATTGATTGCGGGACTGGCGGATTTAAGCTTTTACATCAACTAGCAAAATTTGATTTTATTTTATTTATTGATGCAGTGAATCTTTCAAAAGAAATTGGTGAATACAAATATTTTAGTGTAGATGAAGTTGAGTCAAATAAAGATGATTATGGATTATCAACACATGAAAATGATTTAATGAAAATAATTAATATTTCAAGACAAATTGATGAAATTTCAAACTCTTTGTTTGTTTTTGGAATTCAGCCGGGAAATATTTCCTTTGGTACAAAAATATCTAAAGAAATTCAAAAAAATGTCGATTTATATGTTGAAAAGATAATAGAGATAATAAATGAAAACAAATAAGTTTGATTAATTTTTTCAAATATTAAATAAAAAAGCTTTATTTTTGAAAATGTCCAATACTCTTAAGTATAATAATAAGATACCATGCCTGACTTTATATTGATAGCAAATCAATATAAAATAAGCTGAATAACAAATTGGGAAGGTAAAATTATGGGACAAGAATCTTTAAATTTTTTAAAAGAAAAGTTAAGCAATGAAGATTATGAGAAAATTCTAAAGCTAGATAACCCAAAAATTAATGATTTTATTGTTAAATATGTTAAACTATGCAATCCTTCAAAAATAAGCGTATGCAATGATAGTGAAAAGGATTTACAATATACTCGTGATGCAGCGGTAAAAAATCATGAAGAAGCAAGACTTGAAACTAAAGGACATACAATTCATTTTGATGGATATTATGATCAGGCAAGAGATAAAAAAAGAACAAAGTTTCTAGTTCCAAAGGGCGTAGATTTAGGCCCTGAACTAAATACAATTGATAGGCAAGAAGGTTTAGATGAAATTTTCAAGATTATGGATAACATAATGGATGGTCATGAGCTTTTTATTAAGTTCTTTTGTTTAGGCCCTACTAATTCACCTTTTTCTATTCCTTGTGTTCAATTAACTGATTCTGCATATGTTGCACACAGCGAGGATTTGTTATATAGACAAGGTTATCAAGAATTCTTAAGGAAAGGAAAGGATGCAAATTTCTTTAAGTTTGTACATTCACAAGGTTTAATGGAAGAAGCAGGTTTAGGTCTATACGTAAGTAAAAACATCAAAGAAAGACGAGTTTACATAGATTTGCAGGAGGAGATAATTTATACCTCAAATACACAGTATGGTGGAAATACAATTGGTCTTAAAAAACTTGCAATGAGACTTGCAATTAATCGTGCATCAAAGGAAGGCTGGCTTACAGAACATATGCTATTAATGGGCATACATGGAAAAGGAAATAGAGTTAGCTATTTTACAGGTGCATTTCCCTCAATGTGTGGTAAAACTTCCACTGCAATGATTAACGGTGAAACAATTGTTGGGGACGATATTGCATACCTAAAAAAAATTGAAGGAAAGGTAAGATCAGTTAATGTTGAATCAGGGATATTTGGAATAATAGAAGGAATCAATGGAGATGATGATCCACTACAATGGAAAGCATTAAACAGTGAATCAGAGATAATTTTTACAAATCAATTGGTAAATAATAATAAGGTTTATTGGAATGGAAAACCTGGAGATATACCTGAAGAGGGAGAGAACCATTCAGGTAAATGGTTCAAAGGTAAAAAAGATAAAGAGGGAAATGAAATAAAACCTTCTCATAAGAATGCTCGTTTTACTTTCAAAATGGATATACTTGGAAATGTTGATCCAATGTTACATCAACCTCAAGGTGTTGAGGTAAGTGGCGTAATCTATGGCGGGCGTGACTCAGATACATCTGTTCCTGTTGAAGAAACTTTTGATTGGACCCATGGATTAATTACAAAAGGAGCTTGTCTTGAATCTGAAACAACAGCTGCAACTCTTGGTAAAGAAGGGGTCAGAGTTTTCAATCCAATGTCAAATCTGGATTTCTTATCAATCCCAATTGGAAAATATATATCAAATAATCTAAAATTTGGAAATAGTGTAAAAAACCCTCCAAAGATTTTTTCAGTTAATTATTTTTTAAGAGATAAAAATGGAGAATGGCTTAATCATAAAAATGACAAAGCAGTGTGGCTGAAATGGATGGAACTTAGGGTAAATGGAGAGGTAGATGCGATTAAAACACCAACTGGATATATGCCTTTTTATAAAGATTTAAAACAAATATTTTCCGATGTATTAAATAAAGAATACTCTGAAGAAGATTATATTAAACAATTTAAGATTAGAATACCTGAAAATCTTTCAAAGATAGAACGTATGATGGATATTTTCAAAACTCGTGTGTTGGATACTCCAGATATACTCTTTGATGTTTTAAAAGAACAAAAGAAAAGATTAATTGAGTATCAAGAGAAATATGGAGACTATATAAAACCTGAAGATATAAAATAGGAAAAAATTTTTATTTTTTCCTAAGTTGCCTTCTTATTATTTTTCCAGAAATAGTCTTGGGTAGTTCTGTTACATATTCAACTACTCTTGGATATTTATAAGGGGCTGTTGTTGTTTTTACATGCTCTTGAAGTTCCTTTGTAAGTTTCTCAGACGGGTTGAATCCTTTTGCAAGAACAACTACTGCCTTTACAACAATTCCTCTGATACCTTTTGGATCTTGAGCTCCAACAACTGCACATTCAGCTACTGCAGGATGTTCAATTAATGCAGATTCAACTTCAAAAGGTCCAATTCTATAACCTGATGATTTGATAACATCATCATCTCTTCCTACAAACCAGAAATAACCGTCCTCATCTTTCTGACCAAGATCACCTGTATAATAGTAATCCCCACGAAATGCGTTTTTCATTATTTCTTTATCTTTCCAGTATTCTTTGAAAAGTCCTGGTGGACGAACGTCTCCAATTTTTATTGCAATATTTCCAACTTCGCCTACTTTTAGTTCATTACCATCATCATCAACGATTCTAACATCATGACCTGGTGTTGGTTTTCCTACAGAGCCATATTTGATAGGCATAAAGGGATAGTTTGAAAGTACACATACTGTTTCAGTTTGTCCATAGAAGTCATATATTTCTAGTCCAAATGCCTTTTTCCATACACGAATAACCTCTGGATTCAAAGGTTCACCAGCACTCATCGAATGCCTTAGTTTTAGATTATATTTTGATAAATCCATCTGGATTAGCATTCTATAAACTGTGGGGGGTGCACAAAAGGTTGTTACACCATATTTTTCCATTGCCTTTAATAAGCCATCCGCATCAAATCTGCCTGGAGTTTCCCACTGGATAATTGCAGCACCGACTATCATTTGTCCAAATAGCTTTCCCCATGCAGCCTTTGCCCATCCTGTCTCAGAAATTGTCCAGTGTAAATCACATTTTGTTAAAGCTTGGGCAAAACGAGCAGTGACTTCATGGCCTAATGGATAGCTATGAGTATGCAGAACCATCTTAGGATGGCCTGTAGTACCTGATGTAAAATAAATAAGCATAGGGTCTGTTGATTTTGTCTTACCTATATCGCTTTGTTTTAGTTCATTATCTGCATCTTTTATTTCATCATCAAAGTTTTTCCAACCTTTTCTTTTCCCATCAACTAGCATAAAATGCTTTAAAGTAGGGCATTTCTTTTTAATCGACTCAACACTTTCAGCATGATCTGTATCTGTAATAACCATACTTGCTTCTGCTCTATTTATTCGGTATTCAATATCTTTTGCAGTCAGAAGAACTGTACCTGGCATTGGTACAACACCAAGTTTAAACATTCCAATTAAACCGATGTACCATTCAGGTATACTCTGGAGAATAACAAGTACTCTTTCTCCTTTTTTAACACCAATTTTTCTAAGGACATTTGCAAATTTATTTGATTGGATTTTTAAATCAAAAAAAGTATGGTATCTATCTCTTTTCCCGGTTCTATCGATAGAGATTAAAGCAAGTTTTGTTCTATCTTCTGCCCATTGATCAACTACATCAAAGCCAAAATTATAATGTTTAGGAACATTCCATTTGAAATTGTCATACATCATTTGATATCTATCTTTTTTCTTTACTTTTTTATCTTTACTCTTTTGTGAAACCATAATATTATTCCCCAAATTCATTTTGGTAATCAAGATATACTTAATAAAAATATCCAATGACTTGATAGACTATATTTTATTTTTTTCAGGAACTGTTAGACTTCCACATGGCATAAATATAATCTTTGGCTTAATTTTTTTGGATTTGATTTTTGATATCGCTGAATATATTGCAGAAGATATATCTGAAAAAGGCTTCATTTTTGCCTTTTTTATAATTTTATCCTCAAGGTCTGTAACTGCCCAAATCTCTGCTCTTGATGCAATTTCTGCAATTTTTGCGGACTTGTGATATCCAAGTTTATATCCATTATCTAAAATCTCAAGTAGCTCTTTTGCTGAATCAGATTTGCTTAATAATTTTAAAAATGTATCCTGACCTACACCCTCACGACATTTAGATATAAGGATAATTATTCCATTATCTTTTAGAGCAAGTTTACCATTTTCAAGTGCTTTTTGGGATTGATATAAATTAATATCCATTGGATTAGGAGCTACTGTAATTACAATATCTCCCTTTTCTTTATATTTTACACTATAAATTTCTTTACAAAAACCAACAGCTTTTTTAAAAGAGTCATCTAGTTTTCCTGAAGTAACTGCATAAATCTCATTATCTTTTGTTAAAACAGATTGTATTGAAAAAATATTCATATTTTTTAAAAATTTTACAGCTTCAATCATATCCTCATGAACTGGATTTTCATTTAATCCAAATGTTTTAGCCTTAGGGTTTAAGGCAAATTTATGGTTCATCTCAATTGTTTTATATGAAGCAACACCTGGTAAAAATGATTTTCTTCCACCAGTAAAACCTGCGAAATAATGAGGTTCTACACTGCCAATTATTAAAACATTCTTATATTCACTTACTACCTTATTAAAATAAACCTCAGTATTTCTTTTTGTCTTTCCAAAATAATCCATATTTTCATATTTTTTTGAATCATGGAAATATATTTTTTCTCTAAATTTTTCGTAGTTTTTTCCAAATATACATTTGAGTTCTTCTTCAGTTGGAGGTCTATGCGAACCTGTTGCAATTAAAAATTTCAAATCATTTATTGGCATAAGCCTATCCTTAATATTATCAATTATTTTTGAGGTAGGAGTAGGTCTTGTTGCATCATTAATTAGAACTAACAATTTATCTGATTTAGTTAAAAAATCTTCAAAGCTGGTAAATCCAATTGGATTTTTTAGAGCACTTTTTATCAATTCATAATGGCTTTTACAACTAACCTTATTTGGAACTAAAATTTCAACAGGATAATTAATTTCTATTTTTTCTGTTTTCTCTCCATAGGGGATATTTAATATCATTTAACGGCCTTAAAGTAAAATTTCTATTTATATTTACCTAATATATTTATATCATTCTTTTGATTCATGGCAAGATGAAAAACGCAGATATTGCAATTATCGGGGGAGGTGTTGTTGGTTGTTCAATAGCATGGGAATTATCAAAATATAAAATTAAAACGATTGTTTTAGAAATGGGTAGTGACGTAGCCTCTGAGACTAGTAAAGCAAACAGTGGCGTTATTCATAGTGGTATCAATTCTGCAACAGGTTCTCTTAAAGCAAAGTTTTGTGTACAAGGAAATAAGATGATTGAATCTTTATCAAAAGAGATTGGTTTTTCATTAAAATGGATTGGAAAGTATGTAATTGCAAAAAATGATTATGAAATAAAAGAACTTGATAGATTAAAAGAAGTGGGAGAGAAAAACGGGGTTGAAAACCTTAGGCTTGTTGATAAAAAAACAATTAAAAAAAGCGAGCCAAATGTTCCATGTGAAAAGGCCTTGTGGGTTCCAACAGCCGGAATATTGCTTCCATATGAATTTACTATCTCACTTGCACAAAATGCAGCTATTAATAAAGTTGATTTTTATTTGGAAACAAAAGTTAAGGCAATAGAAAAAGAAAAAGATGGATATTTGATAAAAACAAACAATGGAGATTTCAATTCAAAAATTGTTATTAATTCATCAGGACTTAATTGTAGAAATATTTGTTCAATGATAGAAGAGCCCGATTTTAATGTATATCCTTGTCGAGGGGAATACCTTGTTTTAGATAAAACATATGGTAATTTAGTTAATTCAATGATATATCCAATTCCACCTAAAGAAAAAGGTGTATTAGGCGTTCATATTACACCTACTATTGAAGGAAATATTCTACTTGGCCCTAGTGCCGAATTTATCAAGGATGGTTTTGATAAGAGAACTACAAAAAAAACAATGAATGATTTGATAAAAGATGCACAAGATATAGTCCCAAAGATTCCAAATAATTCAGTTATTAATGCCTATTCAGGTATAAGATGTAAGCTTGCTTCTAAAAAAGAAGGTGGATGGGCAGACTATAAGATTTACGAAAGTAAAAACAATCCGGGTATTGTAAATTTATTAGGAATAGAATCCCCAGGCCTTACCGCTGCTCCTGCAATTGCAAATCATGTAAGAGATATTATTTCAAATTCATTTGATTTAGAAAAGAAATCTAAAATAATAAAAAAGAATTATTTTACAAAACATTTTTCTGAAATGAATGCAAAAGAGCAAAATAGTCTAGTTAAAAAGGATAGTAGATGGGGAAGGATTATATGCCGTTGTGAAAAGGTTACTGAAGCAGAAATAATAAAGGCTCTATCAAATCCACTGGGTGCAAAAACTCTATCATCTGTAAAATATAGAACAAGGGCAGGGATGGGAAGATGTCAAGGAGGTTTTTGTAAACAGCACATTGTAAGGATAATGCAAGATGAGTTTAATATGAAACTTGATGACATTAAATTAAAATCACCTAAATCAAAAATGTTTTTTAACAAATCAAGAGGAGTAAATGATGATTGAGCTTGACTACGATGTTTCTATAATTGGCGGGGGTCCTGCGGGACTTGCTGCAGCCCTTTCTGCAAAAAAAAATGGTGCGGAAAAAATATTGATTTTAGATAGAAACAGCTGGTTTGGAGGAATACTTTCTCAATGTATACATGATGGTTTTGGAGTTGAGGAAACAGGTAAATCTATGACAGGCCCTGAGTATGCAGAGATTTATATTGAGTCTGTTAAAAAAGAAAAAATAGATTTAATGAAAGAGACAATGGTATTAAATTTAGATAAGAATAAAACTATCATTGCAATAAACAAAAAAGGAATTCATAAAATAAATTCAAAATCAGTTATTTTATCAATGGGCTGTAGGGAAAAAACTAGATGGAATATTATGGTTCCTGGAGATCGACCTAGTGGAATTTATACTGCAGGTGTTGCTCAGGCTTTTGTTAATTTATATAACATCCTTCCTGGAAAAAATGTCTTAATTCTTGGTTCAGGAGACGTAGGTTTAATAATTGCAAGACGATTAAAATTTGAAGGAGTAAATGTCCTAGGCGTTGTAGAGATTTTGCCTTATGCAAGTGGTCTACCAAGAAATGTTGTACAGTGTCTTGATGATTATGATATTCCACTATATTTGAATCATACAGTATGTTATATAAAGGGTAATGAAAGACTTGAAAGTGTAATTATTGCCCAAGTGGATGAAGATTGGAATATAATTGAGAGTTCAAAAAAAGAAATCAAATGTGATACACTGATTTTATCCCTTGGTTTAATCCCAGAGAATGAATTATCAAAAGATATTGGAATAAAAATTGATAAAAATACAGGAGGGCCAATAGTAAATCAATTTTTAGAAACATCAGTTCAGAACATTTTTGCTTGTGGAAATTGCCTACAGGTCTATGATACTGTTGATTTATTGTCAAGTGATGCAAAAATTGCAGGAAAATATGCTGCACAAAAAGAGCAATCCAATAAAAATGAAATTTTTGTCCAGCCAGGAGAAGGTATTAGACAGATAGTACCTCAGGTGATAAATAAAGCAGGTAAAATAAAGTTTAATATTAGAGTTTCAAAACCCTATAAATCAAAAACTTTTTATCTAAAAGTTGATAATAAAATTATTTATAAAAAGAAAATAAACTGGGCAAATCCAGCAAATATGATCAGTTTTTCAGCAGAAATTAATTCTGTTTTATTGAAATCTAATAAAACAATGGAGGCATTACTTGATGACTAAAAGAAAAGAGATAACTTGCATTGTATGTCCGATTGGTTGTAAGATTTTAATAGAATCTGATGGAAAAAAATTTAAACTTATTAGTGGAAATAGATGTAAAAGGGGAGTTGATTATGCAAGAAGTGAGGCATTGAACCCTGAAAGAATGCTTACTTCTTCAATCCTTGTTGAAAATGGAATATGGCCTCTTGTTAGTGTTAAAAGCAGTAAACCCATTCAAAAGGAAATGATATTTTCTGTTTTAAAAGAAATTAAAAGAAAAAAAGTGGCAGCTCCAATACAAGTAGGTCAGATATTGATTAGGAACGTTTCTGGTACAAGTATTGACATTTTAGCAACTAAATCAATTGAAGAAATTAAAAAATAAATATGAGCTAATTTCGTTTAGCTAAATCATATTCAATTTTATATTCCCCAGGATCTCCTTGAGTAATTTTGAATTTTTTCTCTTTACATAGAGAAATCATTGGAGTATTATCCTTTAAGACAATTCCATTTAAGGTTTTTAATTTTTTATCCTTTGCAATCTCTATCGTATAATCTACAAATTCTGAGCCTAGTCCAAGTCTATGCCATTTGTCACCTACAACAAGTGCAAATTCCGCTTCATCGCCTTGCCCAGGTGATAGAATTATTCTAGTTACTCCAATTAGTTTTTTCTTTCCTTTCTCTTTGATTTCTGCAACAATTCCAATTTCTCTATCATAGTCAATATTACAATATCTTGTTCTCATTTTATGAGGGGTTTCTTTTATTATCCTAAAAAATCTGAATCTAACCGTCTCCTGCGAAAAACTGTTAAACATCTCTTGCCAGAGATATTCATCTTCAGGTTTGATTGGTCTGAGTAAAACTTCTGTATTATCTCTTAATTTTACTTTCTTTGTATATTTTCTTGGGTAAGTACTAATTATTAGATGAGGTTTTTTCTTGAAATTCTTATCAATTACAATTCTTGCATCAACTGCGATTAGATTGTTATCAATTGCAATTAAAGGGTTGATATCTATTTCTGCAATCTCAGGATGGTCAACTATCATTTGTGAAAAGTTAATCATTGTCTCTTCTACTTTATGAATGTTAACAGGTGGAATATTTCTAAAACCTTTTAGAAGTTTGTATGCTTTTGTATTTTCAATTATTCTATGAGCTAGAACTTGATTTAGAGGTGGAAAACCAATTTCTTTATCTTTGAATAATTCTGTATAAATTCCTCCAAGTCCAAATAATACTACTGAGCCAAATACAGGATCTTTTTTTGAACCAAGAATTAATTCAGAACCATTATTTTTAATCATTTTTTGTATTGTGACACCTTCGATTTTTGCTTTTGGTGCTTTTTGTTTTACTTTTCTTATCATATCTCTAAATGCTTTTTTTAACGGCTCATCACATTGAAGATCAAGGGCTACTCCTCCAACATCACTCTTATGGGAAATATCTGGAGAATGAATTTTCATAACAACAGGATAACCAATCTTATTTGCAATATTTACTGCATCATTTTCTGTTTTTGCAATACTTGGTTTTGTTGTTTTTATTCCATACATTTCTAAGAATTCTTTTGCTTCTCCTTCATTTAAAAGAGTTCTTTTTTCATCAAGAGCTTTTTTAAATATATTTTTTAGTTTTTCTTGATTTTTTGGAGAAGGCTTAATATCAAGTTCTTCAGGTGTTTCAAATAATAATTCTAGATTTCTTGCATAGTTATAAAGATACATATAAGACTCAACTGCATCTTCAGGTGTTGCATAAGCAGGTACATTATTTCTATTAAGTAATTGTCTTGCATGATAAACACTCTCTTCTCCTGGATAAGAAGCCATTATAGGTTTAGTTGTTTTCTTTGATAGATCAATTAATCTTTCTGAAAGAAGTTTAGGATCAGCAATTACTTGTGGAACACAAATTGTTAAAAGTCCGTCTATATTTGGGTCTTCTATGCATACTTCAAGGGCTTTTTGATATTTGTTTTCATCTGCATCACCTATTAAATCAATTGGATTTGCTTTACTCCAGTGAGGAGGTAAAAAACTATTAAGTTTTTCTAATGATTCCTTTGATAATTCTGCTAGTTTTCCACCTTTTTCAACAATTGCATCTGTTGCAAGTACACCAGGGCCTCCAGCGTTTGTTACAATTGCAATATTTGGACCAGTTGGTCTTGGTTGTTTTGCGAGAATTGACGAGCAATTAAAAAGGTCTGAGATATGTTTAACTCTTACAATACCTGCTCTTTTAAATGCTGCATCATAAATTGTATCTTCTCCAGCAAGGGCTCCAGTATGTGAGGAAGCGGCTTTAGCCCCTTCTTTAAATCTTCCAGATTTAATTACAATAATTGGTTTTGCTCTTGCAAAGCTTCGAGCTGCACTCATAAACTTTCTTGCATTTGTAATAGATTCAACATAAAGAACAATACTCCTAGTGTTAATATCCATTCCAAAATAATCTATCAAATCACCAAAATCTACATCCATCATTGATCCAACAGAGACAAAGGAACTGAATCCTACATTTGCAGCTGATGCCCAATCAAGAATAGAGCCACATATTGCCCCACTTTGTGAGAAAAGAGCAATATTTCCTCTAAGAGGCATTGAACCTGCAAAAGTAGCATTTAGGTTTAGATATGGTAAAATAAATCCAACACAGTTAGGGCCTACTATTCTAAGACCATATTTCTTTTTAATATGCATTAATTTCTTTTCTAAATCTTTTCCTTTCTCTCCTATTTCTTTAAAGCCTGCGGATATAATTAGTATTCCTTTAATTCCTTTTTTACCACACTGTTCTAAGACATCTGGTACAATTTTGGAAGGAGTTGCAATAATTGCAAGGTCTACTACTTTTGGTAAACTTTTAACATCTTTATATGACTGAACTCCTTGTATACTTTCATATTTAGGATTAACTGGATATGCTACTCCTTCATAACCAGACCCAATCAAATTTCTAAAAATTCTAAAACCTGGTGCATCCTTTTTATTACTAGCTCCAATTACAGCTATACTTTTAGGCTTAAAGATATTGTCTAAATATTCAACTCCGATATTTTTACCCCCTAATTTATTTAGATTTGTGACCCCATATTAAGATATTGTTCTTATATCTATTGTTAAAGAAATATTTCACTTTTATAATTCCCAAAATGGATTTAAATTAAGCTTTACCTCCTTAATTATTTCCTTAACTTCTTCTAAATGAATATCTTCGAGCTCTTCTTCCTTAATGTACTTAGATTTTCCTAATAATCCACATATTATGTTATAGTATGAAATTATACTTTTTTGGCTATTATATCCACCACCAAATAGAACTAATAGTTTATCACATGTCATTTTTGATAATTTTTTCATTTTTTCTGCCAGAGTATAAAAAATTTCGTGATTTACTTTCAAATCTGCAAGTGGATCTGAGTGATGAGTATCAACACCACACTGGTAAATTAATAATTCTGGATTGAACTGTTTTATTATTTTTGGAATTATTTCATCAAAAGCATATAGATATGATTTGTTACTTACTTCAGGTGGAAGAGGAATATTGATATTATATCCTTTCGCATCATTTCCTCCAATTTTTTTAATTGATCCTGTTCCAGGATATAAGGTTCTTCCATCCTGGTGAATTGATATGTTTAAAACATTAGGATCATCATAAAATATTTCTTGGGTCCCATTTGCATGATGCACATCTAAATCAACTATCATAATTTTTTTTAAATTATATTTTTTTTTCATATACTCTGCAGCAATTGCTATATCATTAAAAAAACAAAAACCTGAAGAGAAGTTGATACTTGCATGATGAAATCCTGATAAAGGATTTATCATGATGTTGTAACCTTTGAATAATTTCTCTGAACATAGAATTGTTCCACCAGCTGCAAGTCTAGATATTTCAAAGATACCTTTTGGTGCTGGTGTGTCAAAACTAAGCATCCCTCCAGTTTTACTTAATTGTTTTACTTTATCTACATAATTTTTACTATGAACTCTTAACAAATCTTCTTCAGTAGCTTTTGTTGGTTTAAAAATATCAATCTCTTTTGTTATATTTTTTTCTTCTAAGAAATCCATTGTTTTTTTTGGTTTATCTCCAATTAAAGGATGATCTACGCCCAAATCGTATTTATTATAATCTTCGTGATAAGTTATCCCTATCATTTTCTCCGTGAATACATACATATTATATTAATTTTTTTCCAATAATTATCATTTTTCATTCTAATTTCTATCATTTTTAATCCTAATTGATTGGATTTTTTCCCAAAATAACAAATAATGAACCAATAACAATATGTTTAATTTGGTATAATACCATTTAATTATGGTAATATACCAATAATTATATATACTTTAAATTACATATTAGTGTTTGATAAAAAAGGTGAATAAATAATGGAAAATGAAAATTTTATTGATGAAGCATACAAAAATGAAATTGGTTTTTACGCAAAATCAATTGATACAGAAATGTCAATATATGAGAGAATGAAAATAAAGAAATCTACAGTTTTTAGAATTTTTGGTGCACTAGGAATATATGCTTTAGTTATGGGTTTTTTAACATTTATTTTATAGGTGAAAAATGTTAGAACTAATTCCATTGGTAATCGTTTTATCTTTTTTATTTGAAACAATGGATTCCTGTGCAGGTATGGGTTTTGGAACAGGTTTGACTCCTTTGTTATTTACTATTGGTTATGAACCTCTTCAAGTTGTTCCAATATTATTGATTTCTGAGGCAATAACCGGATTTACCTCTGGATTTTTTCATCAAGAATTTGAAAATGTAAATTTTAAGTTTAAAAGACCAATAAATCAAGAATCAAGAGTTATGTTAAATATTGCTATAATAGGTTGTTTAGCAATATTATTGTCAGTATTTATAACATATTACTCAGTTAAGTTTGATAAAACTATAATTAAGACATATGTTGCAATTCTTGTTTTAGTAATGGGTTTAATTTCAATGTTTAAGTTAAAAATAAAATCTAAAAATTATAAACCAAAATTATTAACATTTTTTTCTGCATTAGCAGGTTTTAATAAAGGAATTGGTGCAGGAGGATATGGTCCAGTTGTTATGCTTGGTCAGATATTTTCAGGAATATATGAAAAAACTGCAACAGCGATAGTATCATTTTCTGAGGGGATAGTTTCTTTAGTTGGAGTATCTGCTTTTGTATTAATTCCAGTAATTCAGAATACATCCATAGAAATCGACTTTTTATTACTACCATCAGTTTTTACTGGTGGATTTATAGCAGCTTTAATTTCACCTTATATGGTTAGGGTTATACCAAATAAAATATGGAGAATATTAATTCCGGTTTATGCATTAGGAATTGGTATTTTTGTTCTATTGAAACTTTATGTTTTATGAAAAAATTATATTATTTACTAATGTATATCATATTACGAGGATTGATAATGAAAGTAGATCTTGATGAGATAAGGTGTGTTACAGATACTTCAATTACTATGCGCGGTTCAAGAAGAAGAATGACAGTACCTTCCGAAGTAGTTGACCTCTTAAATTTAAAAGATGGAGATAAATTAAGATGGATTGTATTTAAAGATGGTACAATTCATATACAAAAAGTAGAAGATAAATAAAATATTGATTTTTTCTAATATATCTATTATATCATAGATTTTAAATAGAAATTCCAGATATATCTTTTTTAGTATTTTATATTATTTGCAAAAATGTTAAATAAATAACACTTGTTAATTATAAGAGGTCTAAGGATGAGCATAACTGATTTAACCTCCATGGGGGAGACGCAAGTACAACTAAGAAATGAAATTAATCAAAGACTTTTAAAACTAAAAGAAGAAGTTTCAGATTATTGTTATCAATGTGCTAAATGTACATCTGGTTGTGAAGCTCATAAACTTTTAGAATTAGAACCACACAAAATAGTTGCATTATTAAAGCGAGGTTTAATTGATGAGATGATTAACTCTGACATAATATGGACTTGTATGAGCTGCTTTAAATGTAGGGAGCGTTGTCCACAAAACATACCTCCAGTTGATATATTATTTGCATTAAAAAATTTAGCAGTTGCTAGTGGAAAACAAATTCCTGGTAATTATACTGCAATGCTTCAATCAGTTTTATCAATTGGTTTGCTTCAAGATGAAAAGAGTATTACAACAAATGATAATAAGTCGGTTTCTAGAAAGTCTTTAGGTTTACCTGAAATTTCAAAACCTAATGATGCTGCTAAATTTCAAGGAATCTTATCAAAATTAGCAGTTGAAAAAATATGAATGGAGAAAAATTATGAAAAAATTTGCTTTTTATCCTGGTTGTGTGATGCCAACAGAACAGTATGCATATGAGATTTCCCTGAGAGAGATAATGCCAATATTGGATGTTAAACTTGTTGATCTAAAGGGTTTTTCTTGCTGTGGAGAGCCATTAAAAAGTGTAAATCAAATGCTTACATTAGCATTATCTGCAAGAAATATTGCAATTGCTGAAAAAGAAAATCTTGATATTTTTGCACCTTGTCCAATGTGTCATTTAGCATTAACAGAATGCAAAAATATTTTAGATTCAGATCAAAAAATGAAAGAGAAAATTAATAGTTTTATTTCAGAAGAAGGTTATGAATATAAAGGTACATCAAAACTATTGTCAATATTAGATTTATTATATGACGAGATTGGTATTAAAAAGATAAAAAGTAAGGTTAAAAAGGAAATCAAGAATTTAAAACTGGCAACACATTATGGTTGTCATTTGATAAGGCCCAGTAGCCTTGGTAGACCTGATGATGCTGAAAACCCTCATAAAATTGAAGACATTTTAAAAGTAATTGGTGCAAGCCCAGTAGACTATCCTATGAATTTGGAATGCTGTGGTGCACTTTTAACTGCAAATTTACCTGAAACATCTCTTACAAAAACTGGTCAAAAATTAAAAAGAGTTCAAGACCTAGATTTTGATGCATTTATTGATACATGTCCTTGGTGCCATAGACAATATGATTCAAAACAAAAGAAGGCAGGTGAAACAGTTGCTGCAAAACTTGATATTCCTGTTTTATATTTAACTCAAATTATTGGTCTGTCTTTTGGTATTAAAAAAGAAAAACTAGGTATTAGTCTTAATCAAAGTCCTGTTCAAAAACTTTCAATTATAGGGGGGAAATAATTTTGAATAAAAGGATTGGAGTTTTTGTCTGTCATTGTGGAGTTAATATATCAGCAACCATAGATGTAAAGGAATTGGTTAAGTACTCAAATAAACTAGATGATGTTGTTGTTAGTAAAGATTACAAATATATGTGTTCTGATGTTGGTGCAACTTTAATTAAAGACACAATAAAGGAGCATAAATTAGATGCAATTGTCATTGCAAGTTGTTCTCCACGCATGCATGAAATAACCTTTAGAGGTGTTGTTGAATCTGCAGGTATTAATGGATACCTACTTGA
>Ga0272442_10003643_pt1 | contig 21527 bp, 12 predicted proteins | sample SSMForm2O_FD_200262 | JGI IMG/M metagenome (GOLD analysis project Ga0272442, IMG submission 200262) | Marine sediment archaeal communities from Little Sippewissett salt marsh, Falmouth, MA, United States - SSM-Form-2O | ecosystem: Environmental > Aquatic > Marine > Wetlands > Sediment ... | reverse complement strand
ATAGCCATATCGTAACGCATTCGGTTTATTGTTGTGTCTAAAAAATTACCAATATCTTCGGCAATATTTTTTGCAATAACAGGATCTTCATCTAACACGCTCACCTCAATTGACATATATTTGGTTTTAGTAAAATTGATATTCTCCTTCATTTTACGATCCAGGATGGTCCATTTTATTTTTGAATTCGGATCAATATCATAATGATTCATCAAATTATACTTTTCTATCAATTTATTTTTTATTTCATCCGAATAAAGAACCTGTATCATTTGTTCTGCGTCTTCTTCATCTCCAAACATTAAAACATCTTTATTTAAGAAAACATTATTTGATATTAAAGCCTTTGAAACTGAGCTTGTTGTGGTTGGAAAGAAAATAATTGTAGATTCATATTTAGGAGTAATAATAAACGAAACAACAATTGAACCAATAGCGGCAATAGCTGTAATTATAGCTAATACTTTCCATTTCTTAATAATGTACGAAAGCAGATCAAGAGTATGAAATGAATAATTTTCTTTTTGATTGTTTTCCATAGATTAAATAGTTTTTATTATGAAATAATTCTTTTTCCCTTTTTGAATTAATAAATACTTATCATTTAACAGGTATGATGAGTTGATTATTGTCTCAACGTCTGAAATTTTTGATTTATTTATACTTACACCTCCTCCTTGCACCAATCTTCTGAGTTCTCCTTTCGATGCAAAAACTGAGGCAGCACCGGTTAATAAATCAACTGTTTTTATTCCTTCTCGAAGGATTGAGCCAGGTACCTCGAATTGAGAAACACCATTAAATACAGAAAGAAATGTTTTTTCATCCAATCCTGCTAAAGATTCTGTTGTTCCTTTCCCAAACAAAATTTGAGAAGCTTCAACAGCTTTATCAAATTCGATTTCAGAATGAACCATAATAGTTATTTCTTTCGCAATGGTTTTTTGTAGTAATCTTAGATGAGGTTCTACCCTGTGTTTCTTTATAAGCTCATCTATTTTTTCCTTTGTCAACAGAGTAAAAATCTTAATATATTTTTCTGCATCTTCATCTGAAGTATTAAGCCAGAATTGATAAAAGTCATAAGGTGATGTAAGATTTGGATCGAGCCATACATTACCAGATTCGGTTTTCCCAAACTTACCTCCATCTGCTTTAATAATCAATGGCCATGTTAAAGCAAATGCCTCTCCGTTATCCTTTCTTCTGATCATCTCATTACCTGTGGTTATATTTCCCCACTGATCAGATCCGCCCATTTGTAATTTACAATTTTTTTCCCGGTATAAATATAAAAAATCAAAACCTTGTACCAGTTGATAAGTAAATTCAGTAAATGACATTCCGCTTTTCGATTCTTCATTTAAACGTTTCTTTACGCTGTCCTTCGCCATCATATAATTAACTGTGATATGCTTCCCTATATCTCTGATGAATTCTAAAAATGAAAATTCTTTCATCCAGTCATAGTTATTTACTAATTCCGCAGCATTTGGCTCATTCGAATTAAAATCAAGAAATTTCTCTAGTTGTTTCTTAATCCCATTTTCATTTTTTTGCAAAGTTGGCTCATCCAATAAATTTCTTTCCTGAGATTTTCCGGAAGGATCACCAATCATTCCTGTAGCACCTCCTATTAAGGCAATAGGTTTATGCCCGGCAATTTGAAAATGTTTCAGCATCATTACTCCTACCAAATGACCTATGTGTAAAGAGTCGCCAGTTGGGTCTATTCCAACATAAGCAGCAGTCATTTCCTTTTTCAATTGTTCTTCAGTACCTGGCATAATGTCATGTATCATGCCTCTCCATTTCAATTCTTCAACAAAATTCATATCAAAAAAATTTCAGCAAAGATATAAAAATTGAAATTAGCTGTGTTAAATAAATAATTAATTCAAAAAGTAATATTCGAATAGTATTTCGACAAACTCTTATAACATGTTTTCACCCGAAAAATCGAAATATAAAGTCATTTTTTTTGGCCTTTTTTTCCAATAATCGAAATACATGTTTTTTCTGCCTGAAGGGCCCATGTTATCGGGTATTTGCGATTTTGTTCCAATAGGTGGTATCCCGTGTAAAAATGAAATGTCGCCTTTTGGAAATGGTGGAGCAGTGTTATAAGGTTTATCCGGCGATTCTGGTGTGAATAACCGAAGAAAAACATCTTCATTATTTGAGACTACTAAAAAAGGTTGACCTGTAGTTAAAATTTTAACCCAGTAAAGTCTTGAATGGTATCCTTTAAATTCTGGGTAAATATAACCTTTGTGCCCTGTAATAGTATTATTATAATCTTTTTGCCATACATTAAGATTATTTCCTCTAATACGGTTTTTCCATACCCGGTATGGCCCATCGCCGAGCCATTGTACTCCTGTAACTTCATTTTCAGGAAATGAAAAATTCACTCCCATAAAATCGGATAAATACTCTTCAGGACGATATTCAACTTCTAATTTTACCCAACCAGAGGGATATACAGTCCATTTTAATAATTTATAATTACTTTCTTTTCCAAAATTATTTTCAATAACAAGATTTTCTCCTTCCTTTACATGTGTCATGCTTTTAAAATCCATCTCTCCATCGCAAAGTAACGGGCCATTACTTATTGGAATAATTCCATTTTTGGTTTTTACTTCCTCAAGTAAACCTGTATTTAAATTAAATGATATAACCGTTTTATTAACTTTTATTATTGCCAGGGAGTCTTTATTATCAATAGTTATTTCACCCGAACTTTTTGTTTCAACTATATTTTCTGCTATATCATTCGGCAATGAAACAGGCCAGCTCCATGTGAATATTTCTCTTTCGTTCGGATCAGTTGCTGTAATGTATAATACATCATAATCATACCAATTTTCAGGTAACTCAATATTAAGTGTATCTTTTTTACCTGGTAGAATATAAGGAGAAACGATCTTCCCTGATTTCTGTGTTGCTGCATTATTAGAGAAAGGTAAAGGCATTTTAACAAGCTCCCAGGTAAAATTACACTCTTTAATATTTGTGAATGAGAAACGGTTTTTAATAATAAAATTCCCATTAAAGGCTTGTGTTATTTCCTTATGCTCAAAAAATATTGGAGACCAAACTTCTTTAATAGTATAATAACTACCTTCTTTTTCCCTGTAAGGGCCAACCAGTCCATCCGGAGCATGCGCACCATCCGTATCCAACTCGCCATTCCGGTCTGTTCGTACTACAGCTTCATCGGAAAAAACCCATAAAAATCCTCCGGCTGAAAGAGGATTACGCCACATCAGTTCCCAGTAATCATGTAAACCAGCACCATGTCCACCATCGTAAAGTCCATGTAAAAACTCAGTAGGAAACACCACATTATGACCATGAAAATGAGTACCGTTACCATAGTCGTAATTAATATAATGTTGTGTGTCCATGCCTCTGAATACTTCCCATGCATGAATTACCGGTCGTTTTTGAATATCCATTTTATCATATATCGGGAGTAGTTCATGGTTATGTCCGCCTTCATTGCCATTTACCCACATAATAATGCAAGGATGATTCATATTACTTTGTAGCATTTCTTTAACTAACTTTGAGCCAGTTTCTGTATCATAGGCATCATGCCATCCGCCTAATTCATCCAATACTAAAATTCCTAATGAGTCGCATGTTTCATAAAAATGTTCATCAGCAGGGTAATGAGAATTTCGCACCGCATTCATATTCATTTCTTTGATCATTTCTGCATCCTTTATGCTTAGTGCTTTACTTAATGTTCTTCCGGATGAAGGCCAGAAAGAATGACGGCAAATCCCTTTAAATTTTATCTTTACATTATTTAAATAAATCCCGTCTCTCTCCCTCAATTCAACTGTCCGGAATCCAAATTTTTCATTTATAAAATGAATTGGTGTATTGTCTTTAAGTAATGTAATTTTTGCCAGGTAAAGATTTGGAAATTCAGGAGACCATAAAAGTGGATTCTGAACCTCTGTTTCAATTTTTACCAAGTTATTTAACTTATCAATAGCTAATATTTTATTGTCTAATTCTTTTCCGCCTGGTGAAAATAGTTGAACTTTAATATTGTTTGCATTCTCAATATTATTCATGTAAACTTCGGCTATGAATTGGCCTTCAGCGGTTGCATTAATAAATATATGATCTATATTTTCTTTTGGTTTTGCTTCAAGGTATACGGGTCTGTATATTCCTCCAAATATCCAATAATCAGCATAACGTTCAGCCCTGTTTACCGATTCGTTGGCAGAATGTTTAGCAACTTCAACCTCTAATAAATTGGAGTTTCCAATCTTAATTAAATCAGTAATAGTATATTTAAACCTGTAAAAAGCCCCTTGGTGCATTGGGCCTGCCAATTGATCGTTAATTTTTACTTTCGTATCTGTCATTGAACCTTCAAAAACTATTGTTATTTCTTTATCCTTCCAGTTTTCGGGTATAGTAAAAAAATACTTATACAAACCTTTTTCTTTTCCTCTGATAGAATCTTTCGCATGGCCATAATTATATTTACCAAAACCTTGTAATTCCCAGTTCGATGGCACGGGTATGTTTGTCCATTTACCTGAATTTCTTCCTTCGGTACAAAAAAACTCCCAATCAACAGTATTATCGTTACCCTTCCCTGAAAGGTATAAAAATTCAGTATTCTGACTAAATAAATTAGTAATTACTAAATACGTAAAGCATTGTAGAAACATAAATTTTAAAAGGTTCTTCATAATTCAGGTTTTATATTATTATATGGTATTGCTGTTTCTTAAATAAAAAAATGAGGTTTCTATATTTTGTATCCTAATCCATTATTTATTCCTCTAATGATATCGAAAAAATTACTAATTTTATTAAAATGAATTTTTGTATAAATTGATTGCATAATAATTTAAGTAAAAGTTTATTTCATTATACAAATAAATATTGTAACCTTTATACAATTAATAACCATTTTTCTGCCATATTATTTGCAAATCTATAATAAGAAAACTAATATTGCAATAAGAACGTTTACATTTTTATATTTAAAATCTATATAATAACATACTTAAAATTAAATAGATGTCTGTTGAAAACGTTTACAAAAATCTTACACTTAAAAAAGTTGCAGAAAAGGCCGGAGTTTCTATTGCAACGGTATCGAGAGTGCTTAACAAAAAATCTGCCGTTAATCCTAAAACAAGGGTTCAGGTTGAAAAAATAATTAAGGAACTAAATTACATTCCTAACAGATTTGCAAAAAGACTAAGAGACAAAAAAACTTCAAGTAACCTTTTAGGTGTTTTAATACCCAACATTCAAAATCCATTCTTCGTTGAAGTTTTAAGAGGAATTGAAGATGTGGCATATGAAAATGATTACGCCCTGATTATGTGTAATTTCGCAGAGGATGATACCAAACAAAAACTGTACCTTGATATATTAAATTCTCAATCGATTGATGGTCTTCTTGCTGCACCAACACATGAAAAGGATCCGAAAGTAATAAAGTTATTAAATGAAGGTCTGCCTATAGTATGTGTTGACAGAGGGCTTGTTGATGTTGATGTTGATGTTGTTCAGGTTGATAACATTACAGGTGCTTATTCGGCTATAGATTATCTGGCAAAAAAAGGTTATAAGAGAATAGCTTACATTTCAGGAATGCCAACAGTACCATCTAGTCAGCAACGTGAAAAAGGCTACAGGGCTGCACTAAAAGATAATAACCTGCCATATCTATCAGAGTTAGTCAGACATACAGTTGCATGCCATCAAGGTGGTTTAAAAATGAGTGAAGAACTACTTTCATTACCAAATCCTCCTGATGCTCTTTTTACAGGAAACAATGTATTTACTCTTGGTGCTCTTGAAACCATTCATAAAATGGGATTGAGCATACCTGAGGATATTGCAATTATAGGCTTCGATGATATGTACTGGTCGATCTCTTTAAATCCGCCTCTTTCTGCCGTAAGGCAGCCTGCCTATGAGATAGGCAAACTTGCAGCAGAACAATTGATTTCCCGTATTAAAAACCCGGAAAGACCAACAACAAAAATGATCTTAAAAACTGAATTAATGATCAGGAGTTCGTGTTAATTTAAAACAAATAAAAATTATTAATTAAAATTTTACAGAATTATTTGCAATTCTATAATAAGAGAAGTAATATTGTAATAAAAACGTTTACATATTTAAATTCGTTTTCTATATTGTAATATTCTTAAAATTAGAATGATGTCTTCTGAAAACGTTTACAAAAACATAAATTTAAATTCTGTTGCCGAAAAGGCTGGAGTATCAATTGCTACGGTATCGAGAGTTATTAATAATAATCCGAATGTAAATATTGAAACTCGAATAAAAGTTGAACAAGCAATTAAAGCCTTAAAATACAAACCAAACAGGGTAGCAAAACGGCTACGCAATAAAAGCTCATCGAGTAATTTACTCGGGGTATTAATACCAGATATTCAGAATCCTTTTTATGTTGAAGTATTAAGAGGAATAGAAGATGTTGCTTATAAAAACAACTATGTGCTAATTATGTGCAATTTTGCACAAAATGAGAAAAAACAAAAAATTTATCTTGATATTCTCCGATCCGAATCAATTGATGGATTAATTGCTGCTCCAACTAATGAAAATGACCAGGAAGTAATAAGCCTGGTAAAGGAAAATCTTCCTATTGTATGCGTAGATAGAGGATTAAAAGACGTTGATGTTGATGTAGTTCTGGTGGAAAATCAAGCCGGAGCATACTCAGCTGTTGATTATTTAGCTAAATCAGGTTATAAAAGAATTGCATATATTTCAGGACTTCCTCAAATCCCATCCAGCCAACAACGTGAAAAAGGATATTTGGAAGCTCTAAAAGCAAATATGCTGAAAATTGATAAAAATCTTATTAAATATGGTGATTCCAGGCATGAAAGTGGGTTGAAGCTATGCGAAGAATTATTAAATCTATCTAATCCTCCTGATGCTATATTTGCAGGTAATAACCTAATTACCTTAGGTGCAATAGAAACAATACATAAAAAAGGTTTAAGGATACCTGCTGATATTGCCATTATTGGTTTTGACGATATGTATTGGTCGAATTCATTAAATCCAACTCTTACTGCTGTAAGACAGCCAGCCTATGAAATAGGAAAACAAGCAGCTGAACAATTGATTTTAAGAATAAACGATCCTTCGCGACCACCAATAAGTATGCTTTTAAAAACGGAATTAATGATTAGGAATTCATGCTAATATAAATAAGTTGCAGTGAATGAAAAATATTGAGATATATTATCCAAATAAGTTAGTCTTTGGTATGAATTGTCTGGACCAAATGTCTGAGGATTTTATTAAACTCGGTTTAACTCGTCTATTCTTAATAACAGCCCCATTTATTATAAAAAAGCACTCAGGAGTATTTGAAAAACTCAAATCAAAAGGAATTTCAATAAATATAAATTTAGATATAAATCAGGAGCCAACTTTTTCTGATTTTGATAAGATTATATCTGATGCTAATGATTTTAAGGCAGATTGTATTGCAGGTATTGGTGGAGGAAGTATTTTGGATATTGCAAAAATTGTTGCAGCCCTGTTGTATAGCAATATTGAAATAAAAGATGTTGTGGGAAACGGATTACTTAAAAAACGAAAAACACACCTTATTTGCATTCCCACAACATCAGGCACAGGAAGTGAGGTTTCTCCCAATTCTATTTTATATGATGAAGAAGATCAACTTAAAAAAGGAATAATTAGTCCATGCCTGGTGCCTGACAATGTTTATGTTGATCCTAATTTAACAATGAGTTTGCCTCCTGAAATTACAGCATATACAGGTGTTGATGCACTTACTCACTGCATCGAAGCATATACTAATAAAAACTCGCATCCTATTATTGATAATATTGCTCTGGAAGGAATAAATTTAATTAGCAATAATTTAAAAACGGCATTTGATGACGGAAATGATATTGAGTCTCGTTCAAAATTAGCTTTAGGAAGTATGTATGGGGGAATGTGCCTTGGACCTGTGAATACTGCAGCAGTTCATGCTTTAGCATATCCTCTTGGGGGGGAATATAAAATTCCTCATGGGTTATCAAATGCCTTACTCCTTCCTTATGTAATGGAGTTCAATCTTGATGCGGATGTTAAACGATATTCAAAAATTGCTTTAGCTATGGGGGCTGATGAAGGAGATAATGATCGCCAAACGGCTTTAAATGGTATTATACAAATTAAAAAATTAATGAATAATTGCAAACTGCCTGTAAAACTTTCAGATATCGAAATTTCATATAATGCAATTGAAAAAATCGCTCAATCGGCTATGAAAGTTGAACGTTTGTTGAAAAACAATATAAAAGAAATTACACTTAATGATGCTATAACTATATATAAATCTGCTTATTGAAAATGGAAAAGGAAAAAAAAGACATGAAATACAAAGGGGTGATTGTGCCAATGGTTACACCGGTAAACAAAAATTTTTCTATAGACAAGGATGCTGTAAAAAAAATAATAGAATCTTTTATTAAAGCAGGTGTTTCGCCTTTTATTTTAGGAACCACCGGTGAATCTGCCTCTGTATCTGAAGATCAAATAAAAACTTTTGTTAGTTTGGTTGTTGAAAATGCAAAAAAGCATACTCCTGTATATGCTGGCATCTCAAGTAATTGCTTTCAAACAACAATAAATAATGCAAAGATGTGTGCAGATATGGGCGTTGATGCAGTTGTAGCTCATCCTCCAAATTATTTTCCTCTAAATTCAAGCGATATGCTAAAATATTTTGAAGAGCTTGTTGAAAGGATTAACTGTCCGCTTATTCTTTATAATAATCCAATGACAACTTATCATTCCTTACCATTAGAAATTGTTGATAAACTTAGTTATCATTCAAATATAGTTGGATTAAAAGATTCGGAAAGAGGAATTGAAAGACTTGACCGCTCTATTGAATTATGGGGAAAAAGAAAAGATTTTGTTCATCTGGTGGGTTGGGCAGCTCAATCCTCATACGCATTACAAAAAGGTTCGGATGGAATTGTACCAAGTATTGGAAATATCGTCCCTGAACTTTATAAACAACTTTATGATTCAGTATTGAAGGGAGAATATTCAAGAGCTGAAGAATTACAAGTAAAAACAGACAGAATATCTGAAATTTGCTATGGTGGTAAAAATTTAAGCCAATCTATTGCTTCTCTGAAAACTGCTATGTCAATTTACAATATTTGTCAACCATATACGCTTCCTCCAATATATAATTTGGATGATAAAGAAGAAACCAGAGTTATACAATTAATTAAGCAAGAATTAAACGATTATTAGTAACCGTTTATGAATAATAAACATAAAAATATACCAATTTTAGCCATAACTATGGGAGATCCCGCTGGTATTGGCCCTGAAATAGCTGCCAAAGCTCTTTCTTGTAAGGAGGTATATAGCGATTGTAAACCTGTGTTGGTCGGGAATTGCTCCATGATGCAATCAATAATCAATAATTTAAATCTTAATCTTCAAATTAATAAAATATCTGAAATTTCTGAAGCTCAATTCAATCAGGGAACAATTGATATATTTGAAATTTCTTCAAGTAATAATGATATAATTAGTTTTGGAAAGGTTTCAGCATCGGCTGGAGAGCTTGCTTTTAAATCTGTAAAAAAAGCAATTGACTTAGCTCTTGGCGGAATAGTTGACGGAAATGTTACCGGGCCAATTCATAAAGAAGCAATAAACAAAGCAGGTTATCATTTTTCCGGGCACACAGAAATCTATGCTCATTATACAAATACATCAAAATATGCTATGCTTTTGGCTGATGAAAATTTCCGTGTTATTCATGTTACAACGCATGTGTCGCTGCGCGAAGCTTGTGATTTAATAAATAAAGAAAGAGTATATGATGTTATCAATTTGCTCAACGACACTTTAAAAAAACTTGGAATTGAAGCACCTAAAATTGGTGTTGCAGGGCTTAATCCCCATTCTGGAGATGGGGGATTATTTGGCAAAGAAGAAATAAGAGAAATTGCCCCGGCAATTAAAAAAGCCAGAAATGAAGGTATAAATGCTGAAGGGCCAGTATCGCCAGATATATTATTCGCATTTGCAAAAGGAGGTAAATATGACGGATGCGTAGCAATGTATCATGACCAGGGGCATATTCCTTTTAAACTATTAGGTTTTGAGTGGGATAAAGAAAAAAATACTATGAAAGCAGTGAAAGGGGTAAATATCTCGCTTGGATTACCAATAACCAGAACATCAGTTGATCATGGAACTGCATTTGAAATTGCAGGAAAAGGAATTGCCAGTCCTGACGCTTTAATTCATGCAATAAAGTATGCAATAAAATTAACAAATTAATATATAAACAATTATTTTATAAAATTAAGTAATGATAGCAGTAATAGCAGACGATTTTACAGGTGCAGCCGAAATTGGAGGTATAGGACTAAGACATGGTTTAAAAGTTATTATTGAAACCAGGCCAATACTTGATGAAGAAACTGACTTACTGGTTGTAGCCACAGATACACGCTCCCTAAAAGCAAAAGAAGCTGCTCATGTAATAACTCAAATTACAGAAGAACTGCTAAAATTCAATCCTCAATTTATATTTAAAAAAATAGATTCAGTTTTTCGAGGAAATATTATCGATGAACTATTTGCGCAAATGAAAGTATCTAAACAAAGCAGGGCAGTTATTGCTGCTGCAAATCCTGTTTTTAACAGAATAATTCGCAATGGTGTATATTATATAAATGATATTCCATTAAATCAAACTTGTTTTGCTTCTGATTTTCAATTTCCAATTGGTTCATCTAATGTTTTAGAAATAATAGAAATTGATAATGAACTGCCTCTTGTTAATATAAAACCGGATGATGAGTTGCCAGATTCCGGATTTATAGTTGGAGAAGTATGTGATTATGAAGATTTAGAAAAATGGGCAAGATATAAAGACGATAAAACATTACTGGCTGGTGCTTCAGGTTTTTTTAATGCTATACTTGAAAAATATATTTTATCAGGATCATACAATTATTCAGATCCTTTACCTTTTGGAAAAAAATCTCTATACGTATTAGGTAGTACTTATCCAAAAGATATGAGTTTTCTTGAAAGATTAGGGGAAAATGGACATTACCTGTCTAATATGCCGGAAGAAATATATTATAATAAAAATTTCGATTCAACAATTTTTGATTCATGGGTAGAAGATATTGTTAATGGAATTAAAAAGCATAATAAAGCAATTACTTCTATTGTGCATTCACAAAGTAATGAGCCTGATATCTCCCTAAGAATTAGAGAAATAATTGGGAAGCTAATTAAAAAAGTGGCTGATAAGATTGAACTTGAAGAATTATTTATTGAAGGAGGAAGCACAACTTATTTAGTACTTAAAAGATTGGATATTAAAAAATTACATCCAATACAAGAAATTGATACAGGTGTAATAAGGATGAAAACCGATTGTAAAAGAAACTTATGCATAACAACAAAACCCGGTAGTTATTATTGGCCAGATAATGTTTGGGTACCTGATGACATGCAAAAATTTAATAATATAGCTTATGATTAAGCCATAACAAAATGAAAAATCTGAATTTACATATTATTGATTATTTATTAATTGGATTATCTCTGGTTATTTCAATTTTAATTGGCTTAAAATTTTCAAAAAAACAAAACAATGTTAAAAAATATTATACTGCAAGTGGAAATATTCCTTCCTGGGCAATTGGCATGTCTATTCTGGCAACGCTTATCAGCAGTATAACATTTTTGGCGTATCCGGGTGAAGGATACAAATCTAACTGGATTTTACTTGTACAGGGATTAATGGTGCCAATAACACTTGTATTTTTTATTGGTTTTGTTGTGCCATTATATCGTAATATCATTAAGCTAAGTGCTTACGAATATTTCGAACAGCGTTTTGGATTTCTGGCAAGGTTATACGGTTCACTTGCTTTTTTCTTAGCACATTTTTCAAAAATGGGCACTGTATTTTTCCTTATTGCTTTGGCCTTTTCAAAAATGACAGGGTTTAACACAATGGAATTAATTTGGATTATTGGCATTACAGTTATTTTTATAACCTTAATTGGAGGTATTGAAGCTGTAATCTGGCTCGACGTATTTCAGGGATTTTTACTTATTGCAGGTGGAATTGCCACAATATTAATCATTATATTTTCTACACAAGGCGGTCTTTCTGCAATATGGAATGTTGCCAGCGAAAACGGCCGAATAGGTTTTGGCCCATATAATATTGATTTTGTTCGCTTAACATTTATTGTTATGGTATTAAATGGCATTTTTTATGCAATTCAAAAATATGGAACAGATCAAACTATTGTGCAACGTTATTTAACTGCAAAATCTGATAAATCGGCCATAAAGGCATCTTTAATGGGCGTTCTTCTGAGTGTGCCTGTTTGGGCTCTGTTTATGTTTATTGGTACAGCTTTATTTGGATACTATAAAATAAGCGGTGATATTCTGCCAGTAAATATTAAACCAGATGCTGTTTTCCCAATTTTTATTATTTCTAAACTACCAGTTGGAATGATTGGATTAATACTTTCTGCATTACTCGCAGCAGCTATCTCAAGTCTCGATTCAGACCTGAATTGCCTGTCTGCTATTTGTGTAGAAGACTATTATGTGCGCTTCAAACCCAAAAGTACAGAAAAACAGCGAATGTTTGTGGGCAGATTGGTTGTTGTTTTAGCCGGATTAGCAGCAATTTTTATTGCCATGTATTATATCTCTCAGGGAGGTAAAGGTGTTTTGGGAATTGTATTTATGCTCTATTCCATATTCTCAGGGGGAATTGCCGGTATGTTCCTGCTTGGCATATTTACAAAAAAAGCAAACAAACAAGGTGTATATATTGGAATAATTGCAGGCATTATTTTTACTGCTTATGCAGTATTAACCTCCTCATCTATTACTGTTGATGGTAAAGACCAACTAATTATGGATTTAGGAAAGTTTAATTTCAGGCACCATAAATACATGCTGGGTGTTTATAGCCATATTGTATTATTTGTTGTTGGCTACTTTGCCAGCTTTTTCTTTAAAAATGATAAAAACATTGATGCCTTGACCTATACAGGATGGTTAAAAAATAAAAAAATGAATAATTAATAAAATAACATTAAATAAAAAATGAAAAGAGTCTTAGTATTATGTATTTTAATTATAATATTTCTCGGACAAATATTTGCCCAGGTAAAAATAACAGGGCAAATAATCGATGAGTCAGGATTACCCCTCCCGGGAGTTAATGTTATAATTAAAGGAACTACAACTGGTACAGTTACCGATTTAGATGGTAATTATTCGCTTTCAGATGTGCCATCAGATGCAATTCTTGTATTCTCATTCATTAGCAAGGAAACTCAGGAAGTTGCTGTTGAAGGAAGGACTGCAATTAACATTACAATGCAAGAGGAAGCCCAAAAAATGGATGAAGTTGTAATTGTTGGTTACGGTGCTGTAAAACGTGCTAATTTACTTGGTGCAGTTGGAAGCATATCATCCGATAAAATTGAAGGTATCCCAACACAAAATCTTTCAACTTTACTGGAAGGACGACTTGCAGGTGTTAAAGTTGGACAAGCATCTGGTAGTCCGGGTGCATTTTCAAATATCGAAATCAGAACCACTTCAACTTTCACTGAATATGGTGAATATATGTTGTTTGTAATAGATGGTGTAATTTATGAAGATCAAAGCAGGTTTGATATACTAGACCCAAGCGAAATTGAAAGCATCTCTGTTTTAAAAGATGCCTCAGCTGCTGTTTATGGAGCAAGAGCCTCAGGAGGTGTAATTGTTGTAAAAACAAAAAGAGGAAAAGAAGGTAAACCAAAAATAAAATATTCTTCTTCTTTTGGATATACTGATGCAACCGAATTCCCTGAAATGCTTACTGCATCTGAACATGCGCAGTTTGTTAACCAGGGACTAAAAGAATATGAAGAATATGGAGGATTTGTCCATCCTGTTTTGTATTTCTCTGATGCGGAATTAGACACATTAAAAAATATGGATTATAACTGGCTTGAAGAAGCCTGGAAAGCAGCTTCATTAACCAAACATAATCTGTCAGTTTCAGGAGGTAGTGAAAAAATCAGGTATTTTGGTAATGTAGCTTATTTTTTACAAAACGGTAATTTCGATAATGTGTCCGCAAGTAAATATAATCTTAGATTAGGTGTAGATGTTGATATTACCAAATATTTAACAGCTTCATTTACAATGAGCAGTGATAACTCAATAAAACAGGAACCTTTAAATGCAGCTGATCAGCAAATTCAAAATATGGAAGGTACCTTTAAAGCATTACTGGAAACCCCCAGGTATGTTCCTCCATATATAACTGCTGAGAATGGAGAGACATATCCTGTTTACATTAGTACTTTATATCTGAACCACCCTTTAGAAGTATTCAATGCAAACAGCAATAGAAATGCGAATAGTACGAATACAGGTTTAAATGCAGCACTTAAATATAAGCTACCGTTTATAAAAGGCTTAAGTTTAAATTTTTCCTATAATTTTGATAAAAGCTCTGGCTTTAGTAAACAATACAGGGTAGGATATTATTTATATAAATTTAAATTAGTTGATGGCTCAAACCATTTATTTACTAATCAACGAACAGGTGATCCCTGGTGGGTTGATAATGAGTCCAGAATGCTTGAAGATGGTGGTCATGATAAAAGTTACCAGGTAAACACTGGTTTAAACTACGCTCGAATATTTGGATCGCATAATATAAACGCCTTATTGGTTTATGAACAAGCTGAAAATGAAGGGAATAGTTTCAGAGCCATTAGAGAAGGATTATTAATTGAAAATTATTATTCTATAGAAGCTTTTAATAGCGATGCTGTTACTACAAGTGAATCGTTTGACAGAGGAGCCAGACAATCGTTTATCGGTAGAATAAATTACGGTTTTAAAGATAAATACTTATTAGAATCATCGTTCAGGTATGAAGGTTCCGAAAGATTTACAAAAGATAACAGATGGGGCTTTTTTCCCTCTGTTGCTTTAGGCTGGAGAATTTCTGAGGAAAATTTTTTTAAGAACAACGTTAAATTCATTGAACATTTAAAAATCAGGGCATCTTCTGGATTATTGGGTAACGACAAAGTTCTTACACGACAGTGGGAATACAGGTATAATATACAAGATGGCCAATATGCCTATTTCGGTGGAAGCCCTGTTCCAAGAATAGCGCCTAAAAATGAAGGTGTAGCATACAGAGATGCTTCATGGGAAAAAACCCTGTCAAACAATGTTGGCCTCGACTTAATATTTCTTAAACATTTTAATCTTGCCTATGAATATTTTTACAAACATACCTGGGATATATTAGAACACCGTAAGTCTGTTTTTCCAACAACAGCAGGAATTGAAGCAAAAATTGCCGGGAATTATGGTATTATGGATGCCTGGGGGCATGAATTCGAATTAGGTTACAATAATAAAATTGGTAACGACTTTGGCTATAGAATTAGTGGTAATTTAGCTTTTGCCAGGGCCAAAGTAATTAAAAAACTTCAGAATCCTGCAGTAATCGGATCCTGGAAAGATGAAATTGGAAAAATGCCTAATGGAGAAGTTGGTTATATTCACACAGACATTATCCGTACACAGGAAGAAGCTGACGCTCTAATAGCTCAGGGAATAACTATTTTTGGTTATGATCCCGAACCTGGAATGATGATGTATAAAGATGTTGGAGGACCCGATTATTCGGAAGAACCAGACGGAATTATTAATGGAAATGATAAAAGGATAATTGAACCGTATGCCAGTTCCCCTTACAATTATGGATTCGCATTAGGCTGTTCTTATAAAAAAGTAAAAATTGATGCCAATTTCAGTGGTTCATTTGGGGCAAAGGTTCTTATGGAAAAAGATGCCCGCCAATTAAACAAAGCCAACCAAACTGAAGATGAACTTCTTATCGAACTTCAAAGAAACAGGTTGGCATTCTGGAACGACCACTGGACACAAGATAACACCGATGCCGAATTTCCCCGAATTTTTAATAATCAGGCATATGAAAATTCAACTTTTTGGTTACGCGATGGACATACATTAAGATTAACCACTATTAATTTATCCTATAGTTTACCAAAAAGTGTAATCAAGCGACTAAAATTGTCACAAGTTTATTTAGGGTTATCAGCACGAAATATATGGACAATAGTTAATCCATACGAATATAAGGACCCATCCGTGGCAAGGTTTAATACGTATCCACTTGTTCGATCCTATAACTTTACTTTAAATGTTACATTATAAAATTCTGGCTATGAAATATATATATTTAATATCATTTGGTTTATTAATACTTTTAAGTTGTAAAAAAGATCTTCTTGATATTCCTGATCCTAAAAGTGTTTATGATGTTTGGGATGATCCACAAAAAGCAACATTATATGTAAACGACTTGTATGAAAGGTCTAACCCTTCTGGTTTTGGAGGTAATTCAGGAAATTCGGATGAATCGCCCGGGGGTTATACATTAATGTATGGTTTAGCTACTCCTGAAACTAATACAGGGGCTTTTTCTGTTGCAACATACCAAACAATCAGGTATATAAATATTGCAATAGAGGAACTTAACTCAAGTGAGATGAAACCAATAGATATCGCAATGATTAAAGGACAGGTGCATTTTTTGAGAGCCTGGGTATATTGGGATAAATTAGTAAAGTATTATGGCGGAGTTCCTTTAATATTAGATGTTATTGATCCTTTTACCCGGGATATTAATGTTCCGAGAAGTACTACCAAAGATTGTATTGAACAGATTATTGCTGATTTGGACATTGCAGCAGCGAATTTACCTGCCGAATGGCCCGATTATGAATATGCAAGAGTTACTCGTGGCGCTGCATTAGCATTAAAAGGAAGAATCTTATTATTCTGGGCAAGTCCACAATTCAATCCAAATAATAATATTGACAGGTGGCAAAAAGCTTATGATGCCAACAAATCAGCTCTTGATACTTTAGATACTGATGGATATAAACTTCTTAGAAATTTTGATGAAATATTTACTGAAGAAGAAGGAAATGATGAAGCAATTTTTATTGTTGCCTATGATGGAATTACTTTTACTCACGAGTGGGAAAGAGACTGTAGGCCAGAATATGCAGGAGGTTTAGGTACTGAAAATAATCCGACCTGGAATCTTGTGAAAGCCTATCCTATGCGAAACGGATTAAAAATTACTGATCCTGAATCCGGTTATGATTCTGCACAATTCTGGGAAGACAGGGACCCTCGCTTCTACGAAACAATTGCTTATAATGGTTGCGATTGGGAGTTTTCTGGTATAAGTGAAAGTATGGTTTTAAATTACATGTATTATATAAAAGATGATAGAACCGGCATTGTTAAAAGGGATACGAATGGCAATCCTAAAATTGAAGCATTGACAGAATCATTTTCGAGTACAGGCTTTTTCTGTAAAAAAGGAATAAATAATGTCGGAATATCAACTTCGAAAGTTACAGAAAGCGATGTTAACTGGATAGAAATCAGGTTTGCAGAAGTAATGCTGAACTTTGCCGAATGTGCCAACGAAATTGGAAATAATGATGAGGCTTTGGAGCAACTATATGATTTAAGAAAAAGAGTTAGGATAGACAGATATTCAGATGATTATTACGGCTTAGATCCTAATATGAACCAGGATGAATTACGAGAGGCAATTATGACTGAAAGGCAAATAGAACTCGCATTTGAGAATAAAAGGTATTGGGATTTACGCAGAAGAAATGCTTTTACAGGGGGTGCTAATTCTGTATTAACTTTAAATGGTACAAAAAGGTATGCGAATATTATGATACTTGATTCAGCGTTTAGATATGAAATTTTTCAGGATAGCCTGGAAGATGGCTTAATTGATTTATCAAAATCAAGTGAATTGAGTAAGTATTTTGATTCATACCTGGTTGAAGAGAATGAGCCGTTTAATTACCTAATAAATTATAATTTCTTTGGTTTACCTTATGATGTTTTAGATAAATCGCCAGCTATTGAACAAACTGAGGGATGGGATTATGCCGGTGATGGAAGATTCGACCCTTTAGCCGAATAAAAATATGAATTACAAAATAAATATATAATTGATATTAATTAATAACCTTAAATTTTTAACGTATGAAGAAACATTTACTTTTTACAACAATTCTGGTTGCTTTGGCAACTGTGTTTTCTATGACTCTCATCGCCCAGGATGATGAAGAACCGGAAGCAGATTATATTGAGCTAATACCGGCTGATCTTGACCCACATCCTGAAGGATTTTATATTAAAGGTGGTTATGCCGATCCCGATAAGGACGGTGTGCTTGATTGGTTTAATGGATGTTCGGATGAATATACAGATACAAACCATAACGAAACAGGTGAACAACAGGGTTTTAAATATCTTAATTGCTGTATTAAACCCACATGTACACCTAATGCTGAAGAATTTGATGTTGACGTTGGATACATCGGTATCAGAAGAAATAAATTTACCGGAACCGACTCAGCAATACATTCATGGATAATGACTATGCCAATGACTAATTTGGAAGAAATTGAAATTCAAATTTCTCCTGAAAATACTCCTAACTGGCATGTTGGTGCTTATCGAAATGTTTATATTCAATATTCTGACGATTATGGGAAAACATTCGATACTGTAAATTATATAAATGTAAATTGCCCTGATGGAGCTGATGGAAAAGCCGGGGCAGAATTTACATATAATGCTGATGAACCTGACGAATATCAGGCTATTAATACAATAATTGCAGCTTCAAACCAAGGGCCTATTGTATTAAGAATGATAACCCCGGACAGGGAAATCCATCCTCCTAGAATCAGAATACACTATTTTATGGCTTATGCTGTTGAAGGTAGCTGGGAGGATACAATTAGTGTAGATATTTCCGAAAATACAATTCAAATACAACCAATAGTAAATGTTTTCGAAAATCAAATCCAGGCTATAAATGGTTCTATAGCAGTATACAATTTAATTGGAAAACTTATGGGCTCTGGTACATCTGTTATAGTACCTCGAGGGATTTACATTGTAAAAGGAGATAATGGACGAACTGAAAAAGTATATGTAAAATAAACAAATCACTTAAATAAATTAACATGTTTAACTTAAATTCAATCTTATGAAAAATTACACATTTTTACAAAAACTATGGACTTTCATGTCCTTGTTCATGCTCTTTGGCCTTGTGGCCAACTCTGCGGTAATTCAATTACCAAATACTGTTGAAGATTCACTGCAACAATTAATGGAAAAACATTGGGGTACTATATGGCAACCTGGTGATACAATTATGCTTACATCGGCTGATACATATGTTATAACTGGTAGTGTTGATATTTACCAGGAACTTACCCTTATGGGTGATCCTACTTTAGATTCTAAGCCAATAATTCGTTTTAAAGATGATGGTGCATTTAGGCTTAAAGAAGATTCTATTAGTGTTACACTTAAAGGATTTAATTCTTTTGGCTGGGATCCAGTTGATAAGGATACCACTACAGATATTGTTAATACTTTTTTACGATTCGACCAAGCTAATTGGAAAAACTGGAATGATATTTTAATTGAAGATGCTGAAATTTGGGGCTTCAGAGGCGGCATCCAGCTTTTCAAAGATAAACATGCTATATATAAATCAGTTACACTTAACAATGTAATTATCCATGATCTAATTGCTGATTTAGCATTAGATTTAAAGGAAAACATTATAAATAAAGTGGTTGTAACAAATTCAACTTTTTATAATATTTCAAAAGGTATCATAGGTGAGTTTGATAAAGATTCTGTTGGATATCCAAAAGAAGTCGTGATCGAAAATAATACCTTCTTTAATGTTATTGGTGGTGGTGCTTTATTTGCAGTCCATAATTTTGAAGATGGTTCTTTAGATCTTTCATTTAAAAACAATATCTGTCAACAATTATATGATATTGATAACGCAAGACCATTTAGATTAAATGAAACATGTGGTACCATAGTAATTGCAAACAATGTAATTGACGATTTTGAATCGAACAGAACAAATGCAGGTTATGATTATGACTCATTAGTTCAATCGAATTTCTCTAACGTCACTTTATTAAATAATGTATTAGAAAATCCAAAATTTGCTGATGATGAGGAAGGTGATTTTTCAATTAACTTAAAATCCCCTGCTGCTAAAGCAAGTGCAGATGGAGGCCCAATTGGAGACCCTCGCTGGCAACCAAATGTGCCAGTTATTGTTCCTGGTGCAGGTGTTCATGAGCTTGCTAATGATATAGACATTGAATCGTTTATTGAGGATACATCCAGATGGGAAGCTGGAGATACTATCATGCTTGTAACTGATGGTGGAGAATATGTTGTTACTGGTACAATTGATTTATACAAGGAAATTACCATTTTGGGTGATCCAAGGTTAAATGCTAAACCAATAATACATTTTGATAAAGATGGTGCATTTAGACTTAAAGAAGATTCTATCAATATCACACTTAAAGGATTTAAAGCTTTTGGTTGGGATCCTGTTGATAAAGATACCTCTGAAAAAATTGTTGGTACTTTTATACGGTTTGATCAAGGTGGTTGGAAAAACTGGAATGATGTTGTATTTGAAGATATTGAAATATGGGGCTTCAAAGGTGGCATACAGCTTTTCAAAAATGGTGGTTCAATCTATAAATCTGTTACAATTAATAATGTTATTATGCATGATCTAACAGCTGATTTAGCCATAGATTTGAAGAAAAATATTATTAATAAAGTTGTTATAACAAATTCGACTTTCTATAATATTCCAAAAGGTATTTTAGGAGAATTCAATTCTGATTCAGTAGGATATCCAAAAGAAGTTTTAATTAAAAATAATACTATTTTTAATTGCATTGGTGGAAACTCATTAATGGCATTGCATAATCTTTCAGATATGGCATTAGATCTTAAATTTGTAAATAATATTTGCCATACTCTATATGATACTGCTAATTCAAGACCATTCAGAATAAGACCAAATAACCAAGCAGGAAATATAGAAATATCAAATAGTGTTTTTGTTAATTTTAAAACAAATAGAGACACTACAGGTAAAAATGAAGTATATAATTTAGAAGATGTTCTTTTATTGCCAAATGTTACTTCAGCAAATCTGATTTATACTGATCCTGAATTTAAAGCCGATACTTTAGGAGACTTTACATTACCTGAAACATCTGCTTTAATTACTGGCGGTACCGATGGCGGACCAATTGGTGACCCACGCTGGGTGCCTGTTATTGGTGTTGAAATTACAGCTGTTGGCGAGCAGGTAGTTGGAGATACTGTTGAATTAGAAGCTGAAGTTACCTTAAGTGGAGATGTTGACAAAACTGTTGCCTGGTCTGTTATTGAAGACTATAATGGTACAACTGGTAAAGCAACAATTAACGCAACTTCGGGCGAAT
>Ga0272442_10003642_pt1 | contig 21527 bp, 18 predicted proteins | sample SSMForm2O_FD_200262 | JGI IMG/M metagenome (GOLD analysis project Ga0272442, IMG submission 200262) | Marine sediment archaeal communities from Little Sippewissett salt marsh, Falmouth, MA, United States - SSM-Form-2O | ecosystem: Environmental > Aquatic > Marine > Wetlands > Sediment ... | reverse complement strand
TCTGCCCCTGACCCTGCCACCCACCATCCCGCTCTGGCAGGTAGCGGTGGGCGTCAGTTTCGGGGTTGTTCTGGCCAAAGAGGTGTTTGGCGGGGTGGGCCGCAACTTCATGAATCCGGCCCTCTCATCGCGTGCCTTCATCTATTTTGCCTATCCCGCCCAGATGAGCGGTGACTCCATCTGGACGGCGGTGGACGGCCTCTCCAGCGCCACCCCGCTCACCGCCATGGTAAGTTCCTCCGCCCCCAACCCAATCAGCCAGATCGATGTAAGTTGGGGTAATGCCTTCTTGGGCGTCATGCCCGGCTCCATGGGAGAAACTTCAACCCTTGCCTGTCTGTTTGGCGCCGGACTACTGCTCATCACCGGGGTGGCATCCTGGCGGATCATGGCCGCCATGCTGCTGGGCGCGGTGGTTACGACATTGCTGTTCAACACCATGGCCGACGCCAGTCATCCCCTCTACTCCATTCCCATTCACTGGCACCTGGTCCTGGGAGGTTTTGCCTTCGGCCTGGTCTTCATGGCCACCGACCCGGTCTCCGCCGCCCACACCAAAACCGGACAATGGATGTATGGGCTGCTGATCGGCTTTATCGTCATTCTTATCCGGGTGGCCAATCCCGCCTACCCCGAGGGGGTAATGCTTGCCATCCTGCTCGGCAATGTTTTTGCACCGCTGTTTGACTATTTTGTGCTGCGGGCCAACGTCAGAAGGAGGGTGCTGCGCCATGGCTGAAGAACATCCATTGAGACCCTTTTATACGGTACTTGTTCTGGCCTTCGGTTGTTCCCTCTTGGTGGCCTCCGCCGCCATCGGGTTGCGTCCTCAGCAGGATGCCAACCGGCTGCTTGATCAGAAAAGAAATATCCTCCGGGCCGCCGGCGTATATGAGGCGGGCATACCGGTAGACGAGCAGTTCGGCGCCGTCCAGACCCGCCTGGTGGACCTGCAAAGCGGCGCCTATGTCGCCGATGAAAAGATCGATCCCAACTCCTACGACCAACAGGCCGCGCTGCTCTCCCCTGAACTGAGCAGAGAGCTGAGCAGCGAGGAAAACATTGCCGGCCTGCGCGGGCTGGAAAACTATGCGAAAATTTATCTCTTCTCGGATCAGGACAGGATAGACAAAGTGGTGCTGCCGGTACGCGGCAAAGGTCTCTGGTCCACCATGTACGCCTATGTCGCACTGGACAGCGATCTGTCCACCATTGAAGGCATCTCCTTTTATGAACATGGTGAGACTCCCGGCCTGGGGGGTGAGATAGAAAATCCCCGCTGGCAGGCCGGCTGGCAGGGGAAAAAGCTGTTCGGCCCGGACGGCGAGATGGAGCTTTCCGTGGTGAAAGGCGGCGCCCAGGTGAGCGAGGAGCAACAGCCCTACAGCGTCGATGGTCTATCGGGGGCCACCCTTACCACCCAGGGCGTCGATAATCTGATGCGTTTCTGGTTCGGTGAGCATGGCTACGAACCCTTTATCGCACGCATCAAGCAAGAAGGAGGATTTAATGGCTGAATCGGCTAAGGAGTTGCTCTTCAACTCCGTTTTCAAACGCAATCCCATTGCCCTGCTGGTGCTGGGCATCTGCTCGGCCCTGGCGGTCACCGGCCAGATGGCCACCGCCTTTGTTATGTGCGTGTGCGTCACCCTGGTGACCGGTTTTTCCAATCTGACCATCTCCCTCGTGCGTAAACGCATCCCCAACTCGGTACGTATCGGCCTGCAGATCATGGTGATCGCCACCCTGGTTATTCTGGTAGATCAGATTCTCAAGGCCTTTTATTTTGAGCTTTCCAAGCAGCTTTCCATCTTCGTGGGGCTGATCATCACCAATTGCATCATCATGGGACGGGCCGAGGGGTTCGCCATGTCCAACCCGCCGATCCCCAGCTTTGTCGACGGCATTGCCAACGGGTTGGGATACAGCCTGATCTTGATGCTAGTGGCCTTTGTCCGCGAACTGTTCGGATCGGGCTCGGTGTTTGGCTATGAGGTGCTCAAGCTCACCACCAACGGCGGCTGGTACACGGCAAACGGCATGCTCATCCTGCCGGCCAGCGCCTTTTTTCTGATCGCCATCATCATCTGGGTGATGCGCACCATCGATCCCGAGCAACAGGAGAAAGACTGATGCATTATCTCGATATCATTTATCGCTCGGTTTTTATCGAGAACCTTCCCCTCGCCTTTTTCCTGGGGATGTGCACCTTTCTGGCGATCTCCAAGAAGGTGCAGGCGGCCATCGGGCTGGGGCTGGCGGTTCTGGTGCTGACCTCGATCACGGTGCCGCTCAACAACTTCATCCTCGCCACCATGCTGGAACCCGGCGCGCTGGCCTGGCTGGGCGCGCCCAATGTGGATCTCACCTTTCTGGGGCTGCTTATCTATATCGCCACCATTGCCACCGTTGTGCAGATTCTGGAGATGGTGCTGGATCGGTTCGTACCGACCCTGTACAACACCCTGGGCATCTTCCTGCCGCTGCTCACGGTAAACTGCGCGATTCTCGGCGCCACCCTGTTTATGGTGGAGCGCGACTATAACTTTACCGAGTCGGCGGCCTATGGATTCGGCGCCGGACTCGGCTTTTTCCTGGCGGTGGTTGCCCTGGCCGGTATCCGTGAACGGATGGAATATGCCGATCCGCCCGGCGGCCTGCGCGGTCTTGGCCTTACCTTCGTCACCGCCGGTCTGATGGCCGTGGCCTTTATGGGGTTGGCGGGAATGGATCTGTAACGGAGGCCGTTTCCTAATACGCCGGAAATGCTTACCATATGGACATAAAAGATTTATCAACATAGCGGTGTAATCATGGGCGAAATTTATTACGGGGTGGGCATTTTTCTGGCCATCCAGTTTGTGCTTGTTTCCCTAATTGTTCTGGCAAAGCGCTCGCTGCTGCCCAGCGGCGACATCACCATCACGGTTAATGATGACAAACAGGTGTCGGCAAAACCGGGTGGCAAACTGCTCACCAAACTTGCCGACGATGGGATTATCTTGTCTTCCGCCTGCGGCGGCGGCGGCAGCTGCGCCCAGTGCAAATGTATCGTCAATGACGGGGGTGGTTCTATTCTGCCCACCGAGATATCAGCCTTTACCAGGCGGGAAATCAAGCAGGGTTATCGCCTCTCCTGCCAGGTGCCGGTGAAGCGCGATATGGATATCGTGGTACCGCAGGAGGCCCTGGAGACGAAAAAATGGCAGTGCATGGTCAAATCAAACGAGAACGTCGCCACCTTCATCAAAGAGCTGGTGCTTGAACTTCCGGCCGATGAGGATGTGGGATTTGAGGCGGGCGAGTATATCCAGATCGAGGTGCCACCGCACGAACTCGATTACAAGAGTTTTGATATCGACAACCGGTTTCTGGCGGACTGGCGCAAGTTCAAGATGTTTCAATTCAAATCCCACGTCTACGTGCCGGTCACCCGGGCCTACTCCATGGCCAACTACCCCAATGAAAAGGGGCTGATCATGCTCAACGTGCGGATTGCCCCGCCGCCGCCCGGCAAAGAGGCCGCCCCTCCCGGTCAGGCATCATCCTACATCTTCAATCTGAAAGCAGGAGATGAGGTAACCATATCCGGTCCGTTCGGCGACTTTCTCATCCACGAAAGTGATGCCGAGATGATCTATATCGGCGGCGGCGCCGGCATGGCCCCGCTGCGCAGCCATATCTTCGATCTCTTCAAAAGACGCCACACCAAACGCAAGGTGTCATTCTGGTACGGCGGCCGCTCCCTCAAGGAAATCTTTTACCAGGACGATTTCGAACAACTGGCCGCCGAACACGACAACTTCACCTTTCACCTGGCGCTGTCGGCGCCGCTGCCCGAGGACAATTGGGAGGGATATACCGGCTTTATCCACCTGGTGCTCTATGAGCAGTACCTGAAGGATCATCCGGCCCCGGAGGATATCGAGTATTACGTGTGCGGCCCGCCGATGATGCTCGCATCGGTGCGGGAATTGCTGGACAACCTGGGCGTAGAGCCGGAAAACGTGCGCTACGACGACTTTGGCGGCTAGGAGCAGCCTGCCATGATCAACTCCCTTCTGCTTACCCTGCTGTTCACCGCGCCGCTTTTTATCGGCGCGGTGCTGCTGGTAAATTTCGCCCGCATACGAATGGAAAAGGTGCGCCACACCCGGGGTATCTCCTGTGCCTCCCACGGAACGGAAGCCGGGTGCGGCTGCGCCCCCCGCCTGCAGCAAGATATTCCCAGCCTCTCCAACACCTCTTAGACGCATAGACAAAAGCCACTTATCGGCCAGAACTCCACGGCACAGTCTCCTCGAGAACATCCCCCTGATCTTTCCCAGCCGGCAACCGGCGCCAGGCAGTCGTTTGCTCCAGGCATAGTCGGTTTCCCTGCCTATCGTGAAAAGTACGCCTCCCGCATGTCGGCCGGCACATCACGTGCACCAAGCACCTGAGCCCCTAAATCAGGAGCGCTTAAATATCTGTATTTATTCACTTTTTTACAAATACAACCAATAAATTGCAGTTATACAGTCGTCCGTATAAGGTGTGATATTTCGCAAAAAGACGCATGCAGACCTACTGCCACGCACGAAAACAGCCCTTCGTTGTAAGCACTGGAGAACTGAATTCCCAAGTTATACGGCAGTGTATGACATGGGTATTTCCGAAAAAAGCCGCGCCGCGACCGCTGGATTTTTAATCTTGTCAAGAATCTGTTGGTCATTTACAATGTCACAGGCTCCCAACTTTCACACGACATTTCGGCTAGTTGTAAACTAGAAGGGCAATAAAGCTCTCGTGATTACAGCAGTAGACGGAAAAGAACACGTTCAGGCTTATATGGGAAGCCACAGGTAAATTCCCAAGAAAAACCTCTGCGTGATATTATACGTTATCATCTTAAATTGAGTAACTGAATCTTATGAAAATAATCGGATTGATTTTAATGTTTGGTGGATTTATTTTTGCTGTTCTTAGTCAAATTTACATTATATTCAGTGCCTTTAGGCTTAGATTCTCAGCAGGATTATTTTGTTTACTTGTGACACCGATATATGCTTTTACAAGTGATCTTCGAAAAGAAATGAATATCAATATTGCGTTAAAAATTTGGATTTCAAGTATATTGATCACAATAGCCGGAGTGATTGTTCTCAGCTGTATCTAATTTTATTTATTATTTGATAACAAACGCTTGCAAACTGATTGGGCTACATTGGGGCGATTTATAACTGTGTTTTCTATTTAATCTTTTCCGCTTTTTCGTTGGTTTTCGTTTTACGCCGCCCGCCCGGTGAAACGGAGCGTTGTGGATTGAAGGCCTTCGGCCTGCTTACTGCATGAAATAAAAAGGCGAATAAAAGCAATTACAAAAACTACACCTGCAGGAGGAAATGATATTGAACGAGGTTGAATATAACTCACGTTTTGCCGAACCAAAGTCCATTTGCCCTAAGAATGAACTCAAGGAAGCTGATACACGTGCCGGAAGAGCGTTAGCATATGCTTTAGACATCAGAAAGTTTGAAATTGAACTCTACTGGAAACGTGCCACATACTTTTGGGCTTTCATTGCATCAGCATTTGCTGGGTACGCATTAACCTACAGGAAATCTACCGATAATGATCCTTGGCTTTCTTTGCTGTTTTCCGCCCTTGGCTTCGTATTTTCTTTTGCTTGGTATTTGGCAAATCGCGGTAGTAAGTTTTGGCAGAACAATTGGGAACGACACGTTGACCTTTTAGAAGACATAACTCTTGGCCCGCTATATAAGGTGATAGCAGTCGAAACTATTTCGGGTAATATTCTAAACTCTCCAGGTCAATTTTCAGTCAGCAAAATCAACCAAATATTAAGTGTTTTTGTAACGGTAATTTGGGGTATTCTCTTCATGAGATCATTTTTTCCTGTTGATTGCTACAAACTCACGCTTTTTTTGATTACCATCAGTTTTTTATTCCTTCTATACTGGTTTGGAAAATCATCAAACCAGATAACTACTCCAGGACTGCATGAGAAAGGTGGAGGGCAAAAGAATAATATTGTTCAGTGAAATCAAGTAAATATGTGAGTAATTTGTGGTAAGCCTTTTTTATACGGAGAATGTATGCGAACGCAAGGTATCGTAAACCTGGTACTATCAAGCCCTCTAGCTTTCATCGCTTTTTTAGGTGTTCTCAATTGGATTATATACAAGATTATTTCTGATTTAATTAGGGCCTCAAAACAGGAAAGAATTGATTCTTTAAAAAAGACTATGCAATTCTGTACTTTTATTTTTGCTATGTTCTTTGTGTTAGTTTTTTTAGTGATTTTTCTTACTCCATAATTTGTATATTATATTGATAAAATTAATGTTCCACAACAAGTCATTCAAGTGAACGCGCCTTACTGCATATTATTTAATATTTAAGTTCCCAATCATGCCGTATAACTTGACGTTATGTTTTCAAAAAAACACAAATCGTCGCAATAGAGTAGACTAATGAGCAACAAAACCAGCAAATTTAGACCTGGGGATATCGTTCGAGTTTTGAATGGAGTAAGAGATCCTGATTTTCAGGCCAATATAGGTGGTTGGTCAGGAAAGGTAGAAGAAGTGGATTTAATAGAAGATGGCTCATGGTTATATACCATTGTTTGGGACCAAGATACCCTTTCAGTAGCGGGCGATGATTATGAAAGCGAATGTGAGAGAAATAACCTAGACTTCGAAAGAATATATCTTGAAGAAAAGGATCTGGAATTAATAATCATTTCGGGAAGTGACAATAATGATAGTTTTCTTGCGTAAATTGCGCATAACCAGGTAATTGTAGCCGACCCACAAAAACGATCCGTCTCCTCAGTTCTTTTCGGTACCGTAGATAGTGGACCCCAAAAATGGGACAGCAATGTAAGTTATTTTTCTCACCATAACGGGGACACTGAAAAATGACAGAAAAAAGGCGCAGGGCGTACACTGCGGCGTTTTAAGCGAAGGTTGGCTTAGAGGCGATCCGTGGGGTGCAGACTACTAACGAAATTGCCCAGACATAGGGTGTCCATCCGCTGCAGGTCGGCCATTGGAAAAAGGCAATTACCGAGCAGGCCGGGACACTGTTTGAAACCAAACGGGGACGCAAAATTCGGGCGAGAGCCCGATCCTTTTAGATGAAACACCATGAAAAAAGAAGATGTTCGCACATCCGATCCGGACATGGCGTGCAGTGCGGAGGCGCTTAAGCGGGCCGCTCTTCGGGCGCGTCGCGATGCCGAACGCACCCACACCCCGCTGGTTACCTATGAGAACGGCACCATCAAACGGCGGATGGTCGCGCGGGAAAAACCCGACGACGAAAGTGTAGACGGGGAGTGACACCGAGTACCTCTTTACGACTCGCACAGTTCTTTGGGATGTCTGCCGATTTCTGGATGAACATGCTTATTCGATGGGATATGTACAAGGCGAACCACGTTGAAGCCAAATAGCTAAAAACCATTCGTCCATATTCGGGACCAGAACACCCGCCACATGCATAGTTAACATCTTGCTCTGTGCATAACTTCCGCTGAACTGGACGCAACATAGCTCTGTTGCTATTTTCCGCCGGTTAACTCAACGTTCGTGCCGCTTCGGACAAAGTTAAGGGGCAGCTATACTTTTTCTAATGATCTTAAAACAGATGGCTTCGTAAAAACCCCAATTACGGTCATTGTGGAGTTGAATCGAAATCCATAATCATTTGAAATTACCGGATTCCCGCTGAAGCCTGTCCTTGAGTGTTGTTATCGAGGGCGGGAATGACGTTAGCGAGCAAATTCAAGGTTTTTACGGGTTCATCAAAACTAGATGGCGCAATCTTTAGAACGGTCTGCTCGGAATATGTTGTCCAAAACAGCTGTTCGGATGATTGCGTACACCTTTCTTGCGATGATTCTTGCTGCGCTCCTTATTTCCCCTTTACTTGGCAATGCCTAGCTGCTATTGACAGGGAGAGGTTACTTTATTCCGATGGACTCCTCAATATTCACATTTGAGCCGATATAGATGAATAATGGATCAGGTGAACGGTGGATTTATGGCCAGGATTATCGATACTACTATTACGCGGGCGATGGAGTCGGGAAGCATAGGTATCGGTTTGTCCATAGGTCTCAAGCCAATGCGTATCGAGGTTTTGTTGTGACTGACTTTTCGACGTGGTGCGGCCTTCAACCATGACGTATGGAAGTGCTCAACAGGGCGAGTATTGAATGAACAAACGTCGGAGAAAGATTGGGGAGCTTTATGGAGAGCGGTGCGTTGATTGAAGGAGACACAGACACAGAACCAGTGGGGGGAACTGCCTGAGTGCGCCGCGCTTACCTGGCAGCCCACCCGCCCGCTTAGCCCTATGCATAGAACGCCACGTGGCGGAAAGGAAGAGGATTATGGCTCGAAAAAAGAAGGCTGGGATGAAACGACCGATCGAGTCGTATGAGCACAAGGACAAGCAGCGGGTGAACAATCCACCGGTCGGACTGGTGACGCCTGATACCGACCCTGACGCGGGGGTACAGAAGCACTACGCCTACGATCCGCATCTGGACCCGCAGCTGGTCTGGGCCGGCAAGGCGGAGCATACCTCGTTTGCGGTGCCGACCGTGTCCCTGCACGTCCACGAGCGCATCGACTCACGCACCATCATCGAGGCGGTGCGAAAGCGCACCGGCGGCGGCCCGCAGCAGATGACGCTCTTCGATGTCGAGCGCGAGGAACCGCTGCGCCAGGCGATTGATTTCTACAAGCACGCCCATGGCTGGTCCAACCGGCTGGTGGCGGGCGATAGCCTGCTGGTGATGAACTCGCTGCTGGAAAAGGAGGGTATGGCGGGCAAGGTGCAGATGGTCTATCTCGACCCGCCCTACGGCATCCGCTACGGCTCCAACTTTCAGCCCTTCGTCAACAAGCGCGACGTGAAAGACGGCAAGGACGACGACCTCACCGCCGAGCCCGAGCAGATCCGGGCTTTTCGCGACACCTGGGAGCTGGGCATCCACTCCTACCTTACTTACCTGCGCGACCGGCTGCTGCTGGCCCGCGAACTGCTCACCGAAAGCGGCAGCATCTTCGTGCAGATCAGCGATGAGAATGTGCACCATGTGCGGGAATTGATGGATGAGGTATTTGGGGCGGGGAATATGATAGTCACAATTGTCTTGAAGAAGAAGGGGGCGACTACACCTACCGATCCGGTAAATGATTTCATTCTTTGGTATGGTAAAGAGCGAGACCGAGTTCGCAGTGCTTTAAGTAGACTCTATCAGGAGCGCCGAAATCCTGAAGACGATCCTAAGTTCAATACATTGATCTCCTCGGAGGGTAAGCAATTACGCGTTAAAAGCATCTCACAGTCACAACTCGTTGAACGGCAGAATGAAGGTTGGCGCTGGGCGCGCGTCAACTACCCCATAGTTAGTCAACACCCGAGTCCGACCAGAAGTGCGTCATACGAATTCAAAGGGAAGAAGAAGGTCTGTGGGAGCAACCGACAATGGAGCTTTGATGTCCCTGTCGGGCTTGACCGGCTCGCTCTGGCAAAGCGGCTATTTGATGGTGGCGGTGAATCTCTAGGCGGCATCGTTTTCTGGGACGACTGGCCGTATACGGCGATGTCAAATGTGTGGGACGACCTTAAGGGCGAGGAGAACCCCGAATATGTTGTCCAGACCGCATGGCGCGCCATCGAACGCTGCCTCTTGATGACCACCGATCCCGGTGACCTGGTCTTCGACCCGACCTGCGGCAGCGGCACCACCGCTTATGTGGCCGAGCAGTGGGGGCGGCGCTGGATCACCTGCGACACCTCGCGGGTGGCGCTGACCCTGGCCAAGCAGCGGCTCATGACGGCAGTCTTCGACTATTACGAGCTGGCCCATCCGAGCGAGGGCGTGGGCAGCGGCTTCAGGTACAAGACCGTGCCGCATGTGACGCTGAAATCCATCGCCAACAACCCCGATATCCGCGAAGGCATGACACGGGCGCAGATCGATGCGGCCATTGCCCGCCACGCCCCGCAGGAGACGCTCTACGACCAGCCGTTTATGGACAAGAAGAAGACCCGCATCAGTGGGCCGTTTACGGTCGAGGCGGTGCCCGCCCCGACGGTGAAAGCCATCGAGGATGTGCTCGATGACACGCCACCTTACGGAGCTTCGGCAGGCAGGCACCCGGCGGACGCCTCCATTTCCCGTTCCGGCGAGACCCTGCGCCAGGGCGAGTGGCGCGACGAACTTCTGCGAACCGGGATTCGCGGCAAGGCGGGCCAGCATATCCGCTTCGCCCGGCTGGAACCGCTGCCCGGCTGCCGCTGGCTGCACGCCGACGGCGAGAGCCGCCCTAATGATGAGGGCAGGAATCAGGTGCGGGATACAGGCGCGGCCTATGCCGCCCAGCGCATCGTGATTTCCTTCGGCCCCGAGCACGCGCCTCTGGAACAGCGCCAGGTGGCCCAGGCCATCGAGGAAGCGCAGACGCTGGTGCCCAAACCGAAACTGATCGTGTTCGCCGCCTTCCAGTTCGACCCGGAGGCGGCCAAGGACATTGACGAAACCAACTGGCCGGGTGTCACCCTGCTTAAGGCGCAGGTGAATGCCGACCTGCTCACCGACGATCTCAAGAAGAAGCGGGCCAGCAACGAGTCCTTCTGGCTCATCGGCCAGCCGGACGTGCAGATCGAGCGCATCGCCACGGGCGAGGACAAGAACAAGGTGCGGGTATCGGTGCACGGTTTCGACTACTACAATACCAAGACCGGTGGCATCGAGTCGGGCGGCGAGGACAGGATCGCGGTCTGGCTGCTGGATACCGATTACGACGGGCGCAGTCTCTATCCGCGCCAGGTCTTCTTTCCGATGGCCGGCGCGAAGCAGGGGTGGGCGCGACTGGCGAAAAACCTCAAGGCGGAGATTGACGAGGAGTTGATCGAAGCGTATCGCGGCACGGTATCACTGCCCTTTACGGCGGGCGATCACCAGCGCATCGCGGTCAAGATCGTGGACGACCGGGGCATCGAGAGCCTGAAGGTGATGGAGGTGAAACAATGAAGGCACGAATCGCCATTCCCAGGGAAGCGATCCGCGATTTCTGCCGCCGATGGAAGGTGACGGAGTTCGCCTTGTTCGGGTCGGTGTTGCGGGACGATTTCAGTCCGGACAGCGACGTGGACGTGCTGGTAGTCTTCGCGGACGATGACTCGCCGGGCTTCGAACAACTTGCCGCGATGCGCGGGGATCTGGAAGCGCTGTTTGGCCGTGAAGTCGACCTGGTCGAACGACGGGCGGTAGAGCAAAGTGAGAACTACATCCGCCGCCGGCACATCCTCAAGCACGTGGAGCCTCTCTATGTGGCGTGACGATGCCAACGTGCTGGATATGTTGATTGCGGCCCGGCGCGCCAACGAGTTCAGCATGGGCCTCACGTGGGAGCGATTTCGCGACAGCAGCCTGCATCAGCATGCCATTGCCAAGGCATTGGAAAATATCGGTGAAGCGGCGGGCAAGGTCAGTGAGGAATACCGGGAAGGCCACCAGGAGATTCCCTGGCGAAAGATCACAGGCCTGCGACATCGGATCGCCCATGACTACCTCCGGCTGGATATTCTGCGGGTGTGGGAGATTGCGACCACGGATGTTCCGGCCTTGATCGCCGTGCTCGAACCGCTGGTTCCCCCGGAGGAGGATGTCTGATGGCCCGCACCACCATTGACCGGTTGATCATCAACTCACCTTACGAGCAACCGGCGCGGCACTGGCGCTACGAACGTGAAACGCGCAGCTTCGATCTGGCCGAGGGGCGGCGTCCGGCCGGGTACGTGGTGGCCTCGGGGGACTCCAAGGCCTTCGACGATCCGGGCATCTTCGTGGAGATTCCGCTGGTGAATCAAATCCGCCCGCGCGTGGCGGCGTGGCGGGCGATGGGGTATCCGGGCGTGACCAGCATCACCAAGCGGTTGCTGGATCATTGGAACGACCCGGAGGAGTTCGACGTGAGGCGGTTCTTCTTCTGCCAGTTGGAGGCGGTTGAGACGCTGATCTGGCTGGCCGAGGCCCCGGCGGCGGAGCGGGTGGGCATCGAGATTCCCGGTGACGGTGGCGCGTTTGTGCGGCAGTGCTGCAAGATGGCGACCGGTTCGGGCAAGACCATCGTCATGGCGATGGTAATCGCCTGGCAGGTGCTCAACAAGGTGGCCAGTGCGCAAGATGCGCGGTTTTCCAAGAATGTGTTGGTCATTGCGCCGGGGCTGACGGTCAAAAGCCGTCTGGCGGTGCTGGAACCGGCGGGGACGGACAACTATTTCGAGGCGTTCAACATCGTGCCGTCGGCGCTGCTGGACGGTCTGCGCCAGGGCAAGGTGCTGATCCGCAACTGGCATGCGCTGGCCTGGGACAGCGCCGAGCAGATCAAGAAGCGGCGCAGCGTGGACAAGCGCGGCGTCAAAAGCGACGAGGCCTACACCCGCGAGGTGCTGGGCGAGATGGCGAGCGCCCGTAACCTGTTGGTGATCAATGACGAGGCGCACCATGCCTGGCGGGTGAACTGGGAGGCGGAGGGCAAATATTTACGCACCCGCGACCTGAAGGACAGCGCCGCGGAAGCGACCGTCTGGATCGGCGGACTGGACCGGTTACAGCGGTCGCGGTCCATTCTGACCTGCTACGATTTTTCCGCTACACCATTTACCCCGTCGGGCAAGAAGAGCAGCGAAGAGGCATTGTTCGGCTGGATCGTCAGCGATTTCGGGCTGAACGACGCCATCGAATCGGGACTGGTGAAGACCCCGCGCGTGGTGGTGCGCGACGATGCCGTGCCGGACGCCAGGACCTACAAGCCGCGCCTCTACCACATCTACAACGACCCGGATGTGAAAGACGACCTGAACCGGCGGGCGCAGCCGGAAGAGCCGTTGCCCGACCTGGTGCTGAACGCCTACAATCTGCTGGGCTATGACTGGCGGGAAGCGTGGAAGGCGTGGGACAAGGCGGGATTGCCTACGCCGCCGGTCATGATCACCGTGGCGAACCGCACCGAGACGGCGGCGCGGGTTAAACATGCCTTTGACTCGCGGCGGGTTCATATTGACGAATTGTGCGATCCCGACCGGGTGCTGCACATTGACTCGAAGGTGCTGGATCAGGCGGAGGCTCAGGAGGATACCGCCGAGCTGGAGGTGACGGGCGAGGAAAGCGACGACGAAAACGGGAATGAGGTTCCGGTCAAACCTAAGTTGACCAAGGCCGAACAGGCGGAGCTTTTGCGTCGCACCGTGGACACGGTGGGCAAGGCGGGGAAGCCGGGCGAGCACATTCAGAAGGTGATCTCCGTGGGTATGCTCTCCGAAGGCTGGGACGCCAAGACCGTAACCCATATCATGGGGCTGCGGGCGTTTTCTTCGCAACTGCTGTGCGAGCAGGTGGTCGGACGGGGCTTGCGCCGCACCTCCTACGAGTTGAACCCGGAAACCGGACTGTTTGATCCTGAGTATGTGAACATCTTCGGCGTTCCGTTCACCTTCCTGCCCCACGAAGACCCGGGCGAAGTAGTCGAAAAGAAGAATGACACCAAGGTGGGCGTTCATGCAGACCCATCAAAGGCTGATTATGCGATCCGCTGGCCGAACGTGGTGCGCATTGACCGGGTATTCCAGCCTGCCTTGACACTCGATTGGGAACGAGTACGCCCGTTGGGGCTGGATGCCGCCCGGACTGCGCAGGTGGCGGAACTGGCGCCGATATTGGAAGGCAAGCCGGATGTTACCAGGGTCAGCCGTATCGAATTGGAGCGGCTGGCGCGCGAGTTCCGCATGCAGCGGATCATTTTTGAGACGGCGCGGGATGTGTTCGATCAGATGAAGCACACCTGGCAGGGAAGCCGCGAAGTGCTGCTGGCGCAGCTAGTCAGGATCGTCGAGCAATTCATCGCCGCTAACCGGATCAACATCTCTCCGCCGCTCTTCTATCAGGACGAGTTGCGGCGCAGGCTGATCATCATCCTGAACATGTCGCGCGTGGTGCAGCATGTGTGGGAGGCGATTCGACAGGAGAACACCGAGCGACTGACGCCGGTGTTCGACCGCGATCATCCGATACGGGCGACCGGCGACATGCGGCCGTGGCATACCGGAAAACCATGTGAGCGGACGCGAAAATCACATATCAATGTCTGCGTGTATGACAGCACCTGGGAGGCTTCCGATGCCTTTGTGCTGGAGAACACGGACGCGGTGGCTGCCTGGGTCAAGAACGATCATCTGGCCTTCGAGATACTCTACGTCTATCGCGGTGTTGTTCGGAAATACAGACCGGACTTCCTGATCCGCATGAGAAACGGTGACATGATAGTCCTTGAAACGAAAGGTAAGGAGACCGAACAGGACAAGGTGAAACGCCGCTATCTTGACGAATGGACGCAGGCCGTGAATACGCACGGAGGCTTCGGGCAATGGCACGCTGCGGTTGTCCAGAACCCCGGCGAGATTCGGGATGTGCTGATGGTATATGAAACGAACAAAAAAACAGGTGTAATCTGGTAGCTGTGGGAATCTCTCCCCCAGCTCCCACACCACCGGGCACGCAGTTCGCACGAGGCGGTTCCCAGAGGCTACCGAACCGTGGCTGGTAATGGATGATTACCCAGAGATTTTTGAGGCACTTGCGCCTCATAAGATCATGCCCATGCCGGGCGTACACAAGGCTCTTGCTCCCGAACTCGTACCTCGGCGGGAGAAGCGCACCTTGTGTGAAAATCATATATTGACCTTACGTTCGCTATGACGTACGCTTACAACAGGAGGTACCATTATGAATATAATTAATGCAACAGAAGCAAGGTCTAAACTTTATAGATTGATTGACGAAACAGCAGAAACCCATGAACCTATTGTTATTACAGGGAAGAGAAAAAATGCTGTGTTACTTTCAGAAGAAGATTGGAATGCAATTTCTGAAACAATATACTTACTCTCTATTCCTGGAATGAGAGAATCAATACGAGAAGGATTAGAAGAAAATATTTCCGATTGTTCAAAGGAGCTTGATTGGTGAGTTGGGAATTGGTATTTACAAAAAAAACTCAAAAAGATGCAAAAAAACTCTCTTCTGCTGGTCTAAAGAACAAGACAAAAAAACTTTTGGAAATACTCAAAGAAAATCCTTTCCAAAATCCTCCCCCATACGAAAAATTGGTGGGTGATTTGCGAGGGGTATATTCTCGTAGAATAACTATTCAACATAGACTGGTTTACCAAGTTTATGACAATGAAAAGATCGTCAAAGTTATAAGACTTTGGACCCACTATGAATAAAAAATTACACAACCAGTCGTTCGATCTAATCTGAGTTGCACTTCGCGGCCTTAGTGAACCGCCAGTAATGCTTCCACCACCTCTTGAAATCCGGCGGCGCTGCGCTTTCTGGTTACCCAGGCCGGTGGCGTGTCCATAACGAAATCGGCGACATTGGCAACGCCCACCGATTGGGGAAACAAGTCGAACATCGGCGCGTCGTTGGGCGAATCGCCCACAAACACTACCTTCTCGGCCTCTTTTTCAGCATCGATGCCGCACACTTCACGCAGACAGCGTATGCTCATCCCACGTTTATCGTAGGAACCGAACCAGCCGTTGACGTGGATCGAGCTGAGCTTGGCGGTTGCCCCCGCCGCCTTAAATAGTGCGACAATCTCATCGATGTGGTCGGCACTGAGTGGGGCGACATCCTCACAAACGTCAATGGCAAGATCGGCAATCCGATAGTCCTGATCGGAGGCGATGGCTGCTTCCGGCACTGCCGCAAGGATCGTGGTTCTCAGTTCATCCAGGCGCAGACGATCAGCGATACGCTGCTCTCGGGAGCGGGCAAAGACTCGATTCACCCGGCGTTTGTTTTCGTCGTAGGAAAAGTAAAATGCCCCGTTTTCACCCACCACCGCTGCCACCGGCCACATCCGGGCCATGTGATCGCACCAGCCGGCCGGCCGGCCGGTTACCGGAATAACGTCGATACCCACGGCGGCAAGGCGCTCCATACCGGTGATGCTGGCGCCGGGCAGTCTGCCGGCGGTGGTTATGGTGTCGTCAATATCGGTCAGCAGGCAGGTAATGCGCTGCCGGGCTGCCCGTGGAAATTGCGCCAGTGGCTGCATGGTGTTTTATGTGAGTGCGTCCGTGGAGAAAATATGCCCGCGGTAAGATTTGGTTCGTGCCTTAATCTTGATGATTTCGTAAAAACCCCTATGCGCGTCATTCCGGAATTAACCCAACATCCATAATTAATTGAAATCACTGGATTCCCGCTGAAGCCTGCCCTTGAGTGTTGTTATCGAGGGCGGGAATAACGGTATCAAGCAATTTTGAGGTTTTTACGAAATCATCAATCTTGAACAAACATTCTCATTTTTCAAGGCTCCCTTATGCTCCTTGATCGGCTGTTTTCAGCAGGGTTGCGAGGTGGACGACGGGGATGTTCGACCGGCTTGCGGCGGCGGCCATTTTAAGCTGCATAATACAGCCTGAGCAGTTGGTGGTGATGATATCCGGGTTGAGCGCCACGATCTTTTCCATAAGATCGTCACGAATGGAGGCGGCCAGCTCCGGCGCACCCACGTGAAACAAGCCGCCCTGGCCACAGCATTGTGGGCCACCGGGCAGCTCCAGCAGGGTTGCCCCGGCGTTACGCAACAGTGTTCGCGGCTCGTCGGTGACGGAGACGGCAAAACGCATGTGGCAGGGATCGTGATAAAAGATGGTTTGTCCTTCCAGGGTCTTGTCGGGTGTGGTTTCAGATTCGCGCTGTATTTCCTCCACAAACCGGCTGATTTCCACAAAGCGCTCAGCCACCAGGGTTGCCCGCAGGCGCCACGGGTCATCTTCGGCAAACTGATCAGCCATTTCGATGAGTTGCGCATAGCAGGAACCGCACGAGACTAGAATCGGCCCCTCCCCCGCTTCAAGTATCCTGATGTTTTGTCGGGCGGCCCGGCGTGCCGCGTCCTTATCACCACTGGCGCCCATCGCCAGACCGCAGCAGGCAAGCCCGTCGGGGACGGTGAGGCGGTAGCCGTAGGTGTCCAGCAGCTCCACCACCGAGCGGCTGATTTCTGGATAGAGATAGGTGGCCGCACAGCCGGGAAAATAGTAAATCTGGGTAGCATCGGTTGACCGGGCCGGCCGGGGCAGGGTTACGTTTTTATCGGCTCCCTCAGGTTGATCTTCGGCAAACATGGCCAGCCGCAGTCGCAGTCCGCTGTCTATCGGGAGCCTATCAAAGAGCAGACGGGCCGCCTGCTTGCCGAGCACCCGGGCGGCGCCCAGCAGGTATGGCCGGTTCAGGGCCTGTCTGGCGAGAAATTTCTGATAGCCGTGCTCGCCATAGAAGGCCGAAAAATCCTGCCGGGCCTGTTGCACATCGTCGGTAATATCAAGATGGCGCGGGCACACCGAAGCGCAGGCGCCGCAGAGCAGACATTTTGAGAAAATATCTTCCACCACCGGGCTTGGTGTATCGTCACCATACACTTCCTTGAGATGACGCTTGCCACGGGCGCTGTAGGCCTCGTTGCCGCTGACCTTGTAGACCGGGCAGACGGCGGTGCAGGCGCCGCATTTGGCACACTGGCTAAGCGGATCGACGGCTGTGGGGGTGGTGGTTGCCATCACTTGTCCCATAGCAGATAAGCCTTGATAAACGGGTCGATGGCGCCGTCCAGCACCGCGTCGACGTTGCCGATTTCATGCTCGGTACGGTGATCTTTTACCAGCCGATACGGCTGCAGCACGTAAGATCTGATCTGCGAGCCCCAGCCGATCTCTTTTTTTTCACCCAGCAGGCTCTGCTGCTGCTCGTCCTTCTTTTTTTTCTCTTCTTCGTAGAGCTGGGCGGCCAGCATCTTCATGGCCATATCCTTGTTGCGGTGCTGGGAGCGCTCGTTCTGGCACTGGACCACGATGCCGGTGGGCAGATGGGTGATGCGGATGGCCGAATCGGTCTTGTTGACGTGCTGGCCGCCCGCGCCGCTGGCCCGATAGGTGTCGATACGCAGATCCTTATCGCTGATGTCCACACTGATCGAGTCATCCAGCTCCGGCAGTACCATCACCGAGGCAAAGGATGTGTGGCGGCGGCCGCTGGCGTCAAAAGGAGAAATCCGCACCAGCCGATGGATACCCACCTCGGAACGCAGATAACCAAAGGCGTGGCGCCCCTCCACGAACACCGATACCGATTTCACCCCGGCCTCGTCGCCAGGCAGCAGATCGAGAATAGAGGTCTTGAAGGATTTGTTTTCAGCCCAGCGCAGATACAGGCGCAGCAGCATATCCACCCAGTCCTGCGCCTCGGTGCCGCCGGCTCCGGCATGGATGGTGAGAATTGCGTTGTTGGCGTCATGTTCGCCGCTGAACATGCACTCCAGCTCGGTCTGCTCAAGCTCGCGGGCTATTTCCACGAGGTTGGCGGCAACCTCCTGCTCCGCTTCGGCGTCATGCTCCTCAACCGCCATCTGCAGGAGCAAACTCGCCTCTTCGATCTGGTTCCAGGAGTGTTCCCAGCTGTTCACCACCTCTTGGGCGGCGCCCAGCTGTTTCTTCACTTTCTGGGCACTATCGGTGTCGTTCCAGAAATCCGGGGCCAGGACCTGACGTTCGAGGATGGCTATCTGCTCTTTTTGGGCATCCAGGTCAAAGATGCTCCTTGAGCGCCAGCATGCGGGTTTTCATGTCGTTGAGCTGCTCGAAACACAACGCTGAACTGGATTGTTCCGCCATAGTGATTCACCGTTTCTCTATTTTTGAAATTTGAGGAAACCTTCAATGATGACTTTGTAAAAACCTCAAAATTGCTTGCTACCGTCATTCCCGCCCTCGATAACAACACTCAAGGGCAGGCTTCAGCGGGAATCCAGTGATTTCAATTTATCATGGTTGTCGGGTCAATTCCGGTATGACGGGCATATGGGTTTTTACGAAAGCATCTTGAATGAGTCTATCCAAAATGCACGTATTAATTTGCTGTTTTATAATGCCGACCGGTGCGTCTGGCAATGGCGATGAGGACAAGACTCACCAGGGCAACCAGGGCACATGCCGGGGCGAACAGATAGCCGCCCCTAACGAAAACGGTGCGCTCGATCATCAGCGGCGCCGGGGCCGAATCCGCCCAGTCCACAAAGATATCGGACTGGCGAACGATGAGTCCCAGCGGGTTGACCACCCCGGAAATCCCGGTATTGGCGGCGCGTACAAGGGTACGCCTGGTCTCCACGGCGCGCAGCACACTCATCGCCCAGCTCTGATGCGGGGCGCTGGATCTGCCATACCAGGCGTCGTTGGTGATATTCACCAGCATATTGGCGCCCTGGTTGACCCAGGCGCGGCCGATCTCGGGGAAGATCGATTCAAAACAGATGAGCACCCCCGCCTTGATTTCTCCCGCCACCAGCGGGGCTTCTACAACACCGGGACTGAAGTTGCCGGCCGCCTCCACCAGCGGCTGCAGGAACCACAGATAGCGCTGCAGCGGCACATACTCTCCGAAGGGCACCAGGTGGCTCTTATAATAGCTGTGGGTAATCTCACCGGTAGGTGCAATCAGAAGCGCCGCGTTATAATACTTTCGATCCTCGGCGTCACCTTGTGCGTCTCTCTCTACCCAGGGCGCTCCGGTAAGCACAAACCGGCCCGAGTCGCGGGCAAAGTGGGCTACCGGTATAAAAAGCTCATCATGGGTGGGGAAAAAAGGCAGGGCGGTCTCCGGCCAGACGATGAGGCCGGGATTATCATTGGCCTGTAGCCGCTCACTCATGGTGAGATATTTCAGCACCGCATCGTAGCTTTGCCCCGCCGACCATTTAATTTCCTGCGCGACATTGCCCTGAACGATCGAAACGGTGGGCGCCGGCGCGGTGATAACACGAGGCGCCAGCTCATCCCAGCGCAACGAGCCATAGCCGGCCACCACAGCGATGGCCACCGTACCCGTCACCAGCCCGGTTATCCGCGTTTTTTTGATGAAATCCGGGTGAAGCCAGGAAAACACCACCCCATTGATGAGCAGCACCAGATAGGTGAGCCCATGGTGGCCAACCAGATCGGCGACCTGCAGCAACTGCGGCACCTGCCACAACCCATAGCCCAGATCAAGCCAGGGAAAGCCGCTGAACAGCCAGCCGCGCACCCAGTCCAGCCCTACCCACAAAGCCGGAAAGACCATCAGCCAGATGAAAAACCCACCCCGTAAAAGAATGGCGAAACCCGCCGAGAAAATTGCCAGATAGCCGGCCATATAGATAACCAGCAAGGCCTGGGCGCCGATGGCGAGAATCCACGGCAACCCGCCGAAACGGACCAGCACCGGACTGATCCAGTACAACAGGCACGCCTGGAAAAGTATCCCACAGAGCAGGCCGCGCCAGGCCGCCGCACGCGGTGACGGGGAACCGTGCAGCAGAAAAAACAGCGGCACCAGACAGATCAAAAGCAGCGGCCAGAAAGCAATCGTGTCCGGCAAGGCCAGCCACGCCAGCACCGGCGTTAGAACATAGCAAAGCGTCAGCAGTGTGGGCCGAAGCACTGCCATTAGCTATCGGCGCCGACCGTATCCCGGATTATCTTCACCTTTTTGATGCGCCGTTTTCCGGCCACCTGCACAACAAGGGTGTGTCCATCGACCTCGACCCTGTCGCCCTCCGCACCGAGCCGCCCCAGTTGGTGAATGACATAGCCGCCGATGGATTCATACGGCCCTTCCGGAAACATCATACCGAGCCGCTCTTCGACATCCTCGATATCCACCTTGCCGCTGACGAGAGCGGCCTGCTCATCGATTTCTTCAAAATCATCCTCACCGTCGATATCATATTCATCTTCGATCTCGCCGACGATCTCCTCGAGGATGTCCTCCAGGGTGATCAACCCGCGCACCGCGCCGAATTCATCCATGACGATGGCCATGTGGCTTTTCTGCTTCTGAAACTCGAGCAGCAGATCGACAATCGGCTTGTTCTCGGGAACGAAGGTCGGCGTCATTAAGAATTTTTCAAGATCACTACTGCCGTTTGCCCCCATGGCGCACATGCGCAGCAAATCCCTGGCGTGGATAATGCCGATGATTCGGTCGCTGCGTTCGCGATAGATGGGAAACCTGGTGTAACCCTCTTCAATGACCCCCTTGATAATCTCGCTGACCGGGGCGGAGGCCTCGAAGCTGCAGATCTCGGAAACCGGTGTCATTACCTCGGAGGTAAGGGTGTCACGGAAGTCGAAGATAGACGAGATCATCTTCTCTTCCAGGGGGGTGATCAACCCATGTTCTTCCCCCTCTTCGAGAAGCTCCTGAATCTCGTGTTCAAGGGCCTCGGTGGTCTCGGGAGCACGGCCAAACGGGATCAATTCCCGCAAACGCCTGAAAATTGATGGGGAGTTGGTCGATTCGGGTTCAGGGTCAGCGTCTTTTTCGCTGCTCATGGCACGTTGACAAAAATGTGTAAAAAGAGATTGGAGTGATTCAGGTAAACCGCCGC
>Ga0272442_10003639_pt1 | contig 21532 bp, 27 predicted proteins | sample SSMForm2O_FD_200262 | JGI IMG/M metagenome (GOLD analysis project Ga0272442, IMG submission 200262) | Marine sediment archaeal communities from Little Sippewissett salt marsh, Falmouth, MA, United States - SSM-Form-2O | ecosystem: Environmental > Aquatic > Marine > Wetlands > Sediment ... | reverse complement strand
TAAAGAAGTTTACAAACTCCATACAATTCCCTCTGGTGTAATCCAAGGGAAAATTGGTGTTATCGGAAACGGTGTTGTACTAGACCCAGAAATATTAATCAAAGAAATAGATGAACTGAATAAAAGAAATATAAATCCAAAACTTTTGATAAGTGATAGAACACATATAATAATGCCATATCATAAGATTCTTGATGGTGCTGAAGAAAAATATCTGAAAGAAAAGAAAATAGGTACTACTAAAAGAGGTATTGGTCCATGTTATAGTGATAAAATTTCTAGAAATGGGATTAGAACATGTGATCTTATTAACAGAGAATCTTTGAGGAAAAAACTGGATCTAATTATTCCAATAAAAAAACGTATTTTTGAGTCATATAATATAGATATTAAATTAGACAAAAAAAAGATTTTTAAGATCTATGTAGAATTTGGAGATAGAATTAAAAAATATGTTACTCAAACCCATATAGAACTAAATAAAGCAATAAAACAAAACAAGAACATTCTTTTAGAGGGTGCTCAAGGAACAATGCTGGATGTAGATTATGGAACCTATCCATATACTACATCTTCACATACTATAAGTGGCGGATCTTGCATCGGGGCAGGTATTTCACCTAAAAAAATAAACGAAGTGATAGGTGTTGTGAAGGCATATACAACTCGGGTTGGAGAAGGCCCTCTTCCAACAGAGCTGTTTGATAAATATGGGAAACATTTACAAGAAAAAGGACATGAATTTGGTACAACCACAAGTAGACCAAGAAGATGCGGTTGGCTTGATTTGGTTGTAGTCAATCATTCATGTATGATATCTGGTGTTACACAAATTGCATTAACAAAACTTGATGTTTTGGATGGACTTGATAAAATTAAAGTTTGTACAAAATATGATATTGATGGAAAAAAAATTGATTATTTCCCCTCAAATATAGCAGATGTAAAAAAATGTAAACCAGTCTATGAAGAACTTGATGTTTGGGAAAAAATCGATAAATCCGTTTCTAGTTTCTCAAATTTGCCAAAACAAGCTCAGAAATACATAAAATTTATAGAAAAAAAAGTTGGTGTGTCTGTTAAACTTGTTTCGATTGGCCCAGGAAGAAATGAAACAATTAAATTGTAGTTTTTTATAAAAAAATTAACATATGTTTAAATTTTATTTGTCTTTTCAACATCAATTGCGATATTTATCCATCTTAAATATGAATTTATCGCTGCTCTAAGTGCGCTAATGTCTTTTGCATTTATATCTAAAAAAAGTTTTTTACCAGAAATCGATATATCTACTTTCGTCTTAGGAATTCTATGTTTTATCTCAGGAGTTATTGCTTCAGCAATAATATTTGCAATATCTTCTGAATTAAAATTTATTTCAAAAGAGGCTTTTTTCATAAAAACATAGACTTATCTTGATTCAATTTTTTTTGCAACAGTTGGCCGTTCTTTGTAAAATATTTTACTTCCACAGTAAGGACATTGCATACCGATATTTTTTACATCAAATTTTACACTTTTTTTACAAAGACCGCATCTATAACCAGCCATTTTTATTCCTCACTTTTTTCTATAATTTCTTTTGTTTCTTCTTTTGGCATCTCTGCAACATCTGGTTTTATTTCACCTTTAAGTATTTTCTCTACGTTTTGACCTGATTCTGTCCTGGGATTATATGCTCCACCAGCAAATTTTACATTGCACTTCCTACACTGCCAGATGCTAGTGCTGATCCTTTTTACTTTTTTGTGTCCACAACTGGGACATATATGTTTTTCTCTCTGTGTTAGTTCGACGTTTCTAACCTGGGTTCTAGCTCGAACTCCGTATCTGGCTTGATAACGCCCAGCTGGACCTACTTTTTTGGTTCTTTTCGCCATTTTATTTTCCCACACTTTTATATAGTTGCTGTCTTATTTTTTTGCCGTTATCTATAGAGTCATTAATAACTTTTTTTATCTCATCAACAGTAAAACTACCATTTAAACCTTTCTGCATAGCCCGTATGTCACCTTTTTCGTCTGTTGATACAGTGAGTCTTGCTTCCGCTATTTCTTCTTCATCAAGAGAAGGATCCATAGCTACGATATTATCAAATTTTACACTTGTACAAGAGATTGGTGGTTCACTAAGAGGTAATGGTTTGTCTTCACCTAGTTTAAATCTTTCATTTGGTATTTTTGCGGTCATAAGAGCCGCAAGTGCTGCCAGAGATGCTGCATCAAATAGGTTTCCATCATAATCAAGGATATGTAAATCGATAAATATGATCCATACCTTTTCTCCTTCTTCTATACATAGTTTTTCGACATCAATTATTTTTGACTCGCGTATACCACGATCTACGACTCTTGCTAGTTCTATAGCATCTTCTCTAGGTGGACCTGCCTCAAAATCAGGTGAAGCAAGAGGTATAAGCTCTGCCGCAGTGGTCATAACTCCGCTATCTGGTGAATCTGGGTAGGGTTCACCCATATCCATCTTTATACCTGCAATAACCTGTGTGTTACCGATTTTTACGCGTGCTGATCCCTCTGCCTTTGATATTATCCCTGGTTCGATTTTTATATCTCTGAATTGGTTGAATTCTCGGTTATCTGCTCTTTTTCCTTTTTTTGCAAGGTTTATAATAAAATCTTTTTTTATTGCTGCAGTTACAGTCATATTATTTCCCTCCTTTTGGTTGATATTTTTCTCTTATTGCTTCTTTCTGTATCTCTGAAATTTTATGACATCCTTTTATTGCAAGATTAAGTGCTTCATCAAATTCTTTTAAAGTCAAGTGCCCATCCATCTGAAGTAACAATATCTCGCCTGTTCTTGGTGATATAGCAATTGGTAAATCTGCATCACCATAGTTATCCTCTTCTTTACCTAGGTCTAATACAACTTTTCCTTCTATTTTTCCTGCTGCACAGGCAACAGGTATATCTTTCATTGGAATTCCTGCATCGACTAACGCAACTGCTGCAGCAGTGAGTCCTGCACATCTTGTTCCTGCTTCTGCGTCTAATACTTCTATATTTACATCTATTGCAGCTCGGGGATATTTCTCTAGTAGTATTACTTTTTCTAATGCTTCAGATGTTACTTTTGATATTTCCCTACTTCTTCTATCTGGGCCTGGTCTTTTTCTATCATCTACACTAAAAGCAGCCATATTGTATCTTGCGTTCACTATTGCTTTTAATGGATTTTGGGTGTGCCTCGGAATTGCTTCTCTTGGTCCATAGACTGCAACAAGTATTTTGTTGCCACCCCATTCAAGATAGCATGAGCCTTCTGCTCTATGCAGTACTCCAACTTCAATTTTTATTTCACGTAAATCATCATGTTTACGTCCGTCTAATCTTTTACCGTTTTCAAATAATTCTATATCAGATTTCATTTAATGCACGTCCTTCGCATCTTTTTTTAACATATTTTCAATTTTGTTTGTAAGTCCAAATGATAAAGCTTCGCGCTCTATTATCTTAATTGTATCTTCAATTTTTTTAATTCCTTCGTCGGTTCCGTCAACCCATATTCTACCGTTTTGACCGACAAATACTCTACATTTAGTGTATTTTTTTAAAAGTTTTACCATAGACCCTTTTTTACCTATTATTCTAGGTACTTTTGAGGGTTGTAATTCTATGATTTTTCCTCCCTTTATCTTGTATAGGTTTCTATCGTTAAGTGTTACCTGTAATTTTTTCTCTTGATCTACCTCAAGTATCTTTGCCATAACTGCGTCTCCTTTATTAAGATATTTATCTGTTTCGTTGAAATCCACATCCCATGGTACTTCTTTAACATGTAAAAGTGCAGGATATGCTGCGTTTATGTCTACAAGCCAGCTTGATGCCATTGCTTCTATTACTATTCCTATAACAAAATCATTTTCTGCGGGGTTGTACTTTCCCTTTATGGGTACTACGTTAATATAACTGTTATTTTCATTTAACACTCCTAATAATTCTGAATATATTTTTCCGTTTTCTACATATGTCCCTTTGCCAGCTTTTTTGTTTTTTTCTTCTCCTAAAAACTGGCTGGGGATAACAATTTCTCGACTTTCTTTTGTCATAAAATATAACCCTGTTTTAAATTTATTTTAAAATTTTTGTTGATGCATTACCTTTTGTTACATCATTTATTTTTTCATAAAAACTATTTTGCATTCCAGCAGCAAGCCTGATTATCCCTATCCATGAACCATCTGATTGCCAGTCTTCTCTCTCTAATGTACCAAAGTTTCTAATCGTACTGTATGCCTTTCCAATTTGTTCAGCAGGAATTTTTACAGATACTCTGATTTGTTCCATGGAAATTGGTATTATACTTCTTATTTTCTCAACTATTGTTTTAACTTGTTCACTAACAGGTTTAAAAGGATCTATGTGTACATCTGCTTGTTTTATAGCAAGTTCTATTCTTTGTCTAGGATGAGGGGCTTTTGTTTTTGGATCCATCGCATTTCTGGATATGCTTTCAATAATCCTTTTTTCTTTGTTTTCCTTTATCTTCCGTCTTTGCTCGGTTGTTAGCTGAATATCGCCTTTCTTGAGTATTTTTTTTGCAATTTCTTCTGTATTTGTGGTACCAAATACATTTTCAAGTGATTCCTCTGATGCATGTTCTCCTTTTCTTGCATCCTCAAATACTGCATCTATAGCAAGGCTATTTAGTATATTAACTTGCTTTCCTTCTAAGAAATCAGACGCCTTGTAAGGATCAATTAGTATTTCAAAATGATCATTATCTCTTCTATATCTAGCTATTACTGCTTCATCTAAACTTACCAAATTTATTTTCCTCCGAGAGCTTTAGTCACAATATCCTTTGTTTCGTTCTGAGCTAATATTTTAAATTTAGAATCCCTATCGACAACACCTATCTCTGTAGCATCGGGGTTTAATTTTCCTTCTGTTGCTTTATGCAATGCTTTTACTGCCATGTTAATTGCTTCTTCTTTACCCATATCTTCTTTATAATTACTTTCAAAGTAGCTCATCGCGCCGCCTCTACCTGAGCCCTCGCTGCTTGCTTTGTATTCCATTAGTGCTCCTGAAGGATCTGTAGAAAACAAACGAGGCCCGGATTCATCTACACCAGCTATTAATAGTGCAGTACCAAAAGGTCTTACTCCTCCATATTGGGTATAAGTTTGTTTGAAATCACATATTCTTTTTACTAATGTTTTAACTTGTATTTTCTCATTATATGTAATTTCATTTATCTGAGCATCTAGACGTGCTCTGTCAATTAATGATCTTGCATCTGCAACAAGACCAGATGTAGCACAACCAATGTGCTCATCAATTTCAAATATCTTTTCTATTGAATCTGGTTCAACTAATCTAGAGGTAACTCTTTTATCTACACTTAGCACTACTCCAGTTTTATATTTTAAACCTACTGTTGTAGTTCCTCTCTTTACTGCCTCTCGGGCATACTCCACTTGGAATAATCTTCCATCTGGAGAAAAGACGGTAATTGCTCTATCATATGCCATATTTGCTGGTTTCATTTTTCTTTTTCACCTCATCTCATAATAATATTTCTTTTAGTCTAATTAATTTAATTTTTTACTTGGAATACACTAATCGTGTATATATTTTTGTGTGTTGTAATAAAGGATGGTATAAAATATTAACCCTCTTTATTTTTTCTATTTTCCCTTTTTATTTCCCCAGATTATCTTATGTATTTGTAACCCTAAATTAACAGATAAACCATCTTTTAATATCCATTCAGATAGGTTCTTTGGGTCTGTTTTCCAAACTGGTTGGAAAAAAATATTAGTAACTGGTTTATATTTTTTGATTATTTTTTTTGCATATTCATAGTCTTTTTTGTTTTGTATTACAAATTTGAGTTGATCGTTTTTTGATAAAAGCTGAATGTTTGCAAGATCCATCTTATTATGCATTTTTGATGATGGACATTTTACATCCATTGAAATAATAATCTTTTTTATTTTTGAAATTTTTCGAATTGTAATGCTTCCGTTGGTTTCTATTAATATATCATATTTATTTTTTAGAAATTGCTCTGCAACCTTTATTATATCTTTTTGTAATAGAGGTTCCCCACCTGTTATACAAACTTTTTTACATGGGAATTTCTGAATTTTTTCAATTAATTCATCTATGTTTTGTTCTTTTCCTTTGTAATATGCATATTTTGTATCACAATACGTGCATCTTAGGTTACAACCAGTGGTTCTTATGAATATATTCGGTTTTCCAGTCCATTTACCTTCCCCTTGAATAGAATAGAATATTTCGTTTATTTTCATTATTTTTATATCCTTTTTTATCTACTTAAAATTTTTACCTGCATATTCATCTGCATATTCACCTGCAAATAAAGGTAATAAATCACATAACTATTCATTTGTATAGTTATCTATATTATCTTTGAGATGGGATGCGAAGATAGGAGATGGTTTGTTGTGTATAGGAGGGTAAATAAAGCAGCTATAGGTATAGGTTCTATGGTGGTTTTTATAGCTATGGTAATGGTTGCTGGAATAGCTGCTTCAGTTATTGTACAAACTTCAAATAATTTAGAAATTCAGAGTATGGAAACTTCTTCTCAGACGATAACAGAGGTATCAACTGGTTTAAGGATAGTTGATATTGAAGGAGAAAAAGGTAATAGACAGATTGATGGAACATGGTATAATGATACAATTCATAATATGACTATTACTGTTGCACCAAGAGCAGGTACCCTTGATATCAATCTTGGCGAAACTGTACTTGAGATATCTAATTCTACCGTGAAATGTATACTTAAGTACAATACTGGAGAACCTGAGTTTGTAAATCAAGTTCCTTCAGATGGTGTTTTTAATTGTGTAGATGGTACTAATAGTATATTTAACCAATCTGCTAATACATTTGGTATAATAGAATTGGAGGATGCGGATGATTCATGCGATGAAGATGCCCCTGTTATTAACAGAGGAGACATGGTTATGATATGTATCAATCTGACAGCATGTTTTAATGGTTGTCCAGAAAGAACAGATGTCTGGGGAACATTGATTCCTGAGGAGGGATCACAAGCATTGTTTACGTTTAGAACACCTGACATTGGGTCAGATACTGTATATGATATGTACTAATATCCATTCAATAAAATAAACTGTTTTTTGACGATATAAATTTTTGTAAGTAAACTAAAAAATATATTATAATCTAATATTTCGTTATATTTAAGAATCTTAATTGGTTTAAGACACATTCAATAGTTATCTATTCGACTGATTTATATGTATGAGGAAAAAAAGAGTATTGTTAGAGATTTCTTTCTTAATTTTAAATATCTAAAACGTAAATTAAAGGAAACTGTTTTTTTTAATTTTTTATATGGGTCAAAAAATAACTATATATTGAAATTAGATAATCTCCAAACAATATACTCTACAGAAGATGAACATTCAAAACATTGGTTTTTCCCAAGGTATAGTGGAAAAAGAATACACGAACCAGTGGTTACAAAAATGTTAATCGATACATTGAGTAAAACCGATATATTTGTTGATGTTGGTACACATTTAGGTTATTTTACTTGTATAGCCGGTAAAATTTGTAAAGAAGGAAAGATTTATGGTTTTGAATTAGATAAAAATGCATTCGATCTTTTAAATAAAAATATAAGTTTAAATAATTTAAAAAATGTCGAGGTTTATAATTATGGCGTTTCTGATAAAAAAGGATATGTAAAAATTCCAAAAATAACCTTGCCAAGTCCTGTTTTATCATTCTCAAAAGATTGTGAAGACGGTGATTATCGATTAGTAAAGTCGATTAGTTTAGATGATTTCTTCCTTGATAAGAAACATAAACCTAACGTAATAAAAATTGATGTTGAGGGATCTGAATTATTTGTACTTAAAGGCATGAAAAATCTATTAAAAGATGAGAAGTTAACTATATTTTTAGAGATTCATGGTCGTTCTCTACACAAATTTGACACGGATTCAAAAGAAATTATTTCTTTTATAAAAAAAAGAGGATACCTAATCTATGAGATTTTAAATCACAGAAGAAATATGAAAGATATGGGGGAAATATTAAAAGAGATTGAAGAAGATAATTTAATTGATTATAATACTATGCTGTATATTACAAAAAATATGAATTCTGTTTAGGGGTTTATCAAAATATGAATGCTCTGCCGTTTGAAAAAAATAAATTTCTTGATATGATTATATATACTCTATCTAGAAAAAAATGGGTTTATGAAACTTTAATTTTCAAATCATATTTACTCACAAGAAATACAAAGAGAATATCAAGTTTCAATCCAATAATAATAGGTGGATGTCCACGTAGTGGAACAACATTATTTCGTTCTCTTATAGGTATGCATCCGAATATTATCTGCCTTGAAAAAGAGTTTAATTTGTTATTTTGGATTGATAAACCTGATGTTCTAATTCAGATTTTTGATTTTACCGAGGAGGATGTTAAAAGATTTTTTAAGAAAAACAAAGATCATATTTCTTTAGCTGAAAAAATACTTAAATCGTACAAAACTAAAGAGAAAGCTGATTTTATTGGTATAAAACATCCTTGGCATATAGCAATAATTGATAATATTTTTAAAAATTTTCCTAATGCAAAATTTATTCATGTTATAAGAGATGGAAGGGATACGGTTTGTTCATTGAGAACTCATCCTAAGAGAAAAATTGTGAATGGAAAGATAATTCCATTGAAAACTTGCAACCCAATTGATTATTGTATTAGAAGATGGGTATCCAGTATAAATCAAGGTAAAAAATGGAGGGGAACAGAAAACTATTTAGAGGTTAAATACGAGGATTTAATATATAACGTTGTTCCTTCAATGAAAAAAGTATTTGATTTTTTAAACCTGGATATGATCAGTAAGGAAAGAATATTAAGTTTTTATAAGTATGAAGATGAGTTTAAACATCCTCAGAACATTGAAGTTGGAAAATCGATATATGGGAAATCGATCGGTAGATGGAAGAGAGATTTATCTAAAAAAGAAATCAAGATGTTTAAGAGGATGGCAGGTGATTTATTAATCGAACTAGATTATGAATATAGCTTAGATTGGTAAAATTTTGCCTCTCAATAAAATGTTAGTAATTATTTTTTTATCTTCCTAGATAGATATATAAATGGTGTATCGCAGACTGCAACTATTATTTTTAGGAACATCGAAGTTAAAAATATTTGTCCAATTATACTCCAGGAAAATAAACCTACAAATGCAATTAATGTGAATATTATATTGTCGACTAACTGACTAGTTATTGTTGAAAGATTATTTCTCAACCAAAGACGTTTCTTTTTATGCTTCTTTTTGAGTGTATCAAAAAACCATACATCATGTGTTTGTGAAATTATGTACGCTACTAAACTTGCAAAAGCAATTCTTGGCATAAATGAAAATATTGCAGATAGATGTTCACTTAAAAAATCAGATTCATGAGGAATAAACTGAATTGTTATTTGCATAAGAATTGTTGTTGCAATCAATATAAAAAAACCAATCCATACGGCTTTTTGAGCGTCTTTTTTTGAATGGTTTTCATTTAGAATATCTGTAACTAAAAATAAAGAAGCGTAGACTGTGTTTCCTAAAGCTGTTACTAATCCAAATATTTGAACTGTTTTCATCACCTGGATATTTGCTAAAATTACAGCTGCAGCAGTCCAGATATAAAGACCTGTTTTTCCAAATAGTTTATAGGCAAGAATTACAATAAAAAAACCACTTACAAGTAATCCAATCCACAATAATTCGTTTAACATATTAAAAAGAAAATGTTTAATAGACTTAGAATTTTTCGATATAAAATGGGTTTTTTAAATTTTAAGATAAAATCAGAAGATGGAAATGCCAGGGCTGGTGTTTTAAAATTAAAACATGGGTTAGTTCAAACACCTGATTTAATGCCTGTTGCGACAAAAGCAACTGTAAAAGCTTTAACATCTAAAGATTTAAATGATTTAGGAGCTCAAATTCTTATTTGTAATACTTATCATCTGATGTTACAACCAACCGCTGATGTTGTTTATGAGTTGGGGGGTCTAAATAAGTTCATGAATTGGAAAAAACCATTAGTTACAGATAGTGGTGGATTTCAAGCTTTTTCTTTAGGTCTTGGAAAAGAACATGCTGTTGGTAAAATGTTTTTTCCAGATGAAGGAAGTCAAAGTGGTAAGAAAAAAGGAAAATCGATAGCTAAAGTTAGTGATAAAGGAATCTCATTTCGATCAATTTATGACAATTCAAGGCAGTTTTTAACCCCAGAAAAATCAATAAAAATCCAAGAAAAACTAGGTGCTGACATTATTTTAGCACTTGACGAATGTACCTCCCCTTTATCTGATAAAAATTATACTGCAAGAAGTCTTAAACGAACACATAAATGGGCAAAAAAATGTCTAAAAATCCATGAAACGGATCAAGCTATAGCTGGTATTGTCCAAGGTGGACATTGGAAGGATTTAAGAGAAAAAAGCGCTCGATATATGGATTCCCTAGATTTTGATAGTTATGCAATAGGTGGATCTCTTGGAAAATCAAAGAAAGATATGCATAATGTTTTAGATTGGGTGATACCGAAACTAACTAAAAATAAACCTCGTCATTTATTAGGAATTGGTGTTGTAGAAGATATTTTTGAATCGGTTGAAAGAGGAGTGGATTTATTTGATTGTGTATCTCCGACTAGAATTGCAAGAAGCGGATACGCACATATAAATCCACCTTTGGGTAATAAGGAAAATAAATATCGTTTTAAACTGAAATCAATAAAATATAGTATAGATAACCAGCCCATTGATCCTAACTGTGATTGCAAGGTATGTAAAAATTATTCCCGAGCTTACATCTACCATCTTTTAAAGACTGGAGAATTACTAGGTTACAATCTGATAAGTTACCACAATCTATATTTTATGCTTAATTTAATGAGAGAAATAAGAGAAGCAATTAAAGAAGGTAGTTTTCAGAGATTGAAGAAAGATATTTTTTTATAGAAAACTTATTATTATATTAAATTAATAATTATTTTAATATGAAAAGATATTTGTTCAATTTTATTGCCATACTTTTAATCTTGGATTCTCTTATTTTGGGTTGTAATGGAGCAATATTGGACAAAAATGATGATTGTCCAATTGATAATATTTCCCCAAAAGATGATGCCTTCCATGGATTTCAAAACAAATTATCTGTTGAATGGTGGTATTTTGATGCGATCTTTGATGATAATTATGGTATTCATGTGGGTATTCGTGTTACATCATACAAAAGATGGGGGGTTGTTGAACAGTTTATCAATATTTACAATGGCTCTAGAGTTGAAGAAAAAGCTAATATTATCAAACCTTTGAAGAAATTTCAAATTTCAAAAGTATATCCAGATATAAAATATAATAATAAAAATTTATTAGAGTTTGACTACGAAGAATATAACAAGACAGGTAATAGAAATTATACAATTACAATGGATATAAAAAATCTAGCAGTAAATTTAACTTTTGCTAGTCAAACTGAGGGTTTCAAATATGAAACCTCTCATGAAGCATGGACTGTTGCTCAACCAAAGGCAAAGGTATATGGTTTCTTTAAAATAGATGATAAACTTATTAATGTTAAAGGGGAGGGATATCATGATCATAATTGGAACTTTTCATTAATGACTGCTTTTCGAGGCATAGGTTGGTATTGGGGAAAGGTAACTAGTGAGAATTATACCTTAACATGGGCAAAGATTATGAAAACACATTTTGCAGATGATACAATTTTAGAAAACATCGGAATCTTAAATGAAATAAACAAAGGATATACATTCATTAATTCTGAAAGCATTGCTTTTACTGCTAATAAAAGAAAATATTTGGATGGAAGGTTTATTCCAACTTACTTCGCATTAAAAATAATTCAAGATGAAATAGAAGTTAATGTTACATTAACTGCTGTTCTCACTCAAAGAACTTCTCCAGATTTTTTAACTATTCACTATTGGAGATATTTTGTATCTATATCAGGATATATCAAAATAGGTGAAAATGTTGATTATCTAAATGACGATCTTCAAATAATTGAGTTTATGCGTTTTATTTAGATTATTAATGGGCCTGCTGAGAGGCAAACATTTTAACAGATAAAAACAGGGTAAAACATTAGATTTTATATGTAGTTTTAACTTATAGATCACAAAAGGTAAATATCGGCAAATGTTATTTTTTACCGATACCGATATATATTAGTAATTACATATCGGTATATTATGAAATATGCCAATACCGATATTATTATAAGTGATTCACTTCAAAATAAAATTAAAAACAAAAAGCAAAAATTAGATTCATTAAGACCACTTCCAAAAGATGCCGTTAAAAGAATTATTGAAGATATTCGACTTAGACATACATATCATTCAGATGCAATTGAGGGAAACACTCTCACCCTTCAAGAAACAAAGCTTGTACTTGAAGAAGGAGTAACAATAGGTGGTAAACCTTTAAAGGATCATATCGAAGCTAGAAATGATGCAGAAGCATTTGATTTAATGATAGAACTTGTAAATTCTAAAAAGAAGATTTCCCAAGAAATAATCCAACAAATACATGAGTTTGTCATGAAAGGAATACTTAAAAATCCGGGACAGTATAGAACCGAAAATGTCAGAATAACAGGTGCAAAGATAAACCCTCCAAGCTATCTTAAAATTGTTAGATTGATGGATGAGTATATTCAAAACATAGAAAAACTTAAACTTCAAACTATCAAAAAAGCAGCTTACATTCATCATGAGTTTGTAAGAATTCACCCATTTATAGATGGAAATGGAAGAGTTGCAAGATTACTAACAAATTTTTATCTTATAAAAAAAGGGTATTCTCCGATTGTGATTCAAAAGGAAGATAGGAAAAACTATTACAAATCGTTAAATAAAGCAGATAATGGGGATTTATCAGATTTTGCAGTGTTTATCGCTCGTGCGGTAAATGAGTCCCTTCAATACTATCTATCAAGTTTTATCGATGAAGAGCGACTTGTAACATTATCAGAATTATCAAAAAAATCTGATTATTCTCAAGAATATTTAAGCCTAAGAGCAAGACAAAGAAAGCTTGATGCAGTAAAAATTGAAAATATTTGGTATTCCTCTAAAAGAGCTTTAAAAGACTATCAGAAAAATGTTAAAAAATAATATTTTCTTAAAAAAGTGGGCCTGCTGAGATTTGAACTCAAGTCTATAACTCCCGAAGCTACAAGGATACCAAGCTACCCCACAGGCCCTTAGCATAGTTTCTAAAATATATATATCGTAGAAATTGTTTTTGGTAAAAAAAATGGAATATCTATTTATTTTAGATTTTTTAGTTGTTTTCCAAATTCTTTGTATTTTTCTTCTAACATTTTCGAAGATTCAAGCAAAGCATTTTTTGCAGTAAGAGAACCATCGGTTTCAAATTTAAAAGTATATTTTGTTAGATCTTTTTCAATTTTTATAAAATCAACATTTTCTTTCTCTATATAAGATTCTAGTACCGGTAGTTTTTTTATGTCTAAAAGTTCGAGTTTATTCTTTTTTATTTTAACAAGATTTTTTGGTAATTTTTCTACAAATTTTTCTACATTTTTTTCATCTTTTTTATCAAAGATGATATTTGTATGCATTCTGTATGCTGGAGCAATAACTGCCTGCCATTTTGCATGATCACGAGCACGTCCTAAAACAGCTTCTACTTCAAGAATCAATCTTTGGTCGTTGTATAACTCTACTATAGGAATCTTGTCCTCTGTTATTGCCCAACTTTTTTCAGCAGGCTGCAAGTCACCTGAAAAAACAGTTCCTTCTCCCTCTCTACTTAGTGTATATCTAACTGTACAACTTGGACAGCCTTTACCTTTACAGGTACATTCATCCCGAAAATTAAGTAGGCTAAGATCTGTGGGGATAGGTATTAAACCTAATCTGTGTGATATTATTTCATCAAAAAGAGCACTTGTATTATCATATATCGTGACATCTTTAACAGCTAATTTTGGTAAATCTGAAATCATTATCCGTCTAATAGAATTTATAAAATAAGGTTTAGTATCTTCAAAATCTATGACTGCTTTTTTAGATTTAAGCTCTTTAACTTTTATTTTCATATTAAAAATTCACCTTTAGATTCTTCTTCCTCTTCTACCGCCTTTTTTGCGGCAACCGTCGTGAGGTACAGGCGTTACATCTTCTATTTTATTTATTTTAAGCCCGGCTCTAACCAATGCTCTAATTGCAGCTTGTGCACCACGCCCAGGATTGCCGCCTTTATGACCGCCTTTTCCCCGAACTTTTACATTTACACTTTCTATACCTTTTTCTTTTACGGCATCTGCTACTGTTTGAGCAACTTTCATGGCTGTATACGGTGTTCCTTCATCTTTTGCAGATTTTGTAACCATTCCGCCGCTACAACGGGCAATTGTTTCGGCTCCGGTAGTATCTGTTACAGTAATAATTATGTTATTAAATGATGCAAAAATATGAGCAACTGCAAGTCGTGCCATTAATTTTTATCCTCCTTTTTTTCTTTATTTTCTTGTTCTTTATCTACATTTTTTTCTTCTTTAATTTTTTTAGGTTCTTTTTCTGTTCCTTTAGTTGCAGGTTCTTCTTTTGTTTCTTCTGGTTTTTCTTCTTTTCTGGGTTCTTTTTCCTCTATTTTTTGTTCAGGTTTAGATTCTCCTTCGGTTTTTTGTTCTTCTGGTTTCTCTTGTTCTTTTGTTTCTTCTACTTTTTCATCGGTTTGTTTTTCCTTTTCTTCATCTGGTTTTTGTTTTTCAGTTCCTTTTGTTTCTGATTGTTTTTTGCTTTCTTCTTTTTCATCAGTCTTAGGTTTTCCTTTTTCAGGTTCTTCTGGTTTTTCTTCTTTTGGTTTTGATGATTTCTTTCTAGATAATCCAACAAAATCTGATTTTGGACGAGCGGGATGCATAGAATCGTTTAGGGCTGAATCTGCTGTATAACCAATTTTATTCTCTTCATTTTTGGTAACCATATACCCTGGAATTGTAACTCGTCTACCATCAATCTCAATATGGCCATGTGAGATTAGCTGTCGGGCCTGTTTTGGTGTACCTGCAAAACCTTTAAGATAAGAAACTGTTTGCAGCCTCCTAGATAGGATCGATTCAGTATCAAGTGCTAAAACATCATCCAAAGTTGAGTTAGGGGGTAAAATATTCATTCTACTTAAGTGCTCTAATAATTGTTCACTTTCTTTTTTACTTTGTTTATCGCCCGTTGTGATACTAGCAAGTAACTCTCTTGCCTGGCTTCTATAAAGCCTTAGTTTTGTCTCTGATTTCCATATTTCCTTTTTGTTTTTCAGTCCATATTTTTTTATCAATTCGTTTTCATCTTTTATTTGCGACTCTTTCCAAGGGTGTCTCGGCGTATCGTATTTTTTCCTGGAAAATTTTGGTTTGCCCATATAAATCACTTACTCTTTTTCTGTTGAACTGATTTCTTCGAAACTCCAAGGGTCAGACCTGTTCTATTATTTCCTCTAGTTCGTTGTCCTCGAGCACGAAGTCCTCTTTCGTGCCTTATACCCTTGTAAGATCTAATTTTTTTCATTGTATTAATTTCATCTCTTAGTTTCATATCAATTTCTGAACCAATTAAATGAATGTCCTTACCTACCTCCATATCTTTTCTATGGTTAAGCATCCATTTTGGTGCTATCTGTTGAACGTTATCTATAGCATTTTGTAATTTTTCAATCTGTTTATCGGTTAGTTTACCGATTTTTAAGTTTCTATCAATATTTGTTTCATCTGATATAAGTGTTGCTAAATGCAAACCTATACCTTTGATTGAATTTAAACCATAAATTAATTTTTTTTCTCCATCAACATCTGTATTTGACAGGCGTACAATATACTGGAAGTCATCCTTTTTTTCGTCTTTACTGGTCTTTTGTTTTTTTTCTTCTTTTTTAGGTTCTTGCTTTGTTTTTTCAACTTTTTCTTCTATTTTTTGTTCTGTTTCTTTTTGTGTTTCTCCGGTTTTGTCTTCCTCGCTGGTTTTTTGTTTGTCTGTTTCTTGTTCTTTTTGTTTAGATTTTTCTGGTTCTTCTGGTTTTTCTTCGATTTTAGGTTCCTCTGCCATTTTTTCTTCAGGTTTAGATTTTTTTTCTGGTTGTTTATCAGTTTTAGTCTTTTCCTCAGGTTTTTCTTCCTTTTTTTCTGTATCTTTTGCTGATACGTCTTCTTTTTTTGTTTTATCTGCCAATTTTATAACCTCTTAATTAGTTATTATAATAGTAACATATATTAATGTGAAGTACTGCCTTTAATAATGGAAGCCCTATTTAAGCGTTTAGGAGGTATTATTGATAAAATTTTTTTACACCGTAACTAATTTATTCTATGATTCTATCTGGTGGTGTTGTGGTAGTAACAATGCCTGAAAAAAATTGGATTAAAATTGATGATATACTAAAAGGGAAAAAAACTAGTGAAATTATAAATGTTAGAGGATGGATTTATCGCACTAGAAGCAGTGGAAATATTGTTTTTACTATTATAAGAGATGTTACTGGTACAATTCAAGCTACATTTAAAAGAGGAAATCTTCCTGATGAACAATTTGAAGATGCCAAAAAAGCTCTAATTGAAACTTCCGTTAAAATAACTGGTGAAGTTAAAGAAGATAAACGGGCACCAGGTGGATACGAAATAAAAGTTACTAAATCAGAGATTGTTGATTTTGCCAAACCTTTTCCCATAACAGAGGATCAAAGTACTGAATTTTTACTAGATCAACGTCATCTCTGGATCCGCTCGCAGAAATTAACATCAATTTTTAAGATTAGAAGTACAATAGTAGGAGCAATACATGATTTTTTTAGAAAAAATGGTTTCTATGAGTTAGACGCACCTGTACTACAACCAAATCAATGTGAAGGAGGTTCAACGCTTTTTGAAGTAAAATATTATGATGAAAAAACTTATCTTTCCCAATCTTGGCAGTTGTATGCAGAAGCAGGTATTTTTTCCCTTGAAAAAATCTATAATATGGGACCAACTTTTAGAGCAGAGAAATCAAAAACTTCTCGGCATCTATCTGAATTCTGGATGGCTGAGATGGAGGCTGCCTGGATGGATTTATATGATATAACTGAAATTGCAAAGGAAGAGGTAAAATACATTTTAAAACAGGTTCTAAATTTCAATAAAAAAGAGCTTGAAATATTAAACCAAGATATAAAAAAATTAGAAAATATTTCAAATTCTGTTTTTCCAACTATTACATATACCGAGGCAATCAACATTTTAAAAGAAAAAGAAAAAATGAATGTAAAATGGGGAAAAGACTTGAGGACTATCGAAGAGAACAATCTTATGAAACATTTCAAAACACCTGTTGTTGTAACAAATTATCCGATAGAGATTATGGCGTTCTATAAACCCCCTGACCCTAAAGATCCAAAAACAGCTCTCTGTTTTGATATGTTAGCGCCAGATGAATATGGTGAAATTGTTGGAGGCTCACAGAGATCAACTGATATAAAATACATGAAAAATAGATTAAAAGAAATGGGTGAAAAAATTGAAAACTATGAGTGGTATTTTGATTTGAGAAGGTATGGATCTGTTCCACATTCAGGTTATGGTTTAGGTGTTGAGCGACTAGTTGCTTGGATTTGTGGGATAGATAGTATTAAAGATTCGATTCCATTTCCACGTACTATTAAACGTTTTAAACCATAGGGGGTGTTTTTAGTATATGAAAAAGAGTAAACACATTGTGATCTCTGGTAAAGTTCAAGGTGTTTTTTTTAGGGCAAGTACCCGTCAGAAAGCAGAACAGATAGGTGTTAATGGTTGGGTTAGAAATACATCTGATGGAAAAGTTGAAGCCTTATTTGAGGGTGACGAAAAAAAAGTAAATAAGTTAATTGAATGGTGTCGTCACGGGCCAAATCTTGCGGAAGTAAAAGAAGTTAATATCCAAGAAAAAGAACCAACTTATGGATATACTAGTTTCTCTATAAAATATTAAACTAATTTTGTTTGGTATTTACCAAACGTTCTCAACTATATTAAATACTTCTTTTTGATATATAATTAATAGAGGTTTGTAAAATGAATAAAAAAGTTTTAGCTTTATTGGTAATAGCACTATTAGTTGTTGGTTCGTTTTATGTATTGTTTATAACCAACTTTGGAAATGACACGGTAACCGATGACACTATTCCTTCTAAAAATAATGATTCTCCTGTAATTGGTAATATTACCAGTTTTGATCAGGCGGTAAATGATTTTGGTTTTGATTTATTTAAAAAGATTGATGAAGGTTGGGGTACTGAAAGTAATCTGTTTTATTCACCTTATAGTGTTTTTACAGCTCTTGCAATGACCTATGAAGGAGCTCGTAATAATACAGCTTCTCAAATGAGAGATGTTCTCTCAGTAGAACAGGATAATGATACTTTCCATGAGTATATGAAAAATCTTTATGAGTATCTTAATGAAAATTCAGATTACAATATTAGTACCGCGAATGCTTTATGGCCAAAAGTTGGGTTCGAGCTTCTTCAAGAATATACAGATATCATAGAAACATATTATGGAGGAAATACGAATCCTGTAGATTATTCTGACGCTAAAAAGGCTTCAGATATCATTAATGGATGGGTTGAAAATCAGACCAATAATTTAATTAAAAATTTGGTCCCCGAATCTGCAATAAATCAGTTAACTCGACTTATTTTAACTAATGCTATTTATTTTAAAGGTACTTGGCAGATTCAATTTGACAAAGAAAATACTACGATGCGTGATTTCTTAAAATCAGATGGTGAAACAATTCAGGTTGATACAATGAAACTTACTGAGACTGAAGATTTATTTAATTATACTGAAACAGAAGATTTGAAAATACTTGAACTAGGATACAAGGGAAATGATTTGTCAATGATTATAATTCTTCCAAAAGAAAAATTAACAGATTTATCAGATATTGTTAACTCACTAAACAAAGATGATTACTCAGAATGGATTGACCAGATGACACAGAAAAAAGTGGATATATATCTTCCAAAATTTGAATTTGAGACAAAATACACACTTAACAGCTATCTAGTAGAACTTGGAATGAGCGATGCATTTAATTCTATTAAAGCAAATTTTTCAGGAATGAATGATAAAATAGATCTTTTTATAAACGCTGTTTTACACAAGGCATTTGTAAAAGTAAATGAAGAAGGAACAGAGGCAGCAGCTGCAACAGCAGTGGTAATCGGCACAACAAGTATTGAACCTCCCAAAGAAACAGAAAGAATCGACTTTAAATGTGATCACCCGTTTTTATTTACAATTTACCATAAAGAAACAGGTACAATATTGTTTATGGGGAAGGTAACTGAGCCCTTACAGAAAGAAGAATAATAAATCAAACTTGATTTAAAAAAAAATTATTTGATAAGGCCTTTTTTCTTCTCTTTCTTTTCCTTTTTTTCCTTCTTTTTTTCGGCTACTTCTTCTTGATGTCTTCTTTCCTTTATGTGAAGCCCATGTAAAACTCGGATTCTTGAATTTATTGCTTTTATTTTTTCTTCTATGCTATTTTTCTTTATATTGAATTTTGCTCTAGTAATCTTTCCTTGATCAAGTTTTCCCTTCCAATCACTGATTTTTTGTTGAAGACTTTCCATTTGTTTTTCTTTTCTTTCTATCTTTTTTTCTAATCTATCTAGGAAACTCATTTTTTTTACCCCATAGTTTTTTTCTATGTGCCTCAAGTGTATTGTTTTCTTTACCTAAATATTCTGCGAAAGTTTTAACTTTTAAATATTTTTTATATGCCACCGGAAACCGTTCTTTATATTTTAAATCTCTTAAAAGATGATGATCTAAAATGATTTCACAGTCTGTTTCTTTCATTATCCGATCAAAATTATCCATGGATTTTTTAAGATTATCTTGACTGAATTTCCATCCTAAAAATATTGTTGGTGGACCATCCATTATAAGAATATCTGGTTTTTGTTCTATGATATAGTCTGTTGCTTCTTTTGTTACAGGTCCTTGAACATCTGAAGCATGAAGTAGTGTTTTATCTTCATCTTTTATAGTAACCATTACAACATATCCAAGTCTTACATTTTCAGGACCATGGAAAAAAGGTGGTGAAAATACTAATTTAGTACCCCCCTTCTTATATTCCCTGTTATCTGAATAGATTAAATTGCATATATCTTTTATTTCTTTTTTAAAATCTGAACCTCTCTTTTTTTGGGATTTGTTGATGTTATTTTCTATATCTTTTGCAAAAATTTTTTTATCTTTATAAAAAACTTCGTTTGGATCAAAATGATCATAGTGGTAATGAGATATAGTAAATATATCACATTTTTCTGCGATTTCTGAAATTTTTTCTTTTATTTTATATAGAGCTTCTTGTTCTTTAGGATGAGGTGGTAAACCATATCTTTTTGGTCCAAGTGCTGCTGAGGGGTCTATTAATATTTTACAATCTTTAGTTTTAACATATGTAGCCATTGACCTAACACCTAATGAATCCGATGCTATAGGAATAACATTCATTTTTAACCTCAAATTAATTATCTTTTTTTCTTTCAAAAATTGTTTTATTGTTGTATTTTATTCTAAAGACTCTATGGAAAGGTATCATTCCCTCATCAGTTTTCATAAATGATCTTCCAATATTCTTTATTTCTTTTCCAGATATTATTTTAGTATCATTTGGTGCTCCTCTATGAACATACCAAACTTCAGTTTTTTCAAAATCAATATCTTTTTTCCATTTTAGTTTGTTTAAAATAGTTCTTGGGTTTATCATATATATCTAATATTTTGTAAAGTTTTTTTAATGTGTTCTTCTGCATTTTTTTCTACAATATTTTCATGTCCTGGATACAAATTTTCTATATCTAATTTCGATAATCTACTTATAGATTTTTTTAAAAGATTAGCGCTACCCCCAGGTAAATCGTATCTTCCAAAATACCCTTGTGCAAAAATTGTATCACCAGAAATTAGAGATTTACTGTTTTTTTCATATAGTGATATACAACCTGGGCTATGGCCCGGTGTATAATATATATCCCACTCCTCGTTGCCTATTAAAATTTTTTGTTCATTTTCAATTTTAGTGTCTACAGCTGTACTTTTCATTTCTGCTCCAAGCATCCTTGCAAAATTACTTTTTCCTGACTCAATTTTTACAGCAGCTAGCTTATGGGATATTATTTTTACATTTTCCCCGATTTCTTCTTTTAACTTTTTTATACCTCCAACATGATCAAAATGTTCATGAGTTAAAATAATCTGAGTGATTTCTTTTGGATCAGTATATGATCTTATCTTATCGATTACTTTATTATGGTTTATTCCTGTTCCACAATCAATTATTGTTGGTTTTTTTCCATCTATGAAATATATATTCGAATCATAGTCGATCCCTGGTATAAATCTAATTTTCATATATTTTGAAAATAACATGTTTTAGATAAAACTT
>Ga0272442_10003638_pt1 | contig 21541 bp, 23 predicted proteins | sample SSMForm2O_FD_200262 | JGI IMG/M metagenome (GOLD analysis project Ga0272442, IMG submission 200262) | Marine sediment archaeal communities from Little Sippewissett salt marsh, Falmouth, MA, United States - SSM-Form-2O | ecosystem: Environmental > Aquatic > Marine > Wetlands > Sediment ... | reverse complement strand
TCCTCCCACAATCGCTCGCGCGATGCGCGATCGCGGAGCACGTCCATCCGTCCGCCCAGCGTCAGCCCACGCCACGGTTCGCTCTCCCATTGCGCGAAGTGGACGCTGGCTCGTGGATCCTTCTCCAGCTGGGCGACGTGCTCACTCGATGTATTCGTCGAGAACCAGATCGTCCGCAGCCCCTCCTTCTCCGCGGCGATCATCGAGATCACCCGAGGTGATCCTTCGCCATCGAGCGTGCCAACCTGTGCAATCAGAGACCCTTCGACAAGGTCCTTCGCCGCTGCACGGACGTCTGCTTCATTCACGCCTCGTCCCTCCTTCGTGGTTCGCAAGATTGGCCAGGATCCGATCGAGCGTCGTCTCGAAGCGTTCGATCTCGGGCTCGGAGAGCCCGGCGTAGTAGATTTCAGTTATCTCCTGCGACACTCGCTCGTACGTGCGCTTCCGCGATCGGTCCTTCTCCGTTCGCTTGACGACGATCACGCGCCGATCGGTCTCCGACCGCTCGCGGAGGATCAAGCCGGCCGCCTCCAACCGATCGAGCATGCTCGTCAGCGTCGACTTCCCCAGCGATGTCCGCTTCGCGAGCTCGCGGATCGGCAGTTCGTCCTCCTGCCAGAGGACGAACATGATCCTACCCTGCGCCGGATTGATGTCGACGCCATGCTCCTTGAGCATGCGCGAGAAGATCCTTCCGGAGAGGTGATGGATCTTCGACAGAAGGAAGCCGCCCTGGCGCTCGATCTTCATGACGGCAGCTCGAACGCGAACGTCTCGCTCCGGTTCCAGCCGCGAACCTCCTTCGGGACGAGCCGAAGCAGTGTGAAGTCGGGATCGTCGACCTTGCCGGTCGGGAAGTACTGTGCCCAGTCGTCGACCCAGAGCGCCTTCTTGATATGGAGATCGTCAACGATCTCCACGTCGCCGATCAGACAGACCCCGAAGAACTCGCTCGGGTGACAGAAGTAGAGCGAGATCCGCGCGTTCGCCTCCAGTTCGCCCCGCTTCTGCGAGTGCGTGTTCGTCGTAATGTACGTCATCAGATCGTGGGCGTGGTCGGCGTAGATTGCAGCCTGGTTCGGGTACTGCGTTCGGTTCCTGAGGTTCAGCATCGCCCGCGTCTTCGGGTAGCCGTCGGCACTGATGTTCGTCAGGTAGACGACGTCGGCCGTCGCCATCTTCTCCGCACAGAGCTCGAGCAGCCGTTCGTTGGACATAGCGCCTCCTTGGTTTGATATCGGATTGTACGATATAGAACTACATTCGCCAAGAGGGTTCTTGTCGGCAGCGTCCGCTTGAGGTTAGAGATCCTCCGGCGCCTCGAACTCCCACTCGCCGGGGTGCTCGTTCGCGTCTTCGTCCCACATGCCGCGCAGGCGGGCATGCAATCCCTCGGCGTTCAGCGATCCGGGGATCGGCGCCTCCTCCGGTGCCGCGAGACTGACATCCTCGAGCGTCTCGAGCACGTCGTCGGTGAAGAAGCGGCAGACCTGCGAGTAGGTGTGGGCGTCCATGAACGGCCGCCACTTGTGGTAGTAGCGGAGCGGCCACGTGACATAGAGATGGTCTTTCGCCCGCGTCAGCGCGACGTAGGTCAGGCGAAGTTCCTCATCGATCTCCTCCTTCGATCCCGTCGCCATATCCGACGGGAGGAATCCGTCGGCAGCGTGGATCAGGAAGACGACATCCCACTCGCAGCCCTTGGCCGAGTGGATCGTCGAGAGGTTCAGCCAGTCCTCGTCGATCGTCGGCACCCCGGCGAGATCGCTCGTCGAGTTCGGCGGATCGAGCTGGAGTTCGGCGAGGAACTTGCGACGCGAGTCGTAGCCGGTGGCGATCTGCTCGAGGCTGATCAGGTCGCGCACACGCAGCTTGGGATGATCGTGGATCCGTTCCATCACCGGATCGTAGAACGTCCGGATCCGCTCGATCTGTGCCGACGGCTCCTTCGTGCCGCGGGGCACGAGATCGTCAAACAGATCGGCAAGCTCGCCCATCGCCTTCCGAGCCGCCGGCGGCGCGGAGAAATCGCGGATCGATCGTGGATCGTGCCGGTGCGTATCGACGTGCTCGACGATGCGCCCGGCCGTCGCTGGTCCGACGCCGTCAAGCAGGAGCAGGATCCGGAACCAGGCCATCTCGTCCCTCGGGTTCTCAAGGATGCGCAGGACGGCGAGCAGATCCTTCACATGCGCCACCTCGAGGAAGCGGAGGCCGCCGTACTTGTGGTAGGGGATGTTGCGTCGCGCGAGTTCGACCTCGAGCGAGTCCGACAGGTGGGAAGCACGGAAGAGGACGGCCTGCCGCTGAAGCGGGATCCCCTGCTCGTAGTGCTCGAGTACGCGATCGATCACGTAGTCGTCCTGCTGGGTCTCATCTCGCGCCCTCACGAGATACGGTCTCTGCTCGCTCTCGCGATCCGACCAGAGATCTTTGGTGTATCGCTCGGACGCCTCGGCGATGATCCGATTGGACGTCTCGAGGATCGGCGTCGTCGAGCGGTAGTTCTGCTCCAGCGTCACGACCGTCGTGTTCTCGAACTGCTTCGGGAAGTCGAGCATGTTTCGCACCGTCGCGCCGCGGAACCGGTAGATGCTCTGCGCGTCGTCGCCGACGACCATGATGCTGTCATGGGTCTTCCGCAGCCGCTGGAGGATGCCCGCCTGGAGGCGGTTCGTATCCTGGTACTCGTCGACGAGAACGTGATCGAATCGTCCGCCGATCGCCTCGGCGATCGCGTCCTCCCCGAGCAAGTGATACCAGTAGAGGAGGAGGTCGTCGTAGTCGAGGACGTTTCGCGCCTGCTTACGCTCGACGTAGCGCTTGAACAGCTCGCGAAGCTCCGCCTCCCAGTCGCTGCACCATGGGTAGTCGCGCTCGATCACCGCAGAGAGCTCGTCCGACGTATTGACGCAGCGGGAGTAGATCGCGAGGCAGGGTCCCTTCTTCGGGAACCGCTTCTCCGCGCGATGAAGCTCGAGTTCGTGGCGGATCACGTTCAGCAGGTCTTCCGCGTCCCCCTGGTCGAGCACGGTGAAGTCCTGGCGCAGGCCGACCGATTTCGCGTAGGTGCGCAGCAGCCGGTTGGCGATCGAGTGAAAGGTCCCGCCCCACACGCGGCCCGTCGCCGAGGTCCCACGCGTGATGATACCCGCCGCACGGCGGAGCATCTCCTGCGCCGCACGGCGGGTGAATGTCAGCAAGAGGATGCGTCCAGGATCGACGCCTTGACTAATCAGCCAGGCGACGCGGAAAGCCAGCGTCTTGGTCTTTCCTGTACCCGCGCCAGCGACCACCAGAAGGGGGCCCTCGCCGTGGGTCACCGCGGCACGCTGCTGCGGATTCAATTCCTCGAGCCAGTCAAACGTCTCCCTCATCCTCACCCCTTCATCCGGCCGATAGCATACACGAGGCCAGGTGAACGAACTACGAGGATCTAGAAGTTGCTGAGCCCCGCCGACCGGATCAGCCTTTGGAGTGCCTCACCGACGTCCTCGCCTACAGGCCGTAGCGGGGCACGCACCGGCCCGCCGTAGAGGCCGAGGAGATCCATCGCGGCTTTCAGGCCCGGCACGCTGTGGTGCCTAGTGACGGCCGTGTTGATCGCCACGAGCCGCAGCTGGAGCGCTTGCGCGGTCTTCAGGTCGCCCGAACGGAAGGCACCAAGGATGGCAACGCACTGCGCAGGCGCGATGTTCGCAAGCGCCATCACGCCGCCGTCGGCGCCGACGGAGAGCGCCGGCAAGAAGAACCCGGCCGAACCAGCGAGGATGCGGAACTCGGCGTCAACCATGCCGCGAAGTGTGGCGAGCTTGGTGACGTTTCCGCCCGAGTCCTTGATCCCGATCGCGTTTCCGTGTTCGGCGATCCGGGCGATCGTCGGTGCATCGAGATCGATCCCGGTACAGGCGGGCATGTTGTAGACGATGACGGGGATCGGCGATGCATCGGCCACCGCCTCGAAATGGGCTACGAGCGCGTCCGGCGTCATCTGCGAGCGGTAGTACGAAGGAGAGAGAACGAGCGCAGCCCGGGCCCCGGCATCGGCCGCGTCACGGCAGAGTGCGATCGTCTCCCGCGTCGACAGGGCTCCACACCCTGCGATGATCGGCCATGGCTGCGGCGCGGCTTCGCATGCCGCGGCAATCATCCGGCGTCGCTCGTCGCGATCGAGGTGAACCGCCTCACCGTTCGATCCGAGCACGACGAGTCCGCTCAGCGCATGTCCCGCTCCGCGCGCAATGTTGTCCCTCAGCCGGTCGAGGGCCAAGGCTCCGTCCTCACCGAAGGGTGTCGGGATCGGCGGGAAGACTCCTTGCAGCCAGTCGGTCGTCATCACACCTCCTACACTCTCGATTCTGCCACAGGCTCGCTCGCCCCGCCAGCCGCAGCTGCGACGCGCCGACTGGCAAGCAATCCTGCTGGCCTCCCCATGCCCTGAGGTGGTACTCTTCCCTTCGGGTGATTGACGATGAGAACCGTGAGGGTTCTGGCGGCCTTCGGCCTCGCGATCGCGTTTGCCGCTGTGCTCGCCGGCTGCATGTTTGCGACACTGCGGTTGATGCCACCTGACGACGGAACGATTCAACCGATCTCAATCGGTGACCGAGTCGAGATTCGGCTTCCCGGCAATGCGACCACCGGCTACACGTGGGTCCGCACCTCACCCGAGTCCCTGGACGGCTCACCGATAGACATCCTCCGTGAGGCGGAGTATGACGCCGTCGACAGCGGGCTCGCCGGTTCGCCGGGGCACTTCACGTTCGAGTACCGCGCCGTAAGGCAGGGAACCGTCACGCTCGAAATGGTGTACCGGCGGCCTTGGCAGGAAACGCCGGACGACGAGCCGATCGACTCCTTCTCCGTTGTGATCTGGGTGAAGTAGGTCTTGCGAGTACTCAAGACGTGATGCACAGCACCCGCCACCGTCCCTCGCAGAAGCGGCGGGTGTCCTTCTTGCGCCCTGGCGGGTGCGCAATGCTGCCGCGAGGGGGTTCCTCACGAGCCTCCGCGGGCGCTGGGCAGCAACCGATCTTCACCCTTTCCAGCCCAGCGCCCCACTTCGTAACGCGGCCGCAGGCCGCGACGATTAGCGTTTCGACATCTCCTGACCACAGCACTCGAAGCCGCTGCAGCGGCAGTCATCGTCCGTGCAGCTGCATTCCGTCTTGACCTCGATCTCGAGCCCGCAGATTCCGCAGGCGTAGACGTCGCCGACCTTCATCTCCGAACACTTCATGCTGATCACCCCGCCGGGATTCTAGCGGAAACAGCCCCTTCGTGACCTCATCGCTGCGGAAGCCACACCCACAGATGACAGACGCCGGGAAGACCTGTAGAATGCCGCCATCACGCGAGGTGCGGGAGGATGCACATGGGCTACAAGATCGCAACGCTCCCCGGTGACGGGGTCGGCGTGGACGTGCTGAAGGCAGCGATGGGGGTCCTCGAAGCCGTCGGCTTCGAGGCCGAGTACAAGCACGGGGACATCGGTTGGGAGTTCTGGTGCAAGGAAGGAAATCCCCTGCCGGAACGCACGATCGAGCTTCTGCGGGAAACGGACTGCGCGCTGTTCGGCGCGATCACGTCAAAGCCGAAGGATGAAGCAGCAGCAGAGCTTTGCCCCGAGCTACAGGGAAAGGACTATGTCTACTCGAGCCCGATCGTCGGGCTGCGCCAGCTGTTCAACCTCCACACGAACCTGAGGCCCTGTAAGGCCTACGAGGGGAACCCGCTCAATCTCCGAGATGACATCGATCTCGTCGTCTTCCGAGAGAACACCGAGGGGCTGTACTGCGGCGTCGAGTGGCATCCGGTACCCGACGAGGTCAAGACGGCCTTCGCGACGCATCCGAAGTTCAAGCGCTTCGTCGATGTCTCCGGCGACGACCTCGCGATTTCGACCCGAATCTTCTCACGAGCCGGCTGCCGGGCGATCCTCCGCGACGCGTTCGAGTACGCGAAGAAGCACGGCTACAACACGGTGACCGTGGTCGAGAAGCCGAACGTGATTCGCGAGACGTCCGGACTGATGGTCCGCGAGGCCCGCGCGATGGTGAAAGAGTACCCGGGCCTCGAGCTCTGGGAGACGAACATCGACGCGATGTGCATGTGGCTCGTCAAGAACCCGCAGGACTACGGCGTGCTTGTCAGCTCGAACATGTTCGGCGACATCATCTCCGACCTCTCGGCACAGATCGTCGGCGGGCTCGGATTCGCGTGCGCCGGCAACATCGGGGACGACTATGCCGTCTTCGAACCGACGCACGGCTCGGCGCCGAAGTACGTCGGCCAGAACAAGGTCAACCCGATTGCGATGATCCGCTCGGCGAAGATGATGCTCGACCATCTCGGCGAGACGGAGAAGGCCGCCAGGATCGAGGCCGCCGTGACGCGAATCATCGCCGAGGAGAGGATCCGCACCTACGACATGGGCGGAACGTCGACGACGACCGAGATGGCCGAAGCAATCGCCGCGGCCGCGAAGGAGGCGTAGATGTCCGAAGCACCCGCCAACACGATCAGTCGCAAGATGGCCCAATTCGCGCTCGGGCTGCAGTATGACCAGATTCCGGACGCGTCGCTCAAGGAAGCGAAGCGCTTCCTGCTCGACTCGGTCGGCTGCGCGCTCGCCGCCCTCGATCACGAGGACATGCGCCAGGCCTATGAGTACATCCAGGCCCTCGGCGGACACGAACAGGGAACGATCATTGGACACGGCACGAAGACGAACATGGGGAACGCCGCGCTGATGAACGCGCTCCTGATCCGAGCGATGGATTACAACGACATCTACTGGAAACAAGACCCGTCGCACCCGTCGGACATCATCCCCGCTGCGCTCACGCCGGCCGAATACAAGGGCCGGAGCGGCAAGGACCTTCTCGTCGGCATCATGATCTGCTACGAACTCGTGATGCGACTCTGCCTCGCCGCCTTCCCCGGCGTCCGCGAGGTCGGCTGGCATCACGCCTCGCTGGTGCAGTTCGTCAGCCCGCTCGTCGCCGCGCGCATGCTCGGCCTGACGGAAGATCAAGCGGTCGCCGCCTGCGGCATCTCCGGCTCGAGCCACTTCACGCTCGGCGGCGTCGTCGCGGGCCACCTGACGAACATGAAGAACACGGCGAGCCCGATGGCGACGGAGGCCGGCGTTCGTGCCGCGATGCTTGCGTCGACCGGATACTCCGGACCGGTCGAGCTGTTCGAGGGGAAGGAAGGCGTGTTCGAGGTCATCTCGAATGTCGAGTTCAAGCCGGAGATCATGCTCGACGGCCTCGGGGTGGAGTTCCTGATCACCGAGTGCGGCTACAAGGCCTTCCCGACCGAGGCCCTGACGCACCAGCCGATCACCGCCGTGCTCGAACTGATGAGTGCGAATGGCATCGATCCGCACAAGGTCTCCAGCGTCGAGATCAAGACGACGGCGCGCGGCGCCGACATCCTTTCCGACCCGTCGAAGTACGAGCCGAAAACGAAAGAGACGGCCGACCACAGTCTGCCGTACTGCATCGCTGTCGCCGTGACCAAGGGAAACGTGCTCCCGTCGGACTTCACCGACGAGGCGATCAAGGATCCGTTCGTCTGGGAGACGCTTCCCAAGATCAAGGTGGTCGCCGACCCGGAGATCGACGCGATGTTCCCGGGCGTCAAGCGCGCGATCGTGACGATCACAACCGAGGACGGTCAGTCGTTCTCGATCCAGGAGGACCACGCGAAGGGCCGCGCTGAGAATCCTCTCTCCGACGACGAACTGATCGCCAAGTTCCGCGCCAACGCGGCCGGCGCGATGACCGAGAGCGCGATGAACAAGGTCGTCGACGAGACATTCGGCCTCGACCAGATCGCTAGTGTCGGTGACTACATCCAAACCCTCAGGAGAGACCAGTAGGAATCTCTCGCTTTGAGTACCATGCGGGCGGCTCTTGGAGCCGCCCGTTTCTCTTGGAGGACGATGGACACCAAACACGCGGACGCCATACGTAAGAAGCTCCTTGCCTGGTACGCGGTCGAGGCCCGTGACTTGCCGTGGCGTCGAACCCGCGATCCTTATGCCATCTGGATCTCCGAGATCATGCTCCAGCAGACGCGCGTCGAGACTGTTCTCGCCTACTACGAGCGCTTTCTCGAACGCTTCCCCACGCTGGCAGTGCTAGCTGCCAGCGAAATCGATGACGTCCTCAAGAGTTGGGAAGGACTCGGTTACTACCGCCGAGCGCACAACCTGCACCGTGCGGCACGCTTCGTCGTAGCGAAGTACGGCGGAAAGCTGCCGCAAGCCGTGAAGGCGCTTCGAGAGCTTCCCGGCATCGGCGACTACACTGCACCGGCGATCGCATCCATTGCATTTGGGCTTGACGAACCGGTGCTCGACGGCAACATCATTCGCGTTCTCTCGCGCCTGTTCTGTATCGCGGGAGATCCAGCGAAGGCTGTGGTCAAGCGCGCGCTTCTCGCAGCCGCGCTAAAGCTCGTCGAGCCAGGCGATGCCTCATCCACGAACCAAGCGCTGATGGATCTCGGCGCGCGGATCTGCCAGCCGAGGACCCCTCGCTGCGGAGAGTGTCCGCTTTCCGGTGAGTGTGATGCACATCACGATGGCCTCGAAGAAGAGTACCCGCAGAAGCCAAAGCGGAAGCCCATCCCACACCAAGACGTTGTCGCCGCTGTGACGTGGAACGCCGTGCCATTCACGTCGGACGCGAAGCTACTGATTGCCCAGCGTCACGCCCACGACATGCTCGGCGGATTGTGGGAATTCCCCGGCGGGGGCGTCGAACCCGGGGAGACACTCGAGCAGGCCCTGCACCGTGAACTGGACGAAGAACTCGGGATTGAGGTCGAGATCCTCGAGCCCTTCATGACCGTGAAGCATGCCTACACGCATTTCCGGATGACGCTTCACATCTTCCACTGCCGTCACACGGGCAGGGAGCCCCGCGCCATCGACTGCGCCGACCTCCGCTGGGCGACAGTGAACGAACTCGACACCTTCGCCTTCCCGACCGCCGATCGGCGTGTTCTGGAGGAACTCAAGAGGCTGAGCATGGACTCAGCCTCCTGAATTCCAGCTCGGAAGAGCGCGTGCGGAACGTCAGATGGAGCCGCCCCCTGCAGTTGAGTGCCTATTGCTCACAGCAGATTCCCAAATTGACTCGGAACCGTACGCTCACCCGGAACGAGCCTCCCAGGAATGGGAACAGCGTTGGAAGGCACGGGTTGGCCACCGGCGCACATGGGTTCGTGTATGTGTACACCGTGTACGGGACAACGCATGTCGGTGGCGTATAGGTGGGTACGGTGCACGTCGGCGGCGTGTACGTCGGCGGCGCGTACGTCGGCGGCGCGTACGTCGGACACGTGTAGGTCGGGCAGGTAGTTGTCGGGGGTGTGGACACAGGCGGTGTGTACGCAGGAGGCGTATAGACGGGCGGCGCACAGTCGCACGGATCCTGTTGCGGCTGCGGCGCGGCGATGATCGTGAACGAGCACCAGTCGGTCGTCCACTGTGGAGCGCATGTCCCTTCGACGGCAAGACCGTCGATCTGCGCCTGGATCGCGGCGAGAGCCACGTTGGGGTCTTGGCCGATTATCGCATAGGGCTCACTCGCGAAGTCGCCCGCCAACTGCAGTGGGGCCAAGCTCGCGATGATCTGGAGATGATCGGTGCCCGCCGGAGGTGTGATCGTGAACTGGTAGAGGCCGTTGGGCAGGGTGTGAACGCCCTCAGACACGAAATTCTGCTGAGAGAATGCATTCGGGAAGACCAGCCGAACGATGCCGTCGGATTGAATGTTGAGGATATACACGTAGGCGGGTTGGTTGACCGAGAACACGATCTGTGCTGATTCACCCTCCATGTAGCTTCCTCTGTCCATCCAGAGCTCGGCAGCAAGCGGCTCCACAACGGGAATTGGATTGAGACCGAGCGGACTCGGCTGCTGGCCAACCACAGCAGCGGAAAGCACAAGAAGCGCCAGAACAGGTACGACAAGACGGACGAGTCGCATCACCATCACCTCAGTACCTAATACACCGGAAGGCATTGGGGGTTTCACTGAACAGGTTCTGCAGTCTCTTCGAGGCATCTGCTGCGAAACGATCAAACGGAGCCGTGCAGAGCTTCGCTCCGCACGACTGCATGAGACCACGGGCACACCAGCAGACACGCGCGTGGCCCAGCCAGATCGGTTGGGCCGCTCCCTAGAACCAGATGGCCAATCCGACTCCTATCGAGATCGTCCCGTGGTAGAAGTCGGCACCCAGGAAGAGCTGCGTGTTCGGAGCGAGCGGGAAGTCGACGCCCACGGCTGTGTGTGGAATCAGGCTGATCTCCGTGCTGTCAATCGGAAGCGTCGCCCGGTAGACGAAATAGACCGGGAACAGGCGCGCGTGGCTCTCGAACAGGAACTGCCCGAAGACGCCCCATCCTTCTCCGAGGAAATTCAAGCCATATCCCCCGCCGGCACCCCAGGCCATCGTGTACATCCCCGGTGCTTCGGCGAGGGTGAACTTGGCGTCGACAATCGCCGCGAGAAGATCGACATCACGTGCCCCGATCGTCGAGAGAATCCCGCTCTGAATCGCCAGATCCATCCCGTCGCTCACGCCGATCGCCATTCGTAGCTGCGGCGTGAAATGCCAAGACGTCGTCCCGCCGCTCTCCGAGAACACGAGCCCGGTCCCGAACGTAAGCTTCAGATGCTGTGCACCGATCGGCGATGCCGTCTCGAGTATATTGATCGCCAGTGCGGCCCAGCCAATGCCGGCGACAAGAAGCAACGCAACCAGACTTCGTCTCGCAGGCACACGCACCGTCCTCCTCTGGAGCAACGCTCTCGATTGCCCCCTACAGGCCGATCTGGATCGCCAGACCGAAGCTGAACAGCTCCGGATTCCGGAAATCGACCATCAGAAGCAGAACCGTCGATGGCGAGATCCGCAGCTTCAGTCCGCCAGCGATGTGATGCCAGATGGTGAAGTTCTCAGCCCCAAGAGGAATCGTCGGCTGATACACGAGGAAGAGCGGGATCGTCGAGTTGACATCGAAGAAGACTTCGCCGAAGAGCCCCCAGTTCAGGAACTCCGCACCGTAGCCTGCTCCGAAGCCCATCGCCAGAGAGAAGGTCTCCGGATCGTCGATGATCGAGAATTTCAGATTGCCCTTCGCTCCGAGCCATCCGAAGTCCCCGGTGGTCAACGGCACGAACGCGCCGGTCTGCATCCCGAAATCGATCTTGTCGGTTATCCCGAACGCCAAACGCGCCTGAGGAGTCAGAGCCCAGTTAGCATCCTCATCCGGGATGACATCCATAAGGCCGCTTCCGAGCGTTATCGCGACGTTCCCGGCGCCAAGCATTTTCGCCGTCTCGAACAGATTGAACAGGCAGCCATTCATGAAGACGGCCGCCGCCACCAATCCGACTGCCAGCACTATCCGGATCCTTGCTCGCATGGTCTGATCCCTCACCTTTGTGATAAACTGGCACAACTCTGCCGCAAGAGCGTCCGCCAAGTCAAGAAGTGGGGCGGTAGGCTTTCAGGCGCTTGAAGGAGGACTCCCATGGCACGTCATTTCTTCCCATGTCTTCTGGTTCTGCTTGTCGCGAGTTGGTCGGGACTCGCGCAGGATGCGGGTGCACTGATCGCAGATGCCGAAGCACTCTACGATCGCTGGAGCGAGGCGTTCGACTTCGCCGCATACCGAGCCGATCTCGAAGCGGCAATCGATCTCTACGAGCAGGCGCTCGATGCCCTCGCGCCGGAGGCCGTCCCATCGCACGCCATTGTCCTCAACCGCCTGGCACGAGCGCAGTTCGAGCTCGGGACCGCGTATCTTGTCGGCGACGACGCCAAGGAGGCGGCGTTCGCCGCAGGCAAGGACCATGCCCTGGCCAGTCTGCGTCTCGATCCCGCGTTCATCGAGAACGAGGCCTCAAGCTTCCGCGACGCGCTCGCTTCGGCACTCGATGTCGAAGCCGTGTTCTGGTATGGAACGAACCTCGGCAGCTATCTGAACTATCACCAGATTGAGGCGATCGTGTGGGGCGGAATGCGCGACCTGCCCGTGTGCTACGAGCGGGCAATCGAACTCGATCCGAGCTATCTCGCAGGCGCCGGGTATCGATCGTTGGCCTCGTTCTACGCCCAGGTCCCGGGCTTCCTCGGCGGAGATCTCGAGAAGGCGCGCGCGACCTACGAGCTGGCAATCGACGCTGGGCCTGACTTCCTCGAGAACGCTGTCAACCTGGCCGAGCACGTCTTCCTCGCACAGGACAACCACTACACGGCATGCACTATCCTTCGCGACGTTGAGGCCGACGCCGGCGATCCGGTCGTGATGAACCGTTGGCCGCTTTACAACACGCTCGCTGTCGACCGAGCCCTCGGACTCATCGAGGATCACAGCTGCCCCTAGAACGCAGACGCAGCGCAGTTTGTCGGCGCCGTTCCCGGCCGCTAAGATGTCCGAAACGAGATCGACGAATGAGGGAGTGGTATGGCAGGGCATTCCAAGTGGGCGAATACCAAGTACCGCAAGGAACGACAGGACAAAAAGCGGTCTGCGATCTTCGCAAAGCTAATCAAGGAGATCACGCTTCAGGCACGTAGCGGCGATCCCAATCCCGAGCACAACGCCGGTCTGGCTCAGGCGCTCGAGCGCGCCAAGTCAGCGAACGTCCCGAAGGACAACATCGAACGGGCGATCAAGCGTGCAACTGGAGAGATCGAAGGCGTCTCCTACGAAGAGATCACCTACGAGGGCTACGCGACCGACGGCGTCGCGGTCCTGGTGAGAACCGTCACCGACAACCGCAACCGGGCAGCAGCAGCCGTTCGGCACATCTTCAGCAAGTACGGCGGGAATATGGCCGCCGTCGGCAGCGTCTCTTGGCTCTTCGATCGCCGAGGCGTCGTCGTGCTCGAGGAGCTGCCCGACTCCGTCGACCGTGACGAACTCGAGATGGCGCTGATCGAAGCGGGCGCGGAGGACATCGAGGACGAAGGGGATCTCCTCGAAGCGTACTGCGATCCGGTCGATCTGCCGGTGCTTGCGGATGCTGTGCGTTCGTACGACTTGACGCCGATACGCGCCGAGGCCACGATGATCCCCAAGAACACGGTACACATCGAAGAGGCTTCGGCAATGAAGGTGCTGAGACTGGTGAATGCCCTCGACGACAACGAGGACGTTCAAGAGGTTTACGCGAACTTCGACATCGATGATGCGGTGTTGGAGAAGATCGAAGCGTAGCAGGGCGAATCCGGAAGGAGGAAGTGATGAGGAAGTGTGCGGTGGTGTTCTGCGTGATCGTCGGTCTGCTGATGGTGACGTTCGGCGCAGTGGCGCAAACGAATCAGGCGTGGATCCCGGGGCTGGCGTCCTTTGTGATCCCGGGCCTCGGGCAGTTGCTCAATGACGAGATGGACAAAGCGATCATCCACTTCGGCGTGGATGTTGCCGTCGTAGGGCTCGGGTACTACGTCGGCAGTCTGTTGCCGTTCGTGTCCTACGCGATTCCGGCGCTCCATCTCGGCTGGGCACTGTTCAGCGGGTTCGATGCATACAACGTCGCGGAGGACACCGGGTTCACGATTGGGTTGGTCGAGAACGGCATCGGGTTCGCGTACGAGTTCTAGCGGAACGAGGATACGACAAGAAGCACGGAGAGAGACAGCGCGGCAAGAACGCGCGCAAGCTGACGAAGGCCCCGGCCGATTTCGGCGGGGGCCTTCTCCGTTGGGATCAGTCGGTGTCCGACCACTCGATAGCCACCGGTCGGCTCGATCTCCAGATCGAGCCGACCGAGCATCCGGCCGAAGCACCCTGACTGGACGATCGCCGTCCCTCCAATAACGAGGGGCTCCCTTGTCTCCTCATGCGAGTGCCCGGTGATAAAGACGTCGATCCCTGGAACGCGCCGCGCAACGGCGATGGCGTCGGCCACCGGGATGTGCGCCAGGACGATCGTCAGATCCACGCCCTCCGGCCTTCGAGCAAGCTCCGTCTGCAGGGCCTCGACCGGCGGAACGTATTGCAGCCACGGCATCGCCGAGAACGCATGGTACTCGCATGTCGTCAGCCCGACGACGTGGACGGAGAGACCTCCCAGGTCGAGCGTCGCCGCCGGAGCAAACGGCGCACGGCTCCCGGGAATCGGGCGCAGACTGCTGCAGAGCAGCGCGAACCGCCCCTGTGCGGCAAGTTCCGCAAGGCGCTCGGCGCCCCAGTAGAAGTCGTGGTTCCCGAGCGCCATCGCGTCGTAGCCGGCACGGTTCATCCATTCGACCATCTCGTCGGCACCCCACACCGCGGCAATCGGCTGTCTGAAGTCTTGCCACGTATCGCCTGCATCGAGGAGCAGCAGATCGCCTGCGCTCTCCCGCTGCTCGGTGATGATCCGCTCGAGCGAGCCGAGCCGCTCGAAGCGGAGATGCAGATCGTTGGTGTAGAGGATCGTCAGCGGAGCCGCCGCGACCGGCAAGGCGACCAGCACAAGGCCGAGCATGACAGCCAGCTTCTGTCGACTCATCGCCAGACTCCGATTGAAACTGCCGGACCGCCACTGCCCGCTCGAAATGCAATCCACCCATGCGGCGCACAAGCCGGCCGCCAACGAAAGGCGATCTCCGGACCGATCCGCCCGCCCTTCTCTTCGATTCCCAGGCCGAGCGTGAGCTGCGGATGGGGTGCGAACCACAGACCCGCCCAGCGCGCCGCTGCCGATCCCCAGGTCCGCCCGAAATCCAGCCCGACGGGTCCGAGGAAGAGGCTCGACAAGAGCGACACGCGATGGGTCGCGAGCCTCACAACGACGGACGACGGATGGAGGTCCCGCACGATGAGCACGCTTGCTTGAACGTCGAACAGCTCGGACGCGCTCGCTTCCGCTACGATTTCCAGTCGGGGCGCCACACGTTGCCGGACGACAAGCCGCGGCCCACCGGGTTCGTGGCCAACGACCAGCCGCGTGCCGTCCTCGCCCCAGGGGACCGACGCCTCGCGTCCCTCAAACACGGACGCCTGGGAGAGCGCTGCCAACGAGAGCGCAGCCACCGCAAAACCGAGGAGGAACGGCGCGAACGCCATCTGCCGCTTTGCTCGCTGCCTCATTGATTGCTCCGTCTGGGATCTCATCGCACAAGCCTACCGACATGTCTCGCACGGTCCAACCGTTGATTTCGCGGAGTGGCCTCGACACAATCGGCCCATGACGCACGCGACGATTCGCTCGACAATCGAAGAGTACCGGATGATCGAACGCGGGGATCGAGTCCTCGCCGCCGTCTCCGGTGGCGTCGATTCGATCGTGCTGCTCGATGCGCTTGCGGCGCTCGCTCCGGAGCTGGGGTTCGCGCTCCACGCCGCGCACATCGACCACAATCTCCGCGGCAAGACGTCCCGAGCGGATGCCCGGTTCGTCGAGCAGCGCGCCGCCGAACTCGGTCTTCCGTTCGTCCGCGCAGCGCTCAGCGCAGACGCCCTGGCACCGCATCGAACGCTCGGCCCCGAGGGAGCAGCCCGCGAGGCGCGAAGGGCGCTTCTGCTTCGGCTCGCAGACCAGGTCGGCGCCGCGCGGATCGCTCTGGGTCACACCGCAAGTGACAGCGCGGAGACGGTCCTTCACCACATAACCCGAGGGACCGGGGGCACGGGGCTTCGCGGGATCCCGCCGGTCAGCCTGCCGTTCATTCGCCCGCTGATTCGGCTCGATCGCACCGCACTGCTCGCGTGTGCCGCCGCGCGGAGCCTTGCATGGCGGGAGGATGGCTCGAACGCGGACCTCGGCTTCACACGGAACCGTCTCCGGCATCGCGTCCTTCCCGAACTCGAGCGGATCAACCCTCGCGCAGCGGAGGCCATCCTGCGCACGGCAAGCTTGATCGACGACCTCCATCGCGTCGCCGAAGATGTTGTCTCCGAGCGTTGGAACGAGATCGTGCTCGAGGATGGCGCGACCCTATCGAGGCAGCGGCTTTCCATGGAGCCACCGGCGCTGCAACGGCTGTTGCTTCGAGAGGGAATCGCACGAGCCCGAGGCGATCTGACGGGCATCGAGCGCGTCCACGTTGAGGCAATCCGCGAGCTGATCGCGTCCGGCCGAGCACACGGAGAGCTGAGCCTTCCCGATCTCCACATCCAGCTGGAGCAAGATCGGATCGCCTTCGCGTTGGAGAAGCCTGTACCCACCACTCCGTGGGTCCTCCCCGCACCTGTCGGTACAACGGAGATTCCGCAGGTCGGCCTCGCGCTCAGCCTGGAGCGAATGGATCGATCCGATCGTGATGTCGCAACCCAAGATCCGTGGACGGAGATCGCCGATGAGGCGCAAGTCGCCTTCCCGCTAGAGGTCCGCTCGCGCAGGGAAGGGGATCGCTTCGCGCCCCTCGGACTCGGCCAGGAGACGAAGCTGAAGGACTTCCTGATTCGCGAAAAAGTCCCGTACTCCGAGCGAGATCGAGTCGCACTCCTCTGCGATCAGGAGCGGGTCCTCTGGGTCATCGGCGTTCGCCTCTCCCACGACGTCCGGGTGGTCGACGATACGAAGCATCTTCTTGTCATGCACGCGGAGGCACTCTCATGATCTTCACGCTTCTCATCTTCATCGGATCGATCTTCGTTCTCGCCGGCGTGCACGAACTCGGGCACTTCCTCGCGGCGAAGGCCTTCGGGGTCTATGTCAAGGAGTTCGCGATTGGATTCGGCCCACGCCTGCTCTGGCGTCGTTTCGGAGAGACGCGCTATTCGATCCGAGCCTTCCCGATCGGAGGCTACGTCCGGATGGCCGGGGAAGACCGTCAAGAGACGGATCTGACGATCCCCGCCGGCAGGACGCTCTACAGCAAGCCGCCGGCCATCCGCGCATTGATCAGCTTCGCCGGACCATTCGCGAATCTTGCCGGCGCCTTCCTGATTGCCCTTGCGATCGTCTGGGGGGCAGGGTACGCGATGCAGCAGGTCGCCGGCGTCGTCCCAGACTCACCGGCGGCTTCCGTGTTCGTCCCCGGAGACCGCATCCTCTCGGTCGATGGTCGCCGGGTCTTCCAGACGGAGGATCTGACTGAGGCGATTCAGGCTTCGCAGGGCGAGGCCATCGCGGTCGACGTTCTTCGAGACGGCGCGCGCCGATCCCTCACGATCGCCCCCGAGTACGAGGAAGCCGAAGAGCGGTGGGTCGTCGGCGCCTACTTCCTTCCGACGACCTACACCAACGAGATCGCCTCGCTCGAATCGACTGCACCCTTCCGCCTTCTCGACATCCAGCCGGAAGACCGGATCGTCGCGGCCGACGGAGATCCGATCGAGACTGCCATCGATCTTCTGGTCGCATTCGAGGGCAGATCCGGACGGGCCGAGGGGTCCCTCACCGTGGAGCGCGCCGACGAACACTTCGAGGTCTCCCTGGCCCGCGCCGACACGACCGTCGAGCTCTTGTTCAGCGGGATCACCTTCGCCGACCTGGGAGAGACGCGACACCGCCCGGGACTGATTGCCGGGCTAGGGCTCGGTGCCGAGAAGTTCGCAGAAAATGTCGTCCTCCTCGCAACATGGGTCCGCCAGCTCATCGGCGGGGAGGTCAGTGTCGGCGAGTCGATCTCCGGCCCCATCGGGATCGCTCAGCTCCTCGGCCAGGGTGCGCGGATGGGCGCGCTCGTCTTCTTCAGCCTGTTGCTGTTCCTATCGATCAACTTCGGATTGTTCAACCTGATTCCGTTCCCGGCGCTCGACGGGAGCCGCATCGTGTTCGCGCTCTACGAGTGGATCCGGGGGAAGCCGATCCCGCCGGAACGGGAGGGTCTGATTCACGCCGCCGGCTTCGTGATTCTCCTCGGCCTGATGGTATTGATCACCTACAAGGACATCGCCAGGCTCTTCTCGTGAGTCTCGCCGGCGCGAAGGCGCCGGGCTCTGGCACAGCGAACGTCAGACCCGCCGAATCAGGCACGCGGCCCACACGGCGATCCCCTCGCCTCGCCCCATCGGCCCCATCCGCTCGCTCGTCGTCGCCTTGAGACCGATCCGGTCGGGATCGACGTTCATCGAAGCAGCAAGCGTTGACCGCATCTCAGGAAACCATGCCGCAAGCTTCGGCGCCTCGGCGATCACCGTCGCATCGACGTTGACGACCCGGTAGCCCGTCTGCGCCAACTTGTGCACCACGTCTGCCAACAGCGTCTGGCTCGAGATGCCTTGAAAGGCCTCGTCGTTGTCCGGGAAGTGCACGCCGATGTCGGGCAGGCCCGCCGCGCCGAGCAGCGCATCGCAGATCGCATGGGTGAGGACATCGGCATCGGAATGCCCGAGCAGGCCTCGATCGTGGGGGATCGTCACGCCACCCAACACGAGCGGCCGATCGTCGACGAGTCGATGGAAGTCGATCCCGAGACCGACGCGAACGTCATCCATCGTCTGCCTCCTCTTGCTCGATCTGCCTCACGATGCGGATCGCAAGGTTGCGATCGAACCCGCGCCGGTCGAGGAATCCGAGCACACGCCGTGCCCGTTTCTCGCGATCAGTGATCGCCGAGAGCCGCTCGAAACGTGCGCGTGCAAGTCGCAATGCGACCTCCGGCTCCTTCGCCGAGGGATACCCTGCGCGAACCGCTTCGTCCGCGAGCGCCGGATCGATCCCCTTCTCCCTCAGCTCACGCAGGATGGCACGCCGAGCGAGCGAGCGGTTCGTCATCCGATCCTCAACCCACAGTTTGGCGAACAGACGGTCGTCGAGCAGGCCCGCCTCCCGTGCCCGGAGGATCAGTCGCTCGATCTCCTCAAACGAGATTCCGCGCTGACCCAGCCGACGGCGCACCTCTTGCTCCGTCCTCGGACGGGCATTGAGCAATCTGACGAGGTAGCTCCACGCGCTATTCCTCGGCGTTTTCGGCCTCCCGGGATTCCTCGGCCTGCGCCTCGGCGGAGTTCTTGTCGAGGCCCGCCTTCTCGCGGATGGCCGCCTCGAGGCGATCGGCAAGCTCCGTGTTCTCCTCGAGCGCCGTGGCACTGTTTCCGACACCTTGGCCGAGCCGTTCGTCCCCATAGGAGTACCAGGATCCGCTTCGAGTGACCAGCCCGAGCGACTCGCCGGTGTTGATCAGATCTCGCGAGCGCACGATGCCGCGACCGTAGATGACCTCGAACATAGCCTCCTTGAACGGCGGGGCGACTTTGTTCTTCACGACGCGCACGTTGATGTTGTGGCCGACGCGCTCGGAGCCGTCCTCGATCCGGCCCGATCCCCACATTTGCAGGCGGATCGACGCGTAGAACTTGAGCGCCCAGCCGCCCGACGTGGTCGTCGACGGACCAAAGCGCGACGTCGAGATCTTCGAACGCATCTGGTTGGTGAACACAACGATCGTCTTCGATTGCGCGATGGCTCCGGAGAGCTTCCGCATCGCTTGGCTCATCAGGCGCGCCTGAAGGCCGACCGTCGTTTCGCCCATTTGCCCTTCGATCTCCGCCGTCGGCACAAGCGCGGCAACCGAGTCGACGACGATGATGTCGATCGCGCCACTACGGGTCAGCTGCTCGGTGATCTCGAGCGCCTGCTCGCCGGAATTCGGCTGTGAGATGAGGATGTGATCGAGATCGACGCCGAGCGCACGGCTGTACGTCGGATCGAGCGCGTGCTCCGCGTCGATGAACGCCGCGGTACCGCCACGCTTCTGAACCTCGGCGATCATGTGGAGCGCAAGCGTCGTCTTCCCGCTCGCCTCCATGCCGAAGATCTCGATGATCCGTCCGCGAGGGATTCCGCCGACGCCGAGCGCGATGTCGAGGGCGAGCGATCCCGACGGGACCGATTCGACCTGGAGCACCTGAGCCCCGTCACCAAGCCACATGATGGAGCCTTCGCCGTACGCCTTCTTGATCTGTTTGAGTGTGCTTTCCAGGACTTCCTTCTTGCCCATCGGTGGTGCCCCCTACATCTAGTATTGCAGACATTCTAGGACAAACGAAGGCGAACTTCAAAGCGGGGACCAAGCGTCTGCCTTTGCAGACAGGCTAAGGCTTTTCCCGCTTCCGGATGCTCTCCGACGCTTCGATGAACGTTTCCGCCTGCGACCGCTCGACACCGTCGAGCACCAGCTCTCCATCGGACGTTCCAGCGATCAGCCGCCCGCGCCGATACCGCAGCCGCACGTCCTCGACGTCGTGTTCGCGGGCCACACCGAGCGCCGAGAGCGAGACACCGATCAGGGCCTGCGTGACCCGCGCGATCCCGCGCTGGAGCATCGCCGAGAATGTTCCCTCCTCGTCGGCATCCGCCTTGCGAAGCTCATCAATCGCGTCGCGCACCAGCTGTTTCGAGTCTTTGGCGAACTCAACGACGAGCGTCCCTCGCTCCGTGAGGATCAGCGTCGCGCGATCGGATCCGTCGGAGATCCGCGCGACTTCTCGGATCCAGGCAATCTCCTCGACATCCTCCTGACCGATCCCTTTGAGCATGCGCATGCCGAGCGGGATCGAGGTCAGGCTCTCCGGCAGCCGCGCCAGGCTGCGCGCCCGCGCCGTCACGAGAATCTGTCCGCCCTTGGCAAGACTCGAGAGCCGTTGCGCAAGGTTGACGGCGTTGCCGATGAAATCGATGTCGGTCATCACCGGTCTGCCGGCCGCGACGCCGATGCCGACATCGATCGGCTCCTCGGGCGTCATGCGATTGCGCTCTCGGATCGCCTGCTGAATGGCCACCGCGGCACGGATCGCGTTGTCCGTCGCCTCGAACGCGGCCATCACGCCGTCGCCAAGCGATTTCACCAGGATGCCATACTCGTCGATGCAGTCGCGCAGGATATCCTCGTGAGATCTCGAGAGCTGGTAGGCGGCCTGGTCGCCCCGTTTCGCCGTGTAGGTGGAGAACCCACGAATGTCGCTGAACAGGAGGCCGATCTCCTCGCCGGCCTCCAGCTGCGCGCGAATCGACTGTCGAACCCTAAGCGTCTTGCTCCACGACACGGGAAGTCCCTCCTGGCTGGAAAACGGAATCGCCCTATTATATCATCGGATCCGGCCTCGAGTGACGCCGAAAGGAGCAACGAATGGACAACAAGCAGATTCTTCCCCTCCTGAAGCAAACGCCTCTGTTCGCCAACACGAACGATGCCAGCCTCAACGGGCTTCTCAAGTCCGCCGTGCAAAAGACGTCGGCGCCCGGCGAGAAGATCGTCGAAGAGGGCAAGGGCGGCGTCGGGTTCTACCTCATCCTCGAGGGGACGGCGAAGGTTGTCCGCGATGGCAACGAGGTCGCCGAGCTCGCCACCGGGAACTTCTTCGGGGAGCTCTCCGTGATCGACGGTGCGCCGCGAACGGCCGATGTCATCGCTGAGACGGAAACGTCCTGCCTGGTGATCACCCCTTGGGCGATGAAGAGCATCATCTCCACGCATCCGGAAGTCGCGTTGAGCATGCTGCAAGAACTCGCTCGACGTCTCCGCGGAGGGGATGACGCGTAGCTCTGGCTCCGCGCCGCGATTCTCCGTGAAGGACTCGATCCCCCTCACCTGTCTCGGCTCTGCCGCCGCGTTGACGGACGGGCGG
>Ga0272442_10003637_pt1 | contig 21544 bp, 18 predicted proteins | sample SSMForm2O_FD_200262 | JGI IMG/M metagenome (GOLD analysis project Ga0272442, IMG submission 200262) | Marine sediment archaeal communities from Little Sippewissett salt marsh, Falmouth, MA, United States - SSM-Form-2O | ecosystem: Environmental > Aquatic > Marine > Wetlands > Sediment ... | reverse complement strand
TCCAGCAGACTCCGGGCCTGGGAAAAGCGGTTGGCCTCCAAAAGCAGCCGGCCCTGAAGCAGCACGAAATCTGCGTAGTAGGCCGCCGTCTCGTCCGGCTCGATGCGCCCGAGCATTACAAGGGCCTTGCGGTTGTCGTTCAAACAGGCGTAAGCGTAGCCTGCGTAATAGCGCAGGGCGTTTGTTTCATCGCCCACCGCCAGGGCGATCTCATCCAGGAAAACTTGCAGGGCTTCTGCACAGCTGCCCGCGGTCAAAAGCTCTTTACCCTCTTCGATGGCCGCCTCGGTTTCATCGACCCAGCCGAAGCCGGGCGCTTCCTCCACCTCCGCGGCCCGGGCGCCCATGGCCGAGCTTTCCCCCTCCGGCAGGCCCTCCAGGAGGGCTTCCAGCTTGCGGGCAACCAGGGGGCGGATCTTCCATATTCGCGAGGTTTGTGCCGAGCGGATCAGGCTGTCCGTGTAATAAAGGCCTTCTCCCACCAGGGTAAAGCGTAAGGCGCCCCAGGTCAGCTCCGTTAGCGCATCGGCCGCCAGGCGCAGCGTGGCCCCGGCGGGAATCGTCTCACCGATACCGGCTTCCCGCCAGGCGCCGCCCGCCTCAAACTCCAGCAAACCTTCCAGGTAATCCACCTGCAAGGCTTCGGCTCCCAGGCCGGCGGCGGCCAGGACAAGCAGTAAAATGAAAACAGCCCTCGGGATGCGTTTCCCCCGCATATTCAACCCCCTGAAGAAATCATACACCCCCTTGGCCAAACTTTCCAGCTCTTCAGTGCCTGATCTCATGCCGCCGTGAGGCCATCAGCAATCCCCCGCCGGAGACGATCACCAGCAGCAGGAACCCCCCCACCAGCCAGATGACCTGGTCCAGACCGAAGGCGCCTTCCACCAGGCCGACCAGCCTCACCGCCAGGGAGCCTGCTCCGAAAACCAGGGTAAACTTTGCTCCGTAGCTCACGGAGCGCCAGCGGGGTGGCGTCAGAAAAGCGATCAGGCTGTTCTCGATGGGCTGCATGCCCACGGCGAAGAAAACGAAGCCCGCCGCACAGGCGGCCAGGCCCCAGCCGGACAGGTAGCGCATACCCAGCACAAAGGGAGAAGCCAGGCAGAAAAAGAGGAAATAGGCGTGCTTGAGGCTGTAGCGGTCGGCCACCCGCCCGCCCAGGGCCTGCCCGGCGATCCCCAGCACGTAGACCAGGGTGGTCAGGGAATTAGCCATCAGGGTCTTTAGGGCCCCGGAGTCGCTGCCGAAGAAAGCTCCCCCGCTCAGACGCGCACTCAGGTCGCCGATGCGGCTCTCCAGAAAGGCGGGAAGAATCACCGTAAAGGCGCGGTACATGAGCCCGGCGAAAAGCATGGTGATGCAGAGAAGCACCAGGAGCCGAAAGGCATCAGCACTCTCCAGTCCGGACACAACCTTGCGGTCGCTTTCCCTGTCCACCCGTAATGGAACAATCAGCGAGCCGATCCCCAAGAGGATGCCCAGGGCGCCCAGAATCATCACCGCCCCCCGCCAGCCCAGGGCATAGTTGAAAAAACCCACGGTGAAGGGGACGCTGGCCATGCCGACGCTGCCCCAAATGCCGTTGATACCCAGCGCCCGCCCGCGCTCTCTTATGCCCTGGGAGACCAGGGCCGTACCAGCCGGGTGGTAGGCGGAACAGCCGAAACCCACCGCGGCAAAAGCCAGGGTGATCCCCGCTCGGCTGTTCATGAAGCCCGCACACGCCAGCCCGCCGCCGGCGATGAGCATGCCGGCTGCCATCACATACTTGTGGCCCCAGTGATCGCTGATCCAGCCCCAGACCAGGGCCAGAAGGCCGTAGAGCATGTACATCCAGAAGCCGATGTTCACCACTTCCGCCAGGGGCAGCTCGAGCTGCCTGGTCAGAGGCATGACCAGGGTGGGAAACACCAGGATGTAGAAATGGGTAAAAAAATGAGCGCTGCAGGCAAAAAATAGAATCTTTCGTTCTTCTGCTGTCATGGCAAGTGACTTTACGGTGAAGCGGCCCGGCGCGTCAAGAACCCGGTGTGCTTTCGATTGCACAAAGTCATAAAACAGGCATAATGAAAAAATCATGCTGCACGCGCTCTGCAACCGACTGCTTTTTCACCTGCTGGAAAGGCCGCTGTTTCCGGCCGAGCTGCGCCGCGGTGTTGAGGCGCGGCTGCTTCATGTCAGCGATATCCCTTCCGATTACTACGGCTTCGTCTACCGCCTGATCGAGACCTTACAACCGGCCTGGGTGGTGCACACCGGGGACCTGGCCGACGAGATCAAGCTGGAGCTCGACAGCTCCCGCCTGCCGGAGTACCGGAAACGGGTGCGCCGCTTTTTAGCCGGTTTGGAACGTCTCCGCCGGAGGCGGGGATCGGCCCTCGCCGGAATCTACCTGGTCCCGGGGAACCATGACAGCCTGCCCTGCCTGCAGGAACTTCTCAGCGGCCAGGCAGGAGTCACCATTACTGCTGCAGGGTCGCTTCTACCCATCGGGGGAGCGAGCTTCCGGGTCAGCCACCTGCTGCCGGAGGGGCCGCAGGAAGCGGATTTCCTGCTCTACGGCCACAACTTCGACCAACCGTCGGACGGGAGCTGCACAGGCATCCGGATGCGCTGCCTGAACGGCGTAACCGCCGCCAACCTGGTCATACCGGCCACAGGGGCGGTCTACAGCCTGCCATACCCTGCAGCCATCAACCGCAGCCGTAAACTAATCCGCCACTTATGCCGCGGTTTTTAGACCTATTTCAAGCAAGGAGCCATCATGAGATTCATCAGAACCGGGCCACGTTTCCTCTTCATCCGCAGCAGGCGTCAAGAAAAGCTGCGCGGCCTGCTTGCGAAGCTGGGAGCAGAGGTATGCACCCTGTTCCAGGCCCTGGAGCGGGGAAGCGAGAATACCACCATCCTCTTTCTCACTGATCAGGTTCTGGACAAGACCCGGGTGGAAGACGCGGAGAGCATTCTCTTCGCCCCCCGCTCTTCCGAGGAGCTCCTGGCCGAGCTCGTCAGCACCGAGGCCTCGCCCCTGCTGGAGGCGGTGAAATTCGGTCCCGCCATGCTCCACATGCGCTACCTGGAAAACGCCCCCCGGGTTCTGGAAGAGTTGAGCGCCGAATACGAGGGGGTGAAGACGAACATATACGAGGGCATTACCCGCGGGGAGTTGGGGGACACCCTGGTCGCTCTGGCCGGCAGCTCGCTGAACCGGCGGCTGCACTTTCAGGAAACTTTCAAGCCCTACCTTCTGGTCAACCGGCATGTGAGCGATCTCTACCGGGAGCTGGACAATGACGCCATGATGTACATCTCCCGCTCGCTGGAGGCCCGCAAGTGGCGGGAATTCGAAATCTGCCTCTACGACAGCGCCGGGCAGGACAAGCTGCACTACCGGCGCCTCATGCGGACCCTCAACGACCTGGAGGCGGGCATTATGATCGGTGAAGGCTGGTCCGAGGACCATCCCTTCGTCATGCTCACCGTGCTGGTCTACAAGCTGCGCCTCTTCTCCTACCTGGAAGCCATGGAGCTGAAGCGCATTCTGCTGGGATTGGAGTACCATGCCGACGGCGAGCGTATGGTTGATTTCGATCTCTTTGCCAGGGGCAAAAAAATCACCTGGCTGGAGAAAAAGCTTAAAGAGAAGCACCACCGGCGGAACGACCTGGGCCTGGCGATGCGCGCCGAGCTGTATCCCCGGCTCTCCGCCGAAGCCCGCGCTCAGCTTGCGGCTCTCGAAGCAACTTTGCCCCGGGAGCCGGCCATGGGTTCATCAGGCCCTAGATAAAGCTCCGCGTCGCCTGCAGGGCCTTGCGCCAGCCCGTCAACAATTCCTGCCGCCGGGCCGGTTCCAAGGCGGGGGTGTATTCTTTCCTGAGGCGCCAGTTGGCGGCGATCTCCTCCCTGTCCCGGAAAAAGCCGCAGGACAATCCCGCCAGGTAAGCCGCACCCAAAGCGGTGGTCTCTGCTACGGCGGGCAGCTGGACGGGAATGCCCAGGATATCGGCCTGGAACTGCATGAGGAAACCGTTCAGCGAAGCCCCGCCGTCCACCTTGAGGGTCTCGACCCGCCGGCCCGCATCCTTCTCCAGGCAGTCGATCAGGTCGCAGCTCTGGTAGGCGATGCTCTCCAGCGCCGCCCGGGTCAGCTCGGCCCTGCCGCTTCCCCTGGTCAATCCCAGGACGGCGCCCCGCACCCGCGGGTCCCAGTGGGGTGCGCCCAGGCCGACAAAGGCCGGCACGAAGTACACTCCCCCGTTGTCGTCCACGGAGGCTGCCAGGGACTCCGACTCCGCTGAGGCGGCGATCAGCCCGAGCTCGTCCCGCAGCCACTGGATGGCTGCGCCGGCGATGAACACCGAGCCCTCCAGGGCGTATTCCGGGCCGTCACCGAGATCCCAGGTGATGGTAGTGAGGAGCCGGTTCTTGGAGGCCACCGGCTCACGACCGGTGTTGAGCAGGGTGAAGCAGCCGGTGCCGTAGGTATTTTTGGCGTCCCCCGCCTCGAAGCAGGCCTGGCCGAAGAGCGCCGCCTGCTGGTCTCCTGCCACGCCCCCCACCATGATCTCGTCCCCGAAAAGCTCCCGCCGGGTGCGCCCGAAATCGGAGCAGGTGGGGACCACCTCGGGCAGCAGGGAGGAAGGGATGTCGAAAAGATCCAACAGCTCAGCATCCCAGCAGCTGTCGTGGATGTTGTAGAGCAGGGTGCGGGAGGCGTTGGAGGGCTCGGTGAGGTGGCGCCCGGTGAGGCGGAAGAGCAGCCAGCTGTCAATGGTGCCGCAGCAGAGCTCTCCGGCCTCGGCGCCCTCGCGCAGCTCCGGCCGGCGTGAGAGCAGCCAGCTGATCTTGGTACCGGAAAAATAGGGGTCCAGCAGCAGACCCGTCTTGGCTGTGACCTTTTCCTCCAGCCCCCGCTCCTTGAGCCCGGCGCAGAGGTCGGCGGTGCGGCGGCATTGCCAGACAATGGCATTGCCCAGGGCCCGTCCGCTTTCCCTCTCCCAGAACACCACGGTTTCCCGCTGGTTGGTGATGCCGATGGCGGCGATCTGTTCTGGTCCGAGGGAGGCCCGCTTCAAGGCTTCCCGGGCGGCGAGCAGCTGAGTCTCCCAGATCTCCTCGGGATCGTGCTCCACCCAGCCCGGCTGGGGGTAGATCTGCCGGAATTCCTTCTGATACACCGAGCGTTGTCCGCCGGCGCGGTCGAACACAATGGCCCGGGAGCTGGTGGTGCCCTGGTCCAGGGCGAGGATGTAACTTTCCATGCCGGAAAGTATAGGGCATAGGCACGGTCCGGGGCAAGGAAAAGCAAGTGCCCGGTCCCGTTCTGCTTGCGCCAACGGACGCAAAATTATACTTATTATGAATATTTTATTCAGATATTCAGGGCCCGGCCCCGCAAAAAATTCTGACAGCGGCTGGGAAAAGGGGGAATTTCCATGTATTTTTATACTTTTTTCCTCGATAAAGGATCTACAGATGAAATACCGGATCTGAAGAATTGACGCCCCAGGGTTCGCAGCTACAATGACGCGAAACCGAATTCCGGGCTGGAAGGGGGCTTTCGTATGAGCGTTCCGACTAAAAGTACCGCTGTGGTGAAGGCTGGTGAGGCAGCGCATTACAGCCTGGCCTGCCTGGCCTGCGGCAAGCGCTTCGCCGACACGGAGCAAGGCTTCCTTTTGGCCTGCGACGAATCGCACGCCCCGGCCCTGCTCAGGGCGGAGTACACCGCCGGGCGTCTGGAGATAGAGCGGGAGCTGGAGGGGATCTTCCGCTATGCCGGCTGGCTGCCGGTGAGAAGGGCCCTCCCCGGGGCGCAGGCCCCTGTGGTTTTCCGGAGCGAGCGGCTGGCCTCTCGACTGGGGCTGGAGCGGCTCTACATCGGGTTCAGCGGCTGGTGGCCGGAGAAGAACGCCCGGCTCAGCTCCTGCAGCTTCAAGGAGTTGGAAGCTCTCAGCATCTGCGCGCGTATCCCCGCTCACGAACGCCGTACCATGATGATCGCCTCGGCCGGCAACACCGGCAGGTCCTTCCTGCAGATCGCCAGCGAGCAGGGGATTAAGGTCTGCGTGGTGGTGCCGGAATCCGCACTTCCCGCCATGTGGATCACCGCGCCGAAGCATCCCGACGTAGTTTTGGCCGCCCTGGAAGGCGACGCCGACTACAGCGACGCCATCCGGCTGGCCGCCCTGCTCGCGGAGTTGCCGGAGTGCTACGCCGAAGGCGGCGCCCGCAATGTGGCCCGTCGTGACGGCATGGGTGTCGTGGTGCTGGCCGCGGCGGAGGTCACGGGCGAAATCCCCGCTCATTATGTACAGGCCGTGGGCAGCGGAACCGGCGGTATCGCCGCCTGGGAAATGAGTCAGCGCCTGCTGGCGGACGGCGGTTACGGCCGCAGGAACATGCGCCTGCACTTCGTGCAGAACGAACCCTTCACCATCATGACCGACGCCTGGAACCGCAGCTCCCGGGAGCTGCCCGAGCTGCCCGAAGCGGAGGCCAGGGAACAAATCAGCCGCCTGCACTCACCGGTGCTCAGCAACCGCCACCCTCCCTACGCCCTGCAGGGAGGTGTCTATGACGCCCTAACAGCCGCCAATGGGGCGATGTACGCCGTGTCCAACGACGAGGCGAGGGAAGCCGGCGCCCTGTTCACCGACAGCGAAGGCTGCGATCTGGACCCGGCTGCGGAAGTCGCCCTGGCCGGCCTCATCCAGGCGGTGGAGAAGGGAAACATCCCGCCCGCTGATAGCGTGCTCTTCAATGCCACCGGGGGCGGTTACCGGCGGCTGGCGGAGGACAGGCAGGCCCAACAACTGGAACCTGACATCCGCTTCACCATGGAAGACCTGGAAAAAGGCACGGCGGCCGCTAAGCTCAGAGAGCGGGTTTCCTCCCGGAAGGCGGACACCCGCAGGTAGGGCCGGTCATCGTTTCGGGGCGTTGAGAGCATCCGCCCGCAGGGGCCGCGTGTGAATACCGCACTCCCCGCCGCACTTGCTGGTATTGATCCAACGGCCCGCCCGTTCGTCTTCCGCATTGCTGATCTGCGTACAGGGCTCGCAGCCCAGAGAGCGGTAGCCTTCCCTGTACAGCGGATTGACCGCTACCCCGTACAGCGCCAGATATTGCCAGACTTCGCGTTCCTTCCAGAGCAGGATCGGATTCAGCTTGATCAGGTCCTGATCGCGCTCCTCGACTTCCCGGTAATCGGTGCGCGTGCGCCCCTCGGTGCAGCGCAGCCCGGTCACCCAGCACTCCACCTTCATCTCTTCGATGGCCCAGCGCACGGGCTCAACTTTCAGGATACGGCAACACTCGTCGGGATTTTGGGAGTAAAGATCCTCAGGGATCGGCGCGTTGTTTTCGTACACCGCCGTTTCCGGATAGCGTTCGACCAGCCGGTCCATGAATTCCCTGGTCAGCCGCGGCTTGTAGCGGGTGGTGACCACAAAGCCCCGTATCCGCGGATTAACCCGCTTGGCCAGGTCCCAGACCGCCACTGAGTCCTTACCCAGGCTGTTGGCCACCACGAGGGCGTCTCCATAGCGGGAAAAGGCCTCCTCGATCAGGTTCAGTGACCGCGAAACCTTTTCCTTGAAGTTCAGGCTATCGACCAGCATCTTGATATCATCGTTGTTTTCCAGCAGGCTCATGCAAAGCTCCCCCTTGACCGGATGTAGTTATAGTCGAGGCTCTCCGCGGCGGCATGGCTTCGGGCATGGCCCCCGGCGGGAAAATCACGTCCCACCCCGGCTGTAAAAATTATAAAAATGCAGGGAAAGGGGTCAAGCGGAATGATCCCCACAGCTGCCCGGTGGCGGGAAAATAGATCGATTTGCCTGATTTTACGGCTAAAATCGCTGTATCTACTTCGGATTGTCAGAAAGGGCGCAAAAAGTTGCGCCAGCGCGACCTGAATATTTGAATTATTTATTCATTATTTGCATTTATTTTCATCACCTGTATAATCCCCCCACCCCTCCTGGACTTTATGAGAGCGGCTGCATTATACTTATTTTCATCGGCTTCCACAGCCTGATTCGTGTTTCGGAGGTTGCTATGGTCTTTGCACTGGTATTTACGGTCCTGTTGCTGCTCTGTTTGCTGCCCCTGAACCTGACCGCCATGTCCAGAATGCTGCCTGCGGGCGTGCGGTTCCTGCCCCTGCTGGTTACCGCCCTGCTCTGGGCCCATACCCTGCTTTTCCGGCTCAAGGGCAGAGGAGGCGCCGTGGGCGTGGTGATCCTGGTTTTCTTTTACATTCTCACCATCGGACTGGTCTTCCTGCCCACTTTGTCGTCGCTGCTCTTCGCCGTGCTGGATCGGCCCCACGACAGGCCCCCGTCGATCTACGGCCAGGACAGGTTCGACAGGGAGATCTTCCTGGTGGTACACCCCGGTCCCTCCGACTTTCCCTCCGCCGTGACAGAGCATATGGCGGAAACACTGGCCGCGGCGGGCTTCCGGGTCACGGTCTACAGCGCCCGGGCCGACCTGCGCCTGGAAGCCGGTAAGGCGGCCGCCCTGGGCCTGATCTCGCCCATCTACGCGGGCAGGATCCGGCCCCCCCTGGAGAATTTCATCGCCAACAACGACCTAAAAGGAATTAAGTGCTTCTGGCTGCTTGCCGGCAGCGATCCGAACAGCGGCGACAGCGACATCGCCCGGGCGACGCCCCTGGTCGAGGCGCGGGGCGGGAAAGTCATTGCCGGCACCAAGGTGATCGCCGGCAAAGACCGGGAACCCGCTTTTGCCGAAGTCAAGCGGCTGGCCGCCGAGCTGGCCGGCAAGCTCTGAGCTCCCAGGCCGGCCGCCCGGAGGCGCGCAGAGGAGGCCTCCGGTCTCTCCTTCGCCTGTCCAACCTGCTGACTCTGCTGCGCCTGCTGTTGCTGCCGCCCCTGCTGGCCGCGGAAATCCGGGGGATGCCGGTCACGGCTTTGGTGCTGCTGGCAGCCTGCGCCCTCACCGACCTCCTGGACGGAAGGGCGGCACGGCGCCTGGAGCAATGCAGCTTCTTCGGAGCGCTCTTCGACTTTGCGGCTGACTTCGCCCTGGTTTTCTCCCTCTACCTCCTCTATGCTGTGCGCGGGCTTTTCCCCCAGGGTTTGCTCCTGCTCGTGCTCATCTTGCTCTCACCCCTCAGCTTCGGGCTCTGCTGCCTGCTAAAGAACCGGTTCGTTAAACAGCGCCTGGGCCGCTATACCGGCGGCCTGCTCATAGCCGGGATGCTCTGGCTCTTTATCATCCGCCTCTTCTCCACCCGCCTCTACGCAGCCTCACTGCCGGTGGTGACGGCCGTTGTCATCATCGGCCTGCTGCTGTCCCTAACGGAGAACCTGCTTTTCCTGCTCTTACCGGGCTCACCGGCTTGCAGGCGCAAAAAAAAGGCTTCCCCCCCGGGGGAAGCCTGAAATCTCATCCTGCTGCTCAGGCCGGATGCTCTTCCTGGTAGCTCCGCAGCACTCCCAATGCATAGTCGATGTCCGCAGCTGTATGGTCGGCGCAGACCTGGAAGCGGATCTCCTCATCTCCCCGGGGCACCACCGGGAAGCTCAAGCCCGTGGCCAAAATCCCCCGCTCCTTGAGGTAGGCGGTCAGCTCCCGGGTGCGGGGGGTGTCCCGCAGCACCAGGGGCACCACCGGGTGCTCCCCTTGGATCACCTCGAAACCCAGCTCGACGAGCCCCGCCTCGAAGCGCGCGGTCATGGCCCTCAGGTGCTCCAAAAGCTTTACCCCTTCCGGGCTGTCCAGGATGCGCAGCGCCTCCCGGGCCGCGGCTGCTTCCGAGCAGGTGATGGGATTGGAGTAGATGTAGAAGGGTGCCTTTTCCCGCAGGTAGGCGATCACCTCGCTGTCGCTGGTCACATACCCCCCGTTGACGCCCAGGGCCTTGCCCAGGGTGGCGATGAGCACGTCGATCCGGTTCTCGCCGGTGTACTCCAAAGTGCCCCGGCCCCTGCCGCCGAAGGCCCCCACGCCGTGGGAGTCGTCCACCACGGTGATCACGCCCTCCGCGAATTCCGCCTCGTACTTCTCCGCCAGGCCGGCGAGCTCTTTCAGGGGGGCGTGGTCTCCCCGCATGCTGAAAATCCCGTCGGTCACCACAAGGGCCCGCCGCACCCCTTCCGTTCCGGCGGCTTCCTTCAGGGACTGCTCCAGAGCGGCCATGTCGTTGTGCTTGTAGACCCGCTTGGCCAGGGGCCGGGACAGTGCGATGGCGTTGATGATGCAGTTGTGATTTAGCTCGTCGCTGATCACCACGGTTTCCGGGCTGATGAGCGGCGAGAGCACCCCCATGACCGTGGCATAGGCGGAGCTGAAGATCATGGCCGCCTCGCGGCCGTGAAAATCGGCCAGGGCCGCTTCCAGCTCCAGGTGGGGGCTGTAGGTGCCGCTGATGAAGCGCACCGCCCCCGGTCCCGCTCCGAAACGCATGGTTGCGGCCTCCTCCGCGGCGATCACCTCGGGACGCCCGGACATGCCCAGGTAGTTGTTGGCGTTCATGCGCAGATACTGCTTGTCACCCTCCCCGGCCACGGTATAGCGGGGCCCGCGGTCGCCGGCGGCGGGCAGCACGGCGGTTATCACCGTTTCCCGGCCCTTGAGGGTGCCGGCGGCTTCCAGCTCGCCCAGCACCTTTGTCAGGCCCGGCTTCAGTTTCTGTAAAGACATGGATTTCTCCTCTTGTTGCGTTTTTTTGGTGCAATTCGCTTTGCAGGAAGTATCTTACCCCCGGGCCGCCGGCAAGGCAAGCAAATACTTTTGCGATTAAGCCTGTTCCCGGAGCAGGCGGCCGGCCAGCTGGTCTGCCAGGCGCAGCGGCTCGGGCAGGCGGAAGCCGCCACCGCAGGCCAGCACAAGCTGCAGTGCGCTCTCGAGATCGACGCGGTGCCCCACGCTCACGAAAACCGGCTTCACCCCGCTTCTGGTTCGCAGCACGGCGCCGAGGATCTCGCCGCCGTCCGTCAGCAAGGTGGTCTCCCCCCGCTCTGTCCCCGGCTCCTGCCAGGCGCCGACCAGGGCGCGTTTGGCGCAGCCCACGGCGGGCAGGCTGGTAAGCAGGCCCAGGTGGCAGGCCAGGCCGCAGCGGCGGGGATGGGCCAGGCCGTGGCCGTCACATAACAACACGTGGGGTGTATTCTTCAGCTTGCCCAGGGCGGCGAGCAGGGCCGGGGCCTCCCTGAAGGCCAGCAGGCCGGAGCGGTAGTGCATGACCGGAGCGACCATGACGGAGGCGCTTTCCACCACCACATCCGCCGACAGGTCCCAGAGCACTGCTGCGGCCAGGCAGCGATCGGAAGCATAGGCGGCATCCAGGCCGGCCACCAGGTTATAACCTGAAGCGGGCGCCTCGATCCGCACCCGGGCCGCCAGCTCCGCCTGCACCTTCACGGCCTGGTCTGCGGGGAGGCTCCAGCTGTGGGGCGCATCGGGGATGTACACGCTTCAAAAACTGAGGCCCAGCTCCTCCAATACCTCTTTCAGGATATCGGGCCGGTCGGTGATCAGCCCGTCCACTCCCCAGGCGATATACTTGCGCATCTGCTCTTCCTTGTTCACCGTCCAGGGGATGACCCGCAGACCCAGGCCGTGGGCCGCCTCGATATCGGAGCGGGTCACCTCCTTGTAATAAGGCGAGAAGATTTCCGCGCCGAAATCGTGCGCCAGGGCGGCGGCGTCTCCGCTAACGTCGTCCACATCCAGGCCGGCCAGCCAGGCGGAGGGCCCGGGGCGCCCGCTCTGGAGGTTGTAGGACTCCCCGTCCAGGGTGAAGTTCCTCACCGCCAGGCAGGCGATGGCCAGCTCCGGGGCCAGCTCCCGAACCGCTTGCAGGGCACGCCAGTCGAAGCTCTGGACAGTGACCCGCTCTTTTAGGCCGTATTCGGCGATCAGCGCCACAACAAGCTCCGCGAACTCGGCCACCGGGATTGTATGCTCCGGGAAGGGGGGATAGGTCTTGATCTCGATGTTGAAGCGCACCCTCTCGTCGCCCCGGGAGCGGACCAGGTCGAAGAGCTCGCTTAAGGAGGGGACGGCCTGACCGGGCACGGGCAGCTGCTCCGGGTAGGCGTAGGCGTAGCTCGAGCGGGGGTTGAGCTCCCCCACCGTGTGGGTTTTGAGCTCCGCCAGATTCAGGTCCTTGATGAAGCGCCGCGGCTCGCGGGCCACGAACCCGCCGTCTGGCCCTTTGACCAGGCGGTAGTCCAAAGCCGGGTCGTGGCTGATGACCACAACCCGGTCCCGGGTCACCGCCAGATCCAGCTCCAGGGTGGTTACCCCCAACTCCAGGGCATAGGCGAAGGCGGCCAGGGTATTCTCCGGCCGCAGGCCCCGGCCCCCCCGGTGGGCCTGCAGGTCGAAGGCCTGCGCCTCCCCGGCGAGGAGGAGGAAAATGAGAAGCAGCAGGCTGCTGCGGCTACTTCTCCGAGGCAAGGGCGAAACCTTTCATGAAGCTCTGCTGCATGAAGAAGAAGACCAGGAGGGGCGGAATCATGGTCATGACCACCCCGGCCATGATGATCCCCCAGTTGTTCATGGTCTCGGTCTGGGTCAGCATCTTGACCCCGATCTGCACCACCCGCATCTCCTTGGAGTTGGTGGCCATCAGCGGCCACAGGTACTGGTTCCAGATGTAGATGAACTCGATCACCACCAGGGCGCCGATGGTGTTGCCGCTCAAGGGGATGAGGATCTGCACCAGGTAGCGCAGGGGGGAGCAGCCGTCCATCTTGGCGGCGTCCAAAAGCTCCACGGGCACCATCTTGAAGCGCTGGATGAACAGAAAGGTGCCGGTGGCGCTGGCCAGGAAGGGAACGATCAGGCCCCAGTAAGTGTCGATCCAGCCCAGCTTGCTGGTAATCTCGAACAACGCCACGATCCGCACCGGGATGGGCAAAAGCAAAGTGACCAGCACGATGAAGAAGAGCAGGTTCTTGCCCGGGAACTCGAAATGGGTGAAGGCGAAGGCTGCCAGCAAACTCATGACGATCTTGCCCAGGGTGACCATGGCGGCGATGAAGGTGGAGTTGAACATCATCCGCCCCAGGTTCACGCTCCGCCAGGCCTCGGCGTAGTTGGAGAAATTGCGCGAAGGGAGCAGCTTGGGCGGCGAGGAGTAGACCTCCGAGGGGGTCTGGGTGCTGATCACAATGGACAGAATCACCGGCATGCTGACCACGAAGATGGTCAGCAGCACCAGTACGTGAAAACCCAGGTTTTTCCATTTTCTGCGTGTCAGTAACATCGGCATGCTCCTACTGGTAGTGTACCTTGCGCCCGGTGGTGCGGAACTGAATCAGTGTCATGACCACCACCAAACTGAAGAGGATAAAGCTCTCCGCCGCGGCGAAGCCGGTCTTGGAGTTGATGAAGAAGTCCCGGTAAAGCTGGTAAATGAGAATGTTGGTGGCGTTGGCCGGCCCCCCCGAGGTGAGCACGTCCACCAGTCCGAAGCTGGCGAAGTAGGAGTAGATCAGGTTCATCACCAGCAAAAAGAAGGTCATGGGCGAGAGCAAGGGGAAAGTGATGATCCAGAAGCGCTTGAAGGCCCCGGCGCCGTCGATGGAGGCCGCCTCCAGGGACTCCTTCTGGACGTTCTGCAGCCCCGCCAGGTAGAAGATGATGTTGTAGCCCAGGTTCTTCCAGGTGGCCGCCACAGTGACCACGATCAGGGCCAGGGTGCCGTCGGTCAGCCACTTGGGCTCCACCCCAAAGAAATGATCGAAAAAGAAGGTCATGTAGCCGTTGGCCGGGTTGAAGAGAAAGAGGAAGATAGCCCCCGAGATGGCCGGCGACAGGGCGTAGGGCCAGATCAACAGCGACCGGTAGACCATCTGGCCCTTGATCTTCTGGTTGAGGAGCAGGGCGATCATCAAACTCACGAACAGCCCCAGGACCACCACGGCCGCGGAAAAGACCAAAGAAGTCGTGAAGCTGTGCAGATAATCCGAGCTGGTGAAAATTTTCCGGAAATTGTAGAACCCGGCGAATATCTTGCGGATGCCGTAGGGGTGAACCTTGTAGAGGCTCAGGCGGAAGGTCTCGAAGGCCGGGTAGAACAAAAATACGATCAGGATGAAAAAAGTGGGCAACAGCAGCAGGTACGGGAGCCACTTGCCCTTGAAATAGGATTGCATGGTTTACCTCGAGAAGATAAAAAAAGTACTAAAAGGCGGCGGCCGCCCCAGGTGAGGCGACCGCCGCACAAACTCAAGCTACATGCTCAACTCGTTCCACTCGGCCATGGCCTCGTTGGTCTTGGCCGCGGCCTCATCCAGGGCCTCTTTCACCGTTTTGTCGCCGGCATAGACCTTCTGAATGCCAGTTTCAATCAGGGCGCGCGCCTCGGGGAAGACCCCGATCAGCGAGCCGGCGGTGTTGACCGTGTAGGGGCTCTCCAAAAGCTGGTTGAAGGCGGTCAGGAAGTTGGGATTGTCCCGGAACCAGCCCTCCTCCTCCAGCTTCTTCATGGCGGTCTTGCGCACCGCGAAGTAGCCGGTGCCCTTGTGCCACTTCATCTGGGCGTCGTCCTCGGAGATGTACTTGACCAGCTTGAGGGCCGCCAACAGCTCCTCGTCGGGGTGCCCGTTGGACATCCACAGCGTGCCGCCGCCGATGGTCACCCCGCCCTTGGCCCCCTCGGGCCTGGGTACGAAGCCGGTGCCCATCTCCCAGCCCTTGTCCGCCAACAGGCCGGTGAGCTGGTTGACGTCCGAGGTGGAGCTCATGACCATGGCCACCTCTCCGGAGCCGAAAGCCGCGCGGTGGTTGGACCAGCCGGGGCCCACGTCCAGGAAGATGCCGTCCTTCTCCATGCCGGTCCACCATTCCACGATCTTCTGGCCGGCCTCACCGTTGAAGAGCACCTCCGTGGGAAACTCCCCCTTGCGGCCGTTGTCATTGTTCACGAAGGGAGCGTCCATAACGCAGTGGAACTCCTCGAAGTACCAGGAGTGGAGGTTCCAGGTCAAAGGGGCCTTCAGGCCCAGCCCGGAGCCCTTGAGCTTGTTGCCCACCTCGATCATGGCCTCGAAGGTGGCCGGGGGCGCCTCGGTGTCCAGGCCCGCATCGCCGAAGAAGGTCTTGTTGTAGTACAGAAGCGGGGTGGAGGAGTTGAAAGGCATGGAGTAGTGCTTGCCGCTGATGGCGTAGTAGTTCTTCACCGGGGTGAAGAAATCGTTCCAGTCGATCTTCTCCCATTTCTTGAGATCGTCCATGGGGGTAACCATACCGCTGTTGGCCATACCCAGAGTGCCGATCTCGTAGAGATGAAAGACATGAGGCGCATTGCCCGCCTTGGCCGCGGCCTTGGTCTTGTTCAGGGTGTCGTTGTAGCTGCCTGTGTACTGAACGTTCACGGTGATGTTGGGATTGGCGGCCATGAACTCGTCGACGATGCCCTGGATCAGCTCGATCCGGGCTCCGCCCATGGCGTGCCAGAAATCCACCGTTACCGGTCCGGTGATCTCCGGTTCTTGCGCCCCGCTGGCAAACAGCATTCCCGGGAGCAGGAGCAGCACAAGGACGATCCAATTTAGTTTCATGAAACCCTCCTGTTAAAATTTTTTTTCCTCTTCAAATTATGCGATTCCGGCGGCGGGTTTGCAAGTGCATATTTCAGAAATTCGCAGCAGCCACCCCTCCGGCCCCTACTTCTCCTCGGTTAGGGAAGGGTTTTTTAATAATCTTGTATGCTTTGCTTCCCTCTGTTAGTATAAGCGCGTGAAAAACAGGTTTGATGTCTGTATCGTCGGCGCCGGGGTGGTGGGCGCGGCTATCGCCCGGGAGCTCTCCCGCTACCGCATCCGCACCGCTTTGCTGGAAAAGGAAGTGGACGTCAGCTTCGGCACCAGCAAGGCCAACTCCGGGATCATCCACGCCGGCTTCCACGCCCCTCCCGGGACTCTCAAGGCCGAGCTCTGCGTCAAGGGCAGCCGGGTTTTCGACCACCTCTCGGAAGAGCTGGAGTTCCCCTTCGAGCGCCGCGGCGAGCTGGTGGTGGCCTTCAACGACGAGGAGCTGCGGATCCTGCAGACCCTCTACCGCACGGGGCGGCGGAACAGGGTTCAGTACCTGGAGATCCTGGGCAGGGAGCGCACCCTGGAGCTGGAGCCGGAATTGAGCCCGGACGTCCAGGGCGCTCTCTATGCCCCCACCGCCGGGATCATCGGCCCTTACGAGTTCTGCTTCGCTTTGGTGGAAAACGCCGTAGCCAATGGCGTACGCCTCTTCCTGGGCCAGAAGCTGGTTTGGATCGCCCCCCGGGAGCGCTCCGGCTTCCAGGTGGAAACCTCTTCCGGGCTGAAGCTGGAAAGCCGCTTCCTGGTCAATGCCGCCGGCCTGCATGCCGACGAGGTCGCCTCCTGCCTGGGCCTGAGCGATTTCAAGATCATTCCCCGCAAGGGCGAGGAATACCTGCTGGACCGGCGGGTGGGCGGCCTGGTACGGCGGGTGATCTTTCCCGTGCCCGGCGCCACCTCCAAGGGCATGCTGGTCATACCCACGGTGGACGGGCCGGTGATGGTAGGGCCCACGGCAGAGGACACAGAGGACAAGGAGGATTTCTCCACCAGCCGTGAGGGCTTGAAGCGGGTCTTCGAGCACGCCCAGAAGATGGTGCCGGCCATCCGCACCTCAGACATCATCACCTCCTTCAGCGGTCTCCGGCCCGTGGCCACCGGGGGAGATTTTATCATCGGGCCGACCCGGATTCCCGGGTTCATTAACGCCGCGGGCATCCAGTCCCCCGGCCTGACCGCTTCGCCGGCCATAGCCGAGCGGGTGCGGGACTGCCTGCTCACCCAGGGGCTGCGCCTGGAGGTGAAGCCCGACTTCAATCCCCGGCGCCCGGCCTTTCCCCGTATCCGGGAGCTGGTGGAAGCCCGCAGGTTCGAGCAGGTGGCCGAGATGGCCGCCAAAGACCCCGGCTACGGCAAGATCGTCTGCCGCTGCGAGAACATCACCGAGGCGGAAGTAACCGCCGCAATCCGGCGGGGGCACACCACCCTGGACAGCCTGAAATTCGCCACCCGCGTCGGAACCGGGCGCTGCCAGGGGGGCTTCTGCACCTACAGGCTGCTGAATATCCTGAAGCGGGAAGCCGGCCTGGACTACACGGCCATCAGCAAGAAGGGCCCCGGATCGGAAATTTTGGACCGCTCCTTGAACAAGGGAGGGCAGAAATGACCCGCCGAGCCGACACTTTGGGTTTTGAGGCCGTGGTCATCGGTGCCGGCCCGGCCGGACTGGCCGCCGCGGTTTCCCTGCGGCAGTCGGGCATCCGCAAGGTCCTGGTGGTAGAGCGGGAACAGGAGCCGGGAGGGATCCTTTTGCAGTGCATCCACAACGGCTTCGGCCTGCACCGCTTCTCCGAGGAGCTGACCGGCCCGGAATACGCGGAGCGCTACATCGAGCTGGCCGGAGAGGCGGAGATCGAGTTTCTGTTCAACGCCATTGTTTTGGACATTATGCCCGCCGAGGGAGGCCACCGTTTGGCCGTGCTCTGCGAGGGGCGGGGATTCCTGCAGGTAGAGGCCGGGGCGGTGATCCTGGCCATGGGCTGCCGCGAGCGCACCCGGGGGAGCATCAACATCCCCGGCAGCCGGCCCGCCGGGGTCATGACCGCCGGCCTGGCCCAGAAGCTGGTGAACATTTTGGGGTATCTCCCGGGTAAGGAGGCGGTTATTCTGGGGTCCGGGGACATCGGCCTGATCATGGCCCGCCGCCTCACCTGGGAGGGTGTGCGGGTCAAAGCCGTGGTGGAAGTCCAGCCCTTCCCCGGGGGCCTGGCCCGCAACATCGTCCAGTGCCTGAACGATTACAACATCCCCCTCTACCTCTCCCACACGGTATCCAAGATCCACGGCAACCGCACCATCGAGGCCGTGGAAATCAGCCCCATCGACGGACATCTGGAGCCCAGGGAAAAGGGGCGCTTCACCTTGACCTGCGACACTTTACTGCTGTCGGTAGGCCTGATCCCGGAAAACGAGCTCTCCGCCAAGGCGGGGGTGGCGCTGCACCCGGTGACCAGGGGCCCCCTGGTAGACGGGAACCTGATGACCTCGGTGCCCGGCCTGTTCGCCTGCGGCAATGTGCTGCATGTCCACGACCTGGTGGACTGGGTTTCCGAGGAGGCGGAAACCGCCGGCATCAACGCCGCCCGCTACCTGCGGGGCAAGCTGACCGCGGGCCGGCAGGTCTCCGTGCGGGGCGGCAACCTGGTGCGCTATGTCCTGCCTTCCCGCCTGACCCCCGGTGACGGCGCGACCGTCTCCCTGCGCCCCATTACTCCGGCGGAAGACGTGATGCTCTCCGTGCGGGCGGGCGACCGGGTTTTGTTCCGCAGGAAATACCGGCGCATCATGCCCTCGAGCATGCTGCGCATCAAGCTCAAAGACCTGCCCGCGGAAATCGACAGCCTGGAAGTCGGCTTCACCCCGTCCCCTGCGGGGACCCCCGCCGGTACTGAGGAGGAGGCATGACGGAAAATCTGCTTTGCCTGAGCTGCCCCATGGGCTGCGAGCTCTCAGTGGATTATACCGACAAGAAATTGCAGGAGGTACGGGGCAACCGCTGCCCCAGGGGAGTAGAGTACGCCGAGAAGGAAATCTTCCACCCCGAGAGAATCGTCACCACCACGGTCCGTGTGGCCGGCGCAGCAGCGGACCTTCTGCCCGTTAAGACCAGCAAAAGCGTGCCCAAGGAGCTCTGCTTCCGGGTCATAGAGGCGGCCTCGGCCTGCACCGTCAGCGCTCCCGTCCGCCGGGGGCAGGTGCTGATCGCCGATATCCTGAGCACCGGGGCCGACCTGGTGGCCGCCCGCACTCTGAAAAAGAGCGGCAGAGAGTAACCCACCCCGCGGCCCCGACCGCCCACGCTTCCTGTCCTCAGCCTCAGCCTCAGCCTCAGCCGGAAAGCGCAATTTTTCCTTGACCGCCCGTGATTTATCCTTTAGAATTACTACTCTAGTAGTAATAGTGTTGATGTATCATGTTTCAAGGAGAGATCATGGCCAAAGGAACTGCGATAAAGTACACCAGCGCTGAGATCATGGAGCTGGATAAGCAATACAGCGCCTGCAACTACGAGCCGCTGCCCGTGGTGATCGACCGCGCCGAGGGGGTGCGGGTCTGGAATCCCGAGGGCCGCATGTATTTTGACTTTCTTTCCGCCTACTCGGCAGTCAACCAGGGACACAGGCATCCCCGGATTATCGGGGCTCTCCTGGAGCAGGCCGGGAGCTGCACCCTCACCTCCCGGGCCTTCCACAACAGCAGGATGGGCCAATTTCTGCGCCGCCTCTGCGCCTACACCGGCCACGAGATGGCGCTGCCCATGAACACCGGGGTGGAAGCCGTGGAAACGTCCTTGAAGCTGGCAAGGCGCTGGGGAGCGATGCATAAGAATATTCCCAACGGCCGTCAGGAGATCATCACAGCGGCCGGGAACTTCCACGGCCGCACCCTGACGGTGGTATCGTTCTCCACGGACCCAACAGCCCGCGACGACTTCGGGCCTTACACACCGGGTTTCAAGACCGTGCCCTACAACGATCCGGAGGCGATCGAACAGGCGGTCAATGAAAACACCTGCGCCGTGCTCATCGAGCCCATCCAGGGAGAGGCGGGCATCAAGATTCCCGATCCCGGCTACCTGCGCAGCGTGCGGGAAATCTGCGACCGTCATCGGATCCTCTTCATCGCCGACGAGATCCAGACCGGCTTCTGCCGCACCGGCCGGAAATTCGCCCTGGACTACGAAGAAGTTCGCGCCGATGTGCTGGTACTCGGCAAGGCGCTGGGTGGAGGGGTGCTCCCCGTTTCGGCGGTGGTGGCGAGCCGGGAATTGATGTCGGTATTCACACCGGGCAGTCACGGCTCGACCTTCGGGGGCAATCCGCTGGCCGCGGCAGTGGGTCTGGCCGCCCTGGAGGTTCTGGAAGATGAAAACCTGGCGGAAAAAGCCCTGGCCATGGGCGAGCTCTTCCGTAAGGAGGTGGCCGCGGTAGACTGCCCGAGAATCATCGAGGTCCGGGGCAAGGGACTGCTGAACGCCGTCGAGTTCGAAGAGGGTTTCGACGCCCATGAGGTCTGCCTGCGGCTCATGGAAAAGGGCGTGCTGGCCAAGCAAACCCACGGGAATATCATCCGTTTCGCCCCGCCCCTGGTCATCCGCAGAGCCGAGATGGAAGAAGCCCTGGCGGTTATTACGGCCGTGCTGGCCGATATCGGCTGAGTCGGAGAAAAAAGGAAACCAGGGACTTGACGCACCCCGCTCATACCATGTATGTTACTACCATAGTAGTAAATTAAGGAGTGCATCTATGAAAAAGATCATCATCTGCGGCGCCGCGGGGCGCGATTTCCATAACTTCAATGTCCTGTTCCGGGACAACCCTGAGGTAAAAGTGACGGCCTTTACAGCCACCCAGATCCCGGACATCGACGGCCGCATCTACCCGCCCGAGCTGGCCGGCTCCCTCTATCCGCAAGGAATACCCATCCACGACGAATCAAAACTGCCCGCGCTCATCGCCGAGCATGGCATCGACGAGGTTCACTTCGCCTACTCCGATGTACCCCACGAGCATGTCATGCACATAGGCTCCATCGCCATGGCCGCGGGAGCCTCTTTCGTGCTCGATTCCCCCACCAAAACCATGATCAAGGCCAAGGTGCCCATGGTGTCCATCTGCGCGGTGCGGACCGGGTGCGGCAAGTCCCAGACCACCCGGGCGGTTTCCGACATCCTCACCGAGATGGGTAAAAAGGTGGTGGCCATCCGCCATCCCATGCCCTACGGCAACCTGGTCAAGCAGAAAGTTCAGCGTTTTGCGAGCAAAGAAGATCTGGTAAAGCACGAGTGCACCATCGAGGAGATGGAGGAATACGAGCCCCATATCGACCGCGGCCGGGTAATCTACGCGGGTGTGGATTACGAAGCCATCGTACGCCAGGCGGAGCAGGAAGCGGACATCCTTCTCTGGGACGGCGGCAACAATGATACTTCCTTCTACGCCTCCGATCTGGAGATCGTAGTCGCCGATCCCCACCGTCCCGGCCACGAGCTTTCCTACTATCCGGGCGAGACCAACCTGCTGCGGGCCGACGTGGTGGTGATCAACAAGGTCGACAGCGCCGATAAAGCCGACCTCGCCCGCCTGGAGGAGAACATCAAAACCCATAATCCCGGCGCCCGGGTTATCAAGGCCAACTCCCGCCTGGAGCTGGACAAGCCCAATACCCTGGCGGGGAAAAAGGTTCTGGTCATCGAGGATGGGCCTACTTTAACCCACGGCGGCATGACCTACGGCGCCGGCGTGGTCGCCGCCCGCAATCACGGCGCGGCTTCCCTGGTGGATCCCCGCCCCTGGACGGTGGGTACCATCAGCGAGACCTTCCGCAAATACCCGGGCATAGGCACCCTGCTCCCGGCCATGGGCTACGGAGAGGAGCAGGTCCGCGACCTGGAGACGACCATCAACAAAGCCGAGTGCGATGTAGTGGTGATCGCCACGCCTATTGACCTGAACCGGATT